>Ga0137357_1000025_pt1 | contig 16982 bp, 16 predicted proteins | sample EasRivERMLT860_2_FD_104762 | JGI IMG/M metagenome (GOLD analysis project Ga0137357, IMG submission 104762) | Soil microbial communities from meander-bound floodplain in the East River, Colorado, USA - East River MetaG ERMLT860_2 | ecosystem: Environmental > Terrestrial > Soil > Floodplain ... | reverse complement strand
CTTTTGTATTCATCAGCAACATCGGGTAACGAATCCATGAGTTCACGATCACGAGCAGAGGGTGGCACAATATTATCGTAGAAACCGGGAATGCGGATGCGCTCGTCAGGTCCTTTCAGCGTGGATAAAGCCCACACCAAACGCCACGCAGCATTCGGGAGGATTGATCCGCCGAGTCCGGAGTGGACATCCGTTCCCAACGATTCGACTGAGAGTTCCACGTAGCAAATGCCGCGCAGCCCCAAATATTGCATGGGCACTTCGCGATGATCCACGCCGCCGAATTCCCAGATGCAGGCATCGGCTTTGAGCTTATCCATGTTCGCGCGAATGAAATCATGCAGGTGTACGCTGGATGTTTCCTCTTCGCCCTCGATGATGAATTTGATATTGCAAGGTAACTCACCTTCAGTTTCAAGCAGCGCATCGATGGCATGCAAGCGCGAAACGATATGTCCCTTGTCGTCGCTGACACCGCGTCCATATAGCTTGCCCCCGCGCAGGCTTGGCTCGAAAGGTGGTGTCTCCCATAGTTCGAGCGGTTCGGGTGGTTGCACATCATAATGATTGTAGAACAATAAGGTCTTATCTGTTTTACCCTTGCGTTCTGCGAAAACAACCGGCGCGCCATCTGTATCCATCACTTCAGCGGTGAAGCCGCGCGCGCGTAACATATCAGCAACCAGGTTGGCGCATTCCTTCAAGCCAATGCCTTGTGCGCTAATGCTGGGTTGTGCCACGAGCCTTGAAAGTTCGGCGATGCTTTTATCAAGATGCTTTTCGAGATACGAATCGATCTTTGCGTGTTCAGACATGATGTGCTCCTTGTGTTCTTGTTCTTGCGGGGTCTGAGACCCCGCAAGAACGTAAATAAATTTATTTGATGAGATTGGAAATCCATTCAATGGAATATTTGCCGGCGTAGGCGAATAATGTCATTTTGATCAATTGACCGATCCAAACCGAGACTAGAAATGTGCGCATGCGCATTTTGGAAATGCCAGCGGCAAAACCGGCTATATCAAAGAATGGATTGGGAATTGCTGCTAAAACGAAAATTGCCCAGCCACCATATTTATCCACTTGTGGCTTGATGCGCTCGTAAATATGCGTGCGTTCAATCACCGCTTGTCCGCCGAAGCCTGCCAGAAAACCGGAAAGTTCACCGATTGCGCCGCCTGTACCTGCGGCAAGACCCACATAGAGCGGATTAAAAACTGCTCCCATGGCATAGATGATCGCTATGCCAGGCGCAGGGATGAAAACCGTTGCGTTGGCAAGTAAGGCTACAAAGAAAACACCAAGATAGCCATATTCTTTGAATTCATCCACGCGATCACGAATCGAGATAATGTATAGCGTGATTGCGATGACTGCAACCAGGGCAAGTACGCGTAAGATATTGGTTTGAATGTTTGAATGCTTGGGTGTTTCAACGTTTAAACTTTTTGTTGGCTCAAGTTTCTCAAGCTGAGAAGGCATTGGTTTTATAGTTGTATGTTTTTGCGCAGTTTTTTTTGTTGTGGCGCGTGAAGAGCGCACAGCGGTTTTCTTTGTGACCGGCTGTGCGCTCTTGTTTTTCTTTATAGAATCTTGCTTATTCGCTTTCTTCGATGGTGACACGGATGATCTTCACTGCCGGGGCGTTGCGATTATTTGGGTCACGCGCCGGGATGGACATCAAAACATCCAGCCCCTCAACGACCTGACCGAAGACACTATGCTTGTTGTTCAAATGCGGGGTGGGTCCGTGTGTGATGAAGAACTGTGAGCCGTTTGTGCCGGGTCCGGCGTTTGCCATGGATAAAATGCCTTGTTTGTCATGTTTCAGGCTGGGATCAAATTCATCGCCAAATTTGTAGCCGGGTCCGCCTGTGCCGGTGCCGGTGGGGTCTCCGCCTTGTACCATAAAGTTGGCTATAACACGATGGAAGATCACGCCATCGTAATAACCTTCGCGTGAAAGAAAAACAAAATTATTCACGGTCTTGGGCGTTCGGTCTGCAAAAAGTTCGATGACCATGGTGCCTTTGTCTGTTTCCATGCTGGCTTTGTATTTTTTCTTCGGGTCGATCTGCATTGCGGGTGGGGTGGACCATTGTTTTGCCATTTAAATTCTCCTTGTGTGTATATGTAGGGGCGAGGTTCTCTCGCCCCTGTTGTTGGATATAAGATCATTGGGCGGGGAGACCCCGCCCCTACGATTTATTTTAATAATGCCTCAACACGCGCAACGACCATGTCCATTGCGGCTCGGTTGAACCCGCCTTCGGGGATGATGACATCGGCATAACGCTTGGATGGTTCAACGAATTCCAGGTGCATGGGGCGAACCGTGAGCAGATATTGTTTGATAACCGATTCGGTCGATCTGCCGCGCTCAGTAATGTCACGTTCCAGGCGGCGGATGAAGCGCAGATCAGAATCCGTATCCACGAAGATTTTTACATCAAACATATTACGTAATGGAGCTTCAGTGAAAATGAGAATGCCTTCCACAATGATGACCCTGTGCGGTTGAACTGTGAATGTTTGGCTGGTGCGGCTGTCAGTGGCGAAATCGTAGATCGGGACCTCAACAGGCTTCCCGTCGCGCAAAGAAGCGAGGTGTTGAGTCAGCAGTTCGGTTTCGAGCGAGTTGGGATGGTCAAAGTTGATTTCCGCATGTTGAGCGGGTGGCAGTCCGCTGAGGTCTTTATAGTAAGAGTCATGTTGAAGGAAGGCGATGCGATCGCGTCCCACGCGTTGCAGGATTTCCTGTGCGACGGTTGTCTTTCCCGAACCTGAACCGCCCGCAATGCCGATCACCAGAGGGTCTGGGTGTTTCATAATCTGAATTATACCTGCAAACAAAAAGGCGTCCTGATGGCGCCTTTTTGTGATTGAGATGGAAATTACATCCCTGCCATATAAGCGAGCCCGACTGTTCCAGGTCCGGCGTTGGCTCCAACTGCCGGGCTTACAGCAGCGAATATTGTTTCAATCGGATTTACGATTGGGGTAATCTTATCCAGCAATAGTTTTGCGTCATCTGGCGAGTCGGCGTGCAGTGTTGCGATTCGAACAGGTGATTTGCCCGCACATTTTTCTGCAACAATTTCCACAACCCGATCCAACGCTTTGCCTCTGGTACGTACACGGTCCATAGGCTCCACGCGACCACCTTCCACAGCAAGGATGGGCTTGAGGTTGAGAGCTGTACCCAGGAAACGCTGTGCGCCGCCAATCCGCCCCTGGCGATGCAAAAACTCAAGCGTTTCCACTGTAAGATAAACACCAGTGTGTGAGCGGGATTTTTCAGCCAACGCTTTACAGTCTGCAACCGAGGCTCCATCCAATGCGGCACGTGCGGCAGCCAATACCTGAAAACCCATTGCCATGGCGACTGTTTCAGAGTCAATGATTGTGACTTTGTCTTGTCCGCTCTTCAGTTCCTCGCGCCCCAACGTGGCAGATTGGAACGTGCCGGAAAGTTTGGTTGAGACAAAAATTCCCAACACATCGTAACCTTGATCCAGAAGTGTACTAAAGGCTTTGTGCATATTCACAACCGAAGCCTGCGATGTGGTTGGCATGACTTTGGCTGTGCGGAGCCGGGTATAAAATTGATCAGGTGTCATCGTAACGTCATCTTCAAAGGTTTCATTCTCCCAAATAACAACTTGCGGAACAACGGTGATGGAGTGTTTTTCCCTTAATTCTTTTGGAATATATGCAGTGCTATCGGTGACGATCGCAACTTTAGACATGTTTGCTCCTTGATTTTGATATGGATGTTCGAATTTCTTATCGTTTTAACACCGGTACAATCCACGGGGATACGAATTGTTAGGTATAATAACCTTGGCAATTAAGTTGCTTTTACATTCATTGAGGAGCCTGCTTTGGCGTTTAATCCGATTAATTGGCTTTTGGGCCTTTTTTCGCTAGATATTGCAATAGACTTGGGAACCGCGAATACACTCGTGAATGTGCGCGGTAAGGGGATTGTTATTAATGAACCGTCCTGGGTGACCATCGATAAGCGCTTGCGGCAACCGTTAGCCATTGGCTTGGAAGCCAAGGAGATGGTCGGGCGCACACCCAGCAATGTGGCGGTAATCCGTCCATTACGCGATGGGGTCATCGCTGATTTTGATATTACCCAGGTAATGCTGGAGTACTTTATCGGTCGTGTGCACGAGCAAAGTGTTGTGCCATTGCCGCGTCCGCGCGTGGTGGTTGGGATTCCTACGGGTGTGACAGAAGTTGAAAAACGCGCGGTGTATGATGCAGTTATGGCGTCAGGCGCGCGAGTCGCTTATTTGATCGAGGAGCCAATCGCGGCTGCGTTAGGCGCGGGTTTGCCTGTCGCTGAGATCAAAGGCAGTATGGTTGTGGATATCGGCGGCGGCACCACTGAAGTTGCGGTCTTATCTATGAGCGGTGTGGTAGCTTCCCGGTCTCTCCGCGTCGCTGGCGATGAAATGGACCAGGATATCGTTCAGTATCTAAGAAACAAATATAATTTATTGGTTGGCGAGGGAATTGCTGAACAAGTTAAATGGAAGATCGGGTCGGCGTATCCGCTTCAACCTGAAAAGACGATGGAAGTGCGTGGACGCAATCTTGTCACGGGCTTGCCTGAAAGCATTGAGATATCATCGGTTGAAATGCGTGAAGCCCTGGCTGGTTCTGTGCAGGTAATCGTGGATACAATCCGCGATGCGTTGGATGAGGTTCCGCCTGAGATCGTGTCAGACTTGATGGACGTGGGTATTTGTCTCGCAGGCGGTGGCGGCTTACTGCAAGGACTTGCTGATCGGTTGACTGATGAATTAAGGTTGCGGGTATGGGTGGCTGAAGACCCGCTTACTTGTGTAGCGCGCGGCGCTGGTATGGTCTTTGAAGATTTTGATGTGTTAAGCCGGTATTTGGTCGGCTTGGAACGCGGCAGTACGCGCCATAGCATTTGATGTGTTAAGCTGCTCTCGGTGGGCGTCCTTGCCGCCGATGACGACAGCTTGAACATAGATTGCACACCCACATGAGAAATTTATTTTCACGTACGCTTCAAACAACGATCATCTTTCTGATCGTAGGGGGCATCATGGCGCTTGCATTGGGGGGCTACTTTAGCAGCGGCTCGAATATTTTCACAACATCCCTGGTCGCCGTGCAATCGTGGTTCTCGTCGCGCTTTGTGGCTGTGCAGGATTTTTTAACTGCGCCGCGCGATATGGCGTCACTGCGCCAGCGCAACGCCGAGTTGGAAGCAGATGTTTCTGAATTGCAAGCGCAGGTTATTCAGTTGCAACAAGAAGTGGGTGAGACGGAGATCCTTGCTGCGCTGGTTGATTTTGAAACTGCAAACCCTCAAAATTCTTATAAAGCCGCAGCGGTCATCGGATTTGACCCCAGTCCGTTTTTGCAATATGTGATCATCAATCGCGGCTCCAATGATGGGATTCAACGCGGCATGCCGGTGGTGACATATCAGGGCTTGGTGGGTCGTGTGGATGCGGTCATCGCGGATGCGGCTCGTATCCAGCTGATTACTGATCCTGCTTCGAGTGTCAACGTCCGCCTGCAGAACGCGGAAGCTAACGCCTCCCTGATCGGTTCTGTCACTGGCGATGTAACGCTGGATTTGATCCCGCAAGATGTTGCCCTGGAGTCCGGCGATCTTGTATTGACGTCGGGCTTGGGCGGTGGATATCCACCAGATTTGATCGTCGGGCAGATCATAAATCCCCGCACGAGTGATTTTGATCTTTTCCAACAAGTTGCGGTACAGCCAGTTGTGGATTTTAATCGTCTTCAAATTGTGCTGGTGATCGTTAATTTTAAACCTATAGATTTTTCCACGCTTAAACCGATCCCATAATATCGAATGCGCAACTTAATCGCAGTCCCTGTAATACTATTGGCTGTCATTTTGCAATCGGCGATCGTCAGTCGCGTGACGTTACTATCCGGTATGGCTGACCTGCCTCTGGTGATGCTTGCCGCCTGGGCAATGCAAGACGAAGTGGAGACTGCCTGGCAATGGGCGCTTGCCCTGGGTATTTTGGTGGGTTTTGTATCCGGGCTTTCATGGGTCGTTCCATTATTGAGTTACCTTTTAGTAATCGTAGTGGCGCAAGTTTTACAGCGGCGAATTTGGCAGGCTCCCTTACTTGCCATGTTCAGTATTACATTTCTTGGTACTATTGGTTTAAGGTTTTTCTCTCTAGTAGCGTTGCGTCTTTCAGGTATAGCCTTATCGATCACCGATGTGTTTGGCTTGTTGACCCTGCCTGGCATCCTGTTAAATATGCTGCTTGCAATCCCTGTATTTGCAATAATGCGTGACCTGGCTCGATGGGTATACCCGGCCATGGAGGTCGAATGAGTTCGCAATCAATCAGTAAGTATGAAGTGCCGGTATGGCGTGTATTGATCGTCTATAGCCTGATCATTGTCGTAATAGGCGCTCTCGTTTATCGGTTATTCTCCCTGCAAGTGCTTGACGGCGAGACCTGGGTTGGTCAGTCGATTGAAAATTACACCACTGAGATTAAGGACCCCGCCTCGCGCGGTATTATCTATGATATCAATGGATATATCCTTGCGCGCAATATTGCTTCCTATAACGTTGTGATCACACCGGCTGGTTTGCCGGATGATGATGCAGATATTCAAAATATTTATCGCGAGCTATCAGAGTTAATTAATGTTCCGGTCAATGAAGGCGATGTTGAGTTCGCAAAACTATTCAGCGCTTGTGTGCCCGGACCTGGTATTGCGCAGATCGTGGAACTTGGCGATTCGATTGCGCCTTACACACCGGTTCGTATTAAATGCAACATTAGCGAGGAACTTGCGCGGGTTATCCGCGAAAAATCTGTGGATTGGCCCGGCGTGGCTGTCGAGATAGAACCGATCCGTGATTATCCGACCGGTTCCCTGACTGCAAGTGTTATTGGCTTTCTGGGTCCGATTCCAGCGTCACGTGAAGTTGATTACGAGTCGCGGGGCTTTGTGATCAACCGCGACAAGATCGGTTACGCCGGGATCGAAACATCCATGGATGATGTTTTGCTCGGTAAAAATGGTTTGCGTGTGGTGCAGGTGGATGTGGCAGGACAGGTGCTTCGAAACCTGGAACCGCCTACTGAAACCCAATCCGGAAATAATGTCGTTCTCACGATTGATACCCGTCTCCAAAAAGCGGCTGAAACCGCTCTTATCGACGAGATCGATTATTGGAATAAGTTCAATAACTACATCCGTATTTCCAGCGGTGTTGTGATCGCCATGAATCCAAAGACCGGCGAAATTCTTGCCATGGTTTCGTATCCAACTTTTGAGAACAATCGCATGGCGCGTTTTATCCCAGGATATTACTACGATCAATTAAGCCAGGATCCGCGCACGCCCTTGGTGAACAATGCCATTTCTGCCGAACTGCCCCCAGGTTCTGTGTTTAAGCTGACCACCGCTACAGGCGCTATCAATGAAGAAGTGGTTGGTCCCGATACAATAATTCAAACACCAGGTAAGTTGGTACTCTGCGAAAAATTCCGACCCACTGACCCATGCACTGAAAGAAATTCACGCCCATTTGTAGATTGGATCTATGATCGTGGCGGCGTGATCAATGAAGCCGGTTTTGGCGCCCTGGATTTTTTTCATTGCGTCGCCTACTCAAGCAATGTGTGTTTTTATAAACTTGGCGGCGGATTTGAGGATGAAATTGAGGAAGGGCTGGGCATCTTTCGCTTAAGCCAATATGCCCGGGCTTTGGGGTATGGTGAACGTTCCGGCATTCAACTACCCGGTGAAGAAAATGGATTGGTTCCAACGCCGCAATGGAAGCGTATCAATCAAGGTGAAAACTGGTCAACCGGTGACACCTATATTGCCAGTGTGGGTCAGGGTCTTGTGACGGCAACACCGCTTCAAGTTTTGATGTCGGGTGCTGTGATCGCGAACCGCGGAAAACTCATGCAGCCCACGATCGTTCATGAAGTGCAAGACAGTGAAGGCCGGGTAATTGAAGCCTGGTTTGATCCGGTCGGTTTTTTCGTTTATGAACCTCGTCAGGTTGTAGACAAGAATGGACGAACGAGAGGTGTTTGGGTAAAGATGACTAACCCTGATGTTTTTCTTAATACGCTTCCTGAGGGTAGTTATCAGATCTCACCCTTCACACCCAATATGAAATGGGATTTGACAGTTGATCCAAAAATTGAAATATATAACTGCGAAGTTGGTTATTGTGATCCCACGGGTCAGTTCAAAGTGATTCGACCCGAATCAATCGAGGCTGTGCGAACTGGGACACGCCTGGCGGTGGTCGAAGACCCCCTCGGAACCTTGCATAAGGTCTTTACCAAGGACTTTCCATTCTCGATCGCGGTTGCCGGAAAAACCGGTACTGCCGAATATTGTGACGACGTGGCGCGCAAAGCTAATCGTTGTGACTATGGTCTATGGCCCACCCATGCATGGACTTTGGCGTACGCGCCCTTTGACGATCCCGAGATCATTATTTTGGCATTTGCTTACAATGGTGGTGAGGGCGGTGTTATTGCCGCCCCCATCGTTGCTCGTATCATGCAAGCCTACTTTGAACTCAAAGCCATTGATCTCGCCCAGACTGGCGGCGGATAAGATCCGCTAGGCACTCATGCTATAATTTGCCAACGTTTGGCTATTATTCATGACTGAGACCAACTCTTCAATTCAAATCAAAGGTTTGCGCGACGGACTGCTCATCTCATTGGACGATGCTCCCTGGGAAGAACAGCGGACGCTCTTTCTTACCCAGGTAGATTCGCAACCTGCTTTCTTCAAAGGCGCTCGTCTGGCTTTGGATGTGGCGAGCCAGGTCTTGCATGTCAACGATCTGGTGGACTTGCGTGACCAGCTTTCAGAGCGCGGTATATTTCTTTGGGCGATCATTAGCGAATCCCCGACCACCGAAAAGACAGCCCAATTGCTGGGGCTTGCAACCAGAATCTCAAAACAACGTCCCGAAGAATCGCGTCAATTCTCAAACGCGAGGGGCGGTGAAGACGCCGCATTATTTCTTGATAAAACACTGCGCTCTGGTACGCGTATAGAGTTTGCCGGGAATGTCGTTGTTTTGGGCGATGTCAACCCGGGTGCTGAGATCGTGGCTGAGGGGAGCGTCATTATTTGGGGACGCTTGCGCGGCATGGTACACGCCGGTTCAAAAGGCAATAAAGGTGCAGTGATTTGTGCGCTTGATCTCTCGCCCACCCAACTGCGGATCGCCGAAGAGGTTTCAGCAGTATTGAAGCCGCAAGAAAACCCTCGACCTGAAGTTGCTCGTATCAACAAAGACGGAAAATTACAAGCCGAATTCTGGTCGCCTGGGTAAGTCAGTTGGCTCATCTGTAAAGAATGTGCTCATTTCAGGAAGACGTTAGAGAACGTCTCCTACGCGCGTAGCAGGCGCTCTCTTGCGCCGAATTTGCAACGCGCACAAAGTCTACACATGAGCCCGTCAGTTTTGTAACGCGACATTTATGTCGCCTTGCTAAGATAATGCGATATAAATATCGCGTTACATCTTTGTCTTTAGGATAAATACATGCCCGCACAAGTTATCACCATCACATCAGGAAAAGGCGGAGTCGGCAAAACCACCGCCACTGCCAACCTTGCCGTTGCTCTCGCGACCGAGGGCTCGAAAGTCGTTTGTATCGACGGCGATATTGGTCTGCGTAATCTCGATGTGATCCTGGGTCTGGAAAACCGGATTGTTTATGACATCGTGGATATCATCGAAGGCCGTTGCCGTTTGAAGCAGGCGATGATCCGCGATAAGAAACTGCCGAATTTATATCTCATCCCTGCGGCACAGACGCGCGATAAGAATGCTGTTTCCCCCAGCGACATGAATCGATTGATCAAAGACCTGCGCCCTGATTTTGATTTCGTATTGATCGATTCGCCCGCCGGCATCGAACGTGGATTTAGAAATGCCATCGCCGCCGCAGATCGGGTTATAGTTGTTACCAACCCTGAGATCAGCGCGGTGCGTGATGCGGATCGCGTGATCGGCATCCTCGAGGCTGAAGATAAAGGTCCCGGCGCGTTGATCATCAACCGTTTGAATCCCATCCTTGTAAGGCGCAACGATATGCTTTCCGCTGAAGATGTGCTCGACCTTCTGGCAGTTGAGTTGATCGGCATCGTGCCCGAAGATGAAAATGTCATTATCGGTTCAAACCGCGGCGCGCCAGTTGCCTCCGATCCTAAAAGTAAAGCCGGGCAAGCCTTTCGCAATATTGCCAAACGTCTGAAAGGCGAGACCGTGCCATTCCTTGATCTGGAAAGCACCGGCAGTTTATGGGAACGGATTCAGCGGCTGGCGGGGAGGAAGTGATATGAGCTTCTTTGACCGACTCTTCAGAAAGACTAAAAGTGCGGATAACGCCAAAGAGCGCCTGCAACTTGTCCTCATCCATGACCGCACGGATCTGACGCCTGCCGAGCTTGATTCGCTTCGAGATGATTTGATCGCCACGATCAGCCGTCACGTCGCGATCGATGCGCAAGCCGTCCAGATCGATGTGGAGCATGACGGGCGTTCCCAGCGTTTGATCGCAGATATCCCCCTCAAAGCCGCCCGTCGCCGCACACGGAAGATAAAATAAAAATTCAATATGTTCGCCTTGAGCGGAGTGGCGCTGCAAGCGCCACGAAGTCGAAGGACGATTTGTGAATAGACATGTTACGTAACATCTCATGGCGTTATTTTGATTTTCTGTTGTTGGGCGCTGTAGTACTGGCAACAGCTTTCGGAACAACCATGATCCGTTCTGCCATTGCGGGGAATGAAGGCCTGCTGCCGCTCATCAATCGCCAGATCTACTTCGCCGTCGCGGGGATCGTACTTATCTTTATTGTTGCCGCCATCGATTATCGATATTGGATGGCACTTTACCGCCCGATCTATGTCGTCATCCTGATCTTCCTCGTAACATTGACCGGTTTCGGTCAGACCGCATTTGGTGCGCAACGCTGGTTTCAAGTGGGTGTGTTATTCCTGCAACCGACTGAGTTTGCAAAGATCGCTGCGATCCTCGTGCTGGCACGCTATTTTAACGCTACATCAAATCGCCCGCGTGATGTGCGCTGGGCGGTGGGCGCTGTACTTTGGGCATTGGGAATCATTGTCATGATCCTGCTTCAGCCTAACCTTAGTAATGTTGTCGTGTTGAGCGTCATTCTTGCCTCCATGCTCTGGTTCAACGGTGTTCAAATCAAGCATGTGCTCATCGCTGGCGGGATAGGTGCTCTGGCGCTTAGTGTTGTCTTTGGTTTGACCTTCCTGGGGATCCGTATTCCATTCCTACAGGAATATCAACAGAAACGCCTCGAGAATTTTATTCTGCCTGATAATGAAGAAACGTTCGGTGAAACCTACAACATTGACCAGGCAAAGATCGCCATCGGCTCCGGCGGACTCTTCGGCAAAGGCTACGGTCACGGCACGCAGACTCAATTACGTTTCCTCAAGGTACGTCATACCGACTTTATCTTCTCAGCCGTATCGGAAGAATTTGGTTTGGTCGGTGCTCTGCTGGTGATTAGTATGATTGTTTTTATCGTTTGGCGGTGCCTGCGTGCTGCGCAGAAAGCCCGGGATGTGGCAGGCATGTCGATCGCTTACGGGGTTGCCACGTTGATCTTTTTTCAGGGGATGGTCAACATCGGTGTGAATTTGAACATTGTGCCCGTATCAGGATTGCCGCTGCCATTCATTAGCTATGGTGGCAGTGGTCTGACTGCCCTCATGCTCTGTATTGGATTAGTACAAAGTGTCGCCATGCGGCACCGCCAACTGGAATTTTAATTCTGGAGTCCGTCAGCTAAGTACTCTTCAGAGTATGCTGTCGAATTTCAGGGTATGGATACCGAAATAATTTGGGAGATAAACACTTGACAACCAAACCCATGCGCACACGCTTTGCCCCTTCACCTACTGGACGAATGCATATTGGCAATGCTCGTTCCGCGTTATATCCATTTCTGTTGGCACGCCGTTTAGGTGGGACCTTTATTCTCCGTATTGAAGACACAGATCAGAAACGCTTCGATCCAAATGCAGAACAAGGCTTGATTGATGGGTTGCACTGGCTTGGCATTCAATATGATGAAGGTCCTGATATTGGCGGTCCTTACGGTCCTTATCGCCAAACGGAACGCCGGGAGTTATATCTGGAGCACGCCTGGAAGCTGGTCGAATTAGACCATGCCTTTCCGTGTTTCTGCACTCCAGACCGATTGGAAAAAGTTCGTCAGGAGCAGATGCATAATAAACAGAATCCGCGCTACGATGGCTTCTGTCGAAATTTACAGCGTGAAGAGGCGCGCCGAAGAGTTGACGCGGGTGAGAAATATGTCATCCGTTTCAAGATGCCGAAGGCAGGCTCAATTACAGCTGCCGATCTTTTGCGCGGCAACATTACCACTGAGAATTCGGCGCTTGACGATTCGGTGATCCTTAAGTCAGACGGTTTGCCCACCTATCATCTCGCGGCGATGCTTGATGACCACTTGATGAAAATCACCCATGTGATTCGCGGCTCTGAGTGGCTGCCTTCTTTGCCGTTACATACTCACATTATTCGTGCCTCCGGTTGGGATGAACCAATCTTTGCGCATCTCTCTATCTTCCTGAAGCCAAGCGGCAAAGGCAAGATGAGCAAACGCGATACTGCGCAGGCAATGAAGGATGGTCAATCCATTTTTCTCAGCGACTTTAAAGAAATGGGTTATACCCCTGAGGGTGTCTTGAATTGGATTGCATTGATGGGCTGGGGTGTGGCTGAAGATGACGTGATGACTCTCGACCAAATGGTCGAACGATTCAGTATCGACTCGTTGACGCCATCGCCTGCTGCGATCAACATCCAAAAACTGGATCATTTCAACGCGACCCATATCCGCCTCATGACGACCGAGGACCTGTCAGCCAGGATCAAGCCTTATTTTACCGAAGCAGGCTTGGAGGTCCAGAATGAAGCGTTGCTCAAGATCACACCGCTCATCCGTGAGCGCCTCGTCACATTGGATGATTGTCTCGCGTTCGCGAGTTTCTTCTTCAAAGACGAAGTGTCGCCGAATCCCGGAGACCTGATCGCCAAGGGACTCGATGCGCAGCAATCCGCTGAGATCGCGCGCAAGGTGTATGAAATTCTTGTGGCGTTGCCTGAGCTTTCGCACCAAACCGCTGAACCGCCCATGCGTGCTTATGTAGAATCTTCAGGTTTGAACATCAATCAGGTGTTCGGACTCTTGCGCGTGGCAGTGACGGGACAAAAAGTTAGCCCGCCATTGTTTGAGAGTATGGAGATCATCGGCAAAGCGAAGTGTTTGGAAAGAGTTCAGAAAGCAATTGAGTTGCTAGAGAAGCTGTAAGTTTTTTTGTGTACTTCGTGTTTAATAAATTTACACAAACTTGCAATCAGCAGTACAATCGCCTCATCAATTACCAATCCCCAATTACTAACCCCATGAGGTTTATATGTATACAACTGAAGGCAAGAAAATCGTCTCCACAGAAAAAGCCCCCAAAGCTATTGGTCCATATTCGCAAGCCATTCGCACCGACAACCTGGTCTTCACCGCCGGTCAACTCGGCTTGGACCCCATCACCATGGAACTCGTACAAGATGGTATCGAAGCGCAAACCCGTCAGGCGCTCACCAATCTCAAACATGTTTTGGAAACTGCCGACTCTGGTTTGAACTACGTGGTCAAGACCACCGTCTTCCTGTTGGACATGCGCGACTTCGCCAACATGAATGGCGTCTATGCTGAATTCTTCCCCGAAAATGCGCCCGCCCGCAGTACCGTCCAGGTGGCTGGCTTGCCCAAAGGCGGCTTGGTCGAAATTGAATGCATTGCCCTCCTCTCCCCCCAACGCGGTGACTAATCGCCATAGCTAAAAGCTAACCGCTAATCGCTAACAGCTAAACCTTGAACGAACTCATCCTCCTCGTCGACGACGAACCCTCCATCATCCAACTGGCGCGCCTGTATCTTGAGCGTGATGGTTTTCAGATTCAATCCGTCAACGATGGGGAGGCGGCTCTCGAAAATATTTCTCGTGAACGGCCTGCGCTGGTGGTGCTCGATGTGATGCTCCCCAAGCTCGATGGTTTTGAAGTCTGCCGCCGCTTGCGCGCCTCCAACAGTCCCACTGCCATTCTCATGCTCACCGCGCGCGATGAAGATATCGACAAGATCCTCGGTCTCGAACTCGGCGCCGACGACTACCTCACCAAGCCCTTCAACCCGCGTGAACTGGTTGCCCGCGTCAAAGCCATCTTGCGACGCGGCGAACGCAAACAGGATGTTGACTCCGCTCCCATCCACATCGGTGACTTGACCATTGACCCCGCCCGCCGCGAAGTCCGCCTCGCCTCTTCTCCGACCCTCGACCTGCGTACCCAAGAATTTGACCTTTTACTCACCTTCGCCGAACACCGCGGACTCGTCCTCAGCCGCGAGCAAATTTTACAAAAAGCCTGGGGCTTCGATTTCTACGGTCAAACCCGCACCGTGGATGTCCATGTGGCGCACTTGCGCAAAAAGATTGAAAAAAGCAACGTCAAGATCGAAACCATCACTGGCGTTGGGTATAAATTGGTTGTTTCAGCTTAACTCTGGAGTCAGACAGCTTGCTGCCGAAATCGCTCAAGCCGCCGTCCTTTACGGAGTACCCCTGTGGGGCGGCGGCAGGGACCCCGTCGAGAGCATACTTGTTTCGTTACGTCATTGCAAGATTAACAGCCTCGCTCCCGCTGTACACTTGTGTCATGAACACAAACACAATGGAAATAACAGCTCTTACCAAATATTGGCATCTGATCCACGCTGTCATTCAGGAAATTCTGGCGATCACCGAGCCGCATATTGAAGAAGCTGCGGTTCGCAATAATATCCCGGTGGAGTTGTATTATTACGGCGAATTGGGTTTGGATACATTTTCCATTGAAGAGTTCCAACGTCGCGATCCTTTTTCAAACCCGGAACAATTCAAAAGATTGTTCCCGCGCCTCGAGATCAAAGGCTGGATCATCCCCATGCGCGATGATGGACGTTACGAAGTCACCGAAAGTACGCGGGATGCCGTGCGTAAAATCGTTCAAGCTGGCGATGCTCAACTTGTAAAGTTTGAACCCGCGACCAATATTGACCTTGATCGCCTGCTCTCGTTTTTGAAACAGATCGTACTGGCAAATAACGTAGCCCCGGAGCCCCCGGAAAAATGGGCGATCGCAAGACGCTTTCACGCGGCGACTAAAAATAGCCCGACGATCATTCAGATCCGGGAATGCCTGATGGATATCTTTGCCTATCGTGATGACGCGCATCTTTCGGCGGCGCGTCCGCATTTCAATCAGGCTGGCATCGTGTGGAGTGTGCTTGGCAGCGCCGTCACTGCTGAGCAAATGGCAGAGACCATGGAGTTTCGCGGTTACGAGACGCATGAGTATGAAGTGGCGATCAAAGCTGCCATTGAAGTAGGGTGGCTTGAAGCCGCCGAAGCTGCCGGTACGTTTCGTCCCACCTCGAAAGGGCGGGAGTTGCGCGAACAGGTTGAGAAGTTGACCGATGAATATTTTTATCGTCCCTGGGCGACCTTCTCACCCAATGAATTGGATGAGCTTTATAATCTACTCACGAAATTGCGCGAACAGCTGCACGGGTTCAAGAGAGACTCTGGAATCGGGCGGCTTGCCGCCTGAGCTACTGAGTTACCAGCCATCAGCATCCGCAGGACAAGCGCTGATGGACTCCAGAATCGTGGTGCTGCATGTTCACATCCCTCCGTTCCCGCCTCTGGCTAAGCTATGCATTATTGATCACGGTCGCACTCACCATTGTGTCGATCGTATTGTTTGTTTTTCTGATTCGTAATCCGGCGCTTTCCCGTCAAACCCAGCAACAATTGAAAACTGTGCAAAGTCTGATTGTAGAAAATCCTCAGACTTATCTCAAAGACCCTAACTCGCTCCAAAAGCTGGCGCAGGAAAATGCCGTGCGCGTGCTGGTCTTTAATCAGGCTCGCAAAGTCTTGCTTGATTCCAAACCAGAGGCTGCCGCGCTTCCATATCCGCGCCGGAATTTGCTGGGTCGTAATTCTCAAACTGCTGTGGATGATCAAGGGAATGTCTGGCTGTATACCACCACGCGCTTGACCGACAAGCGCGTTTTGGTTGTCGCCGCGCTGCGCCCGCCGAAGGTGCCGGTATTAAATATTTTCGCAGACGATTTCCTGCTCCCGATTATCGAAGGCGGTTTGATCGCTTTCTTATTCTCACTGGTTTTGGCTTATGCGCTTTCGCGTTGGGTGGCAGACCCCTTACAGCAAGTGGTTGTTGCTGCGCGCGATTACCCCTCAGAAGATATGAAGCCGGTTAATCCGCAGGGTCCGCGTGAAGTTCAAGACTTAACACGTGCCTTTAATTCCATGCTCAAGCGTGTCGAGAGCAGTCAACAATCGCAAAGGGATTTTGTGGCAAATGTTTCGCACGAGTTGAAGACTCCGCTCACGTCCATTCAGGGATTTGCTCAGGCGATCCTCGATGACACCGCTGATACTCCCGAAGCGCGCAAACAAGCCGCACAAATTATTTACAACGAGTCCGCGCGGATGCACCGCATGGCGCTTGATCTGCTTGACCTGGCGCGTTTGGAAGCAGGCACTGCTGATTTAAAAATGGCGGCAGTGGATGTTGGGGTGTTGTTGCGCAGTATTGTTGAAAAGTTTTCGCCACAAGCCACGCAGGCTGGCGTTGATTTGCAGTTGCATGTCCCAGATAATTTACCTGCACTTATGGCAGATGGTGATCGGCTCGCGAAGGTCTTTACGAATTTAGTTGATAACGCTTTAAAGTTCACGCCTGCAAATGGACATGTGACTCTGTCTGCAAAAAAGACTGGGGCTGAGTTGGAGCTATCCGTGACTG
>Ga0137357_1000024_pt1 | contig 17069 bp, 39 predicted proteins | sample EasRivERMLT860_2_FD_104762 | JGI IMG/M metagenome (GOLD analysis project Ga0137357, IMG submission 104762) | Soil microbial communities from meander-bound floodplain in the East River, Colorado, USA - East River MetaG ERMLT860_2 | ecosystem: Environmental > Terrestrial > Soil > Floodplain ... | reverse complement strand
TGTTTTTCCCTACGCATTTAATTGGAAGTAATCTTCCAAATTTTTGTCCTATTAAATCAATCATTTTACAACTTCACCATTTTGTATAATAACCGTACACTCCTTACCCTTGCCCACTTTCTCTAACCATATTTGCCCCCCGGTTTTTTCAGCCATCTTAGCTACCATCTCAAGATTTTTTTCATCCAGAAGTGAACCATCACGTATCAGAAGAATTTTCAGTTTAGGATTCATTACCAAACCGATTGCTACGGAAATTTTAATTCTTGCACCCTGCGAAATTTGATCAAATGGTACGCCATTAAACATTACCGCGTCTTCATCAAAAGATAATCCTTTAATGGGAAATTTTGCATTTTCCATCATTTCCTTTTTAGTGTTAGTAATTGATTCAAGCTCTTGGCTTAAGCCACCAGATTCATCTCTAAGTTTTTCTAATTCAATATTTAAAGATCTCTTCTTTGTATTTTCTCTGATTTTATTATTGATATCCTCTGCTGAGTTTATTTTGTTTTGTATTTCGTCTATATTAATTGCTTTCAATTTCTTTAATTGTTCTTTTTCATTTTTAATATAACTTTCTATTTTTACTTTATTCTCCGTTAGTTGTTTAATCTGTTCATCTATCCTGGCTATTTGTAATTGATTATTATCCAGAGATCTCTTTAGATCATTTAACTTTTGATTTTGCGAAATACCACTAGTTAATTCTATCGAAAGTTCAGACACAGAAACTTCTTTGTCTGGCATATCCTTATGGAAAGGTAAACCATCATATTGTGCCTTTAATTCTTTTCCTCTCCTGTTAATGTCCGTTCTTTTGTCGAATGCTTCTTTGTACTTACTATTTAAATCATCAAAATCGAGGCCAACTATTTTCTTTAAAGTTTCTATTCTCTTTTTATTATCCATTTTAAAGAATTCAGACGGATCAAAAGATAAATTTCCAACAAGTTTATCCAACATTGCTTGTGGACTTGGAAAAGTTGCACCATCCTTACTCTTGACTACAAGATTGGTTCCGTTTTTGGTAAATGTTCTAGTAACTTGAATTTCATCAAGGTCTAAAACAATTCTTGCTTTTTCTTGTCCATTCCTAATTGGTTTATCTGGAATATGTTTAGACCCAGCCAGGGCATATTCTATTGAGTCTAATATGGAGGATTTACCGGCTTCATTTTCGCCACCTATAATCACCATATTTCCATCTGGCCTAATCTCTATGGCTTTTAAACATTTGATATTTTCTGCTTCCAAACTAACTATTTTCATTTAATTATTCCTGTTCCATTCTGATATTGCTTCCTCTTTTGTATCACTATAAAAACAATCATGCACCAATCGAACCCAGGAGAATGATGTTCTCCACAAACTATATAGAATCTTCCATTTTGCCTTTCCAATAGAGGTAACATAAAACATGTCCTACATTTTTAATTTTTGGAAATAATTTATAATAAATTTGTAATATTTTTAATCATTGCTTAATCCTTATTATTTGAAATATTCTCTGGCCAAGTAAAACGGCATCTTGTGCATGTTCTCTTTAAATGTTCTTTATGTAATTGTTCTCCATTATATGTTCTATCGCTATCGGAATATGATACCCATTCGACAGCTTTTAAATAATATGTTCTTATCTCTTCGAATCCACATTTCGGACATTTAGACTTTGGATCAAAATCTTTCATATTACATCACCATTTTCAATGATCTTAGAATCCTCATATGGAGAAATCATGCGTCTATAAATTTCTAGCTTACAGCATTCTAAAGCACCTAAAATAGCATTAAATCTAGCATAACTTTTTTCACCACAATTATTCTTACTTGTTAATTCTTTAATTATTTTAAATATAATATAATTTAAATTACCACATAATGCGTCGTTGCTGTTGCTATATACTTTTAAGGTAGCCAATAAATCTAATATTTGATCATCGATCGCATTTCTTATATCTTGTTTTATATATGGCATTAAATGTTCTCCACCAGTAAATTCTTTTTAATAAAATTACAAAGTCTAAAAATACGACCATCATGTAGATTTTGAGTACAAAATCCTTGAAGAAACTGTATAACGGCAATATAATTACCATTTTCGATCAACATATTAAATCTATCAATATCATTACAATTTAACATTTTTCCATTAATGCTATAAATAAATGGTTCGTGTTTTTCTTGCTCGACGCAAAAGTATAGGTGGTCTTGACCGGGCTTTCCGAGATTAAATTTCAGCTTCATCTGATTTCTTCCCCAAATTCTTAAATAATTCCATATCATCACTTGTTGTATAAGAAGGACAATTACAAAAACTTATATGTATCTTCTCGCACCTACTACATCTATAAGTTATACCACCAGTAAATAATGATTGTTGCATCCAATTATGTCTAAGCAAATTACATATTATAGATTTTAAACTCATTATTTAATCCTAAAAATTTCGATGATATAATTAATGGTAAATAAGATTATATATAAAATTACTATAGTTACAAAACAATCTAATATATGGCCAGACATTTATTTTCTCCATATTTTATAAATTTCTGGCTTACCGCATATTCCACAATAAAATAAAGACCATCCTATATTTCCGTAATTATATTTTCTACTTTCTTTATATTCGTGAAAACCAAATATACACAATAATCTTTTAAACATTTGTTACTATGGCGATTTGTAAATCGGATATATTGTGCCATTCCGGAGAATTCTTATTTGGTCTTCCTTTTCCAAAACTAAGACGAACCATCGCTCCTGCCTCATCAATTTCCTTAACTTTTGCCGTCTTGCCCTGAAGAATTTCACATGCCGAACAATTAATAACAGTAACTGTGTCACCCTTTTTCATTTCTTTTTCCTTTTAAAAATTAGAAAGAATCATCCATCTATAATACGTTTTCTACCACCCTTTTTTTTTTTTAATTTCCCGAATAATTCCGATTAAAGTATCACAAACAATATTTTTCTTAGATTCCGATATCCCGAACCCCACCCTGGATTCCCCTCTCTTTATCGGCACATTTGCCCGGCATACGAAATGCAATTCCTCGGAAGAATAAACCAATGATTTAAGTAATTCATTACAGGTTTGTATGTTTTCTTCTTTATAAATCGGTGCTTTTGATTTCGACATAATCTCCCTCTCGTAATTCAATTTCTTCATGTATATTTTTTTGTAGCAATTGTTCCAATTCCTTTAAATTGTCGAGTGTCGAATTATAAATCTCGCACAATATGTGATTTATTAATTTATTTCGTTCTCCGATAGTTCTTATTTTTAATATATAACTTGGAATACCAATAACAAATAAATTTTTATTATTATCTTTGACTTGATAAATAGAATAATCTTTATTCTTATTTTGTTTTCTAGATGTTTTATACTCAATGGTTAAATCATTCATCTTTATCATTTCCGTCGCAACAAATTCCTATAGCAATTAATAATATGACAACAATTATTCCGATAGTACTTAAAATGGGATCTGGCATTTTATGGTACCACGAGTTTTGGTTTGATTATTTTAGATTCGTGAAGAGCGCTTTCCGATATTTTCCCCCATATTTCTCCATCAATATCTACCAATCCAAAAGAAATTATATTTGACGGACAAATAAACTCGGCTGACGCATCACAGCATTTAGACATTGGATCTATTTCTCTTCGCTGAATAGCCATTATTCCTTGCTTTCCTTCGTGCTCTTGTGGAACAAGAATAATTGTTCTATTCACCTTAATCGCATGATTCCCCTCTATTTCTTCGAACATCCCGTTAACGCTCAAATCAATCTCATAAAATGCAGAATTCCCATCCGATGTATTAATCCTATACCAATTCATTTATTTCCTTTCTTTATATAACTCAAAACATTCTGTCATTAAATTTTTTAATTCTTGATCGGCGACATCGTATGTGTGATCTAAAATTTCTAGAGCTAATTCAATATCTATTAGCTCATTTCCTTTTCTCATTCCTGATCTTATTTCGAGAAGCCATTTTTTAAGATTGTTCATAATTAGGTGCCCATAATTTTCCGTTAAATCTTATTTGAATATCATTTATAGGTTCTTCTACTTGATCCAATTGAATCCCAGCCTCTCTCATCATGCCAAATGCTATTTCAATCGTGTCTTTCCATCTTTCGTGAGAAATATCCATTATTGGTTTATGAGTAACTAATCTTTTTATACCAGATTGTATAATAGCTCTTGCACAATCTGCGCAAGCAGCCCAATAACAATACATGGTTAAACCCCGCGTCTTAATGCCACTTCTTGCGGCATTATAAATGGCATTTCTTTCTGCGTGTTCTACGTAAGAATATTTTAATGGGCGATCCCATCTTTCTTTAACCGTATAATTATCTGCTACACAATTTGGAAAATGATTGGCCCCTATAGCTACAATCTTATCAAAGCAATCTACTAAAACACAACCATTTTGAGTGCTTGGATCAGTTCCATCTCTTGCGCCAACAATATAAGCTTGTTTCATAAAATTTAAATCATTCATTAAATCTTAACTCCATAATTATTTCTGTGGGTGTCGTAAAAACTTTTGATCTAACCAAATTATATGCCTCGTTTCCAAAACAATCTGAAATAGCATCTATACAAATAGAAAACCAATTATTAAACTTGCCGTTCCCAAATTTAACCCCAATATGATATATGTTGCAATCTTGTTGGTCTTGCCAAATATATGTTTTATTGTTCATCACATTCTCCGCGTCCAGTTATTTCTGGACCTACGTCACTCATTAATCTTCCGCATTTTGGACACGGCCTGTCAATAGTTGTTCTCTGTCTAAATTTTGGCCCTAAAGGAAAATCGTTCCGCGAACAACAATGCTCTTCACAACAGCCATGAACATAGTTGCCGTGGCCAACTCCGTGGGGGCAGTTGTATTCACCGCGATAGCCGGGGCCGGTCCAGAACGGGATACGCTCCGTAACTGCACCCCCTTGGCTTTCTGCATGAAGGTCTGGGCCGTCATGTCCGTCCGCAGGTACGTCTCCACCAGCTTCTCGATCTCGGTCATTACACACTCTCTCAAATGCTCCAACAAGACGCCCCAAAAGGGCTATTAACTGTTGTTCAAAAGAGTTAATCATCTTTCCTTTCCTTTGTGAGTTGGTCGATCACGGCTAATCCCAACTCAATTCGATCCTCGTCGGACATTACATTCAGTTTCTTCTTGCCGAACACGGTTTCGAAATTCTTATCATACTGTGCCTTTGGTACAAAACATGGTCGCCTACTATCACCCTTTCCCATTACTTATCTCCATTTCCTTATTGATTGTTCGGTGGCGAGTAAAGTCATAGCCGGAATTATCAGAATATTTGTCCACCCCTAAGAGTTCTCCAAGTCTTTCAGCAGCCCGTTCGTGATTATCAATATTTCTACAACAACTACACCCCTCTGATGCTACATAATCCCCAAACGCCTGGCGAATTGCTGTGATTTTTGCTGACATAATTTTTGGCTTACTCTGTCGTAAATGATCTCTTTTACCCATTAAAAAATTCCTCCGCAAACTCTTCTGATGCCGTATCCGCATCATGCTCATCTAATGGTTCTATATTAATATCATAGATTTTATCTTTTCTTAAATCATTAAAATAATTTATTAAATATTTCTTTAATTTAACCTGTAAGTCTTCTTGTGAGAAAAATCCTATTTCTGCTGATTGATCGAGTTTGCTTCCGCCAAACACCAATTCCTTGACTTCATTATTGAATGAGTATCCTACCGAATCTGTTTTCTTTTCTATTTTCCTAATGGAAATACCGCAGGGAGTAGAACAATCTTTGCACCCAGGATATTTTTGAACAATATAGATAGTTCCTTTTGGACAAGGTAATCGCCAAAATTCACCTGTTAAACTGCAACCACATTCACACATTGTTCAAGCCCTTTTGATTTTCACGATAATAATTTTACTAGTTCGTCTCGCTCTTTTATATAATTTGGTCCATCATAAATACATCCGTGATTTGCTGCACAAAACCATATACCTTTATATGATTCATTATTTTCTATAAATCTTAATTTATCAACAAGTGCTTTAGCGGCTAATATTATTTCTTTTGATTTTTGCGCATTACTAAATAAATCATTTGAAATATCTTTATTGCTCTGACATTTAGGGCAAAGGATCCTAAGATAAAAGTGTGGAACGGGAATAGCCTCTATACCACAAACATTGCACCAGTATTCTTCCTTATATCTTTCTATCATTTTTACCAATTTAAACTTCCTATGGCCCCATTGAACCATTCCTTATTCTTACGTATCTCGGCCTCTATTTGTTCGGGAAATAAATCTGCATGACGACTAAGTATTGGTTCGTCGCTCGCAAAACAATGATTATTACCCCTTTTAACAATCGCCGCAACATTATAATCCACCTGACAAAATTTTCCGTCCCGCACATTGAAGCCACATCTTAAAAGTAGTGACATCAAATATCCGACATTCCATCCAACAAATATATGATTATCAACAACTTGATCCTTGAATGGAGGGACTATGATACACATTAAGCCATTTTCTACTAGCCTATCATTACATTCCGACAGAAAACTAAATGGATTATTTAAATGTTCTACGACATGAGACGCGAATATTGCTTGTGGTTTGCTGTAACCAAAAAATGATAAATTATTTAAATCCTTATTTTCAAATTTAAAATTCTTATTTGATAAAAGATCTTTGGTTCCCTTTTGTAATTCATTGCCAATAGCCGTAACTTCGAATCCGGCATCAAGCATTATCTTAGAAAATTCGCCGTTGCCCGGACCTAAATCTAAAACATGTCTAATATTTGGCGCATTACATGCGTCTAGAAATTTATTGCAAATATCAATTCGATATTTTATGTTATACGTAAAACCCACTATTTTGTCTCCAGATTTTTTCGTAACATTTTATATATCAGCGAGCACTTTATTTTTTTTGTATATAAAATACCTATACCCTATAATTTATTTTACACACTCAATTTTTATAGCATCAATAAAGTCATATCGATATAATTTGCGATTAATTAATTTATTCTTATCATAGACCAATCTATATAATTCTTTATAATGAATTTCAACACAATCATCTTTAGACAATAAGCTCCAAAGATTTTTATTTTCCACAATAAATTTTCCAAATTCCCATTTCAAAACTACAGCACAAACCTCTCTTGATTCATCTATCACATAAGAATGAGGGGCTTCATATACTGTACCCTCAACCGTACCTTTGGCCGTTGATATATTAGAATATTCATATCTTGTAATATCGCAACCAAAAAAAAGCTAGACAACAAAAAATAGATATGTGTTTTAATAATTTCATACATAAATCTCCTAAATTTTTATTTATGGATTCCTAAATGGCATAATATATAATACGTAATTCGAGCCGATTTGTTTTTTTATTTTTTTGTTCCAGTATGCGGAACGATGCTTGATTTCAATATTCTCTGGTTTTAGATTCTGGATAGATTTGTGACCGGGATTTGCCTTTACCCCGTGCGTTATCGGACCATACTATCGCAATTCAGCTTTGCTTTATAAAATACCCACTCCCCTTATCGGACCTAATCATCGCACGCACGGTTTGTTATCGGACTATTTATCGTGATCTATTTATAGGACTATATCACGCATGACGATAAAGATATCGGACCATATCTTATAGGACTACCCATCCGACGCCGGGCTTCCTTATCGGACTATCATGCTTATCTGTTATCAGACATCTATTCTTGTCTTGCTTATAGGACTTGAAAATAATCTTTGAGAATCTCTTGCCTTCTGTGAGGACATATTCTACAATACATGGTTGGGATAGCGTGATTCGCCGATACGGGGGATTGAGAATGACAACGATTATCGGGCTTGGAGCGGTGGTTGTTATCGGGCTTGCGATCGGTATGTTTTGCAACGCATTATCGGTCGCTGGCAACGGATACGGGCGACGACATATCGGACGGAGGGGGCGCTAATGGACCGCCTAGAGAACATTTATCGGGCGATTGAAACGGCCATGAAGCTATCGGACCTAGACGGTTCGGACAGGGCTGTTATCAACGCATTATTGGACGTGATGGAACGATGCAACTTTTCGGACCCTCCCAGATGGGCGCAAGGCGACCCCAACGCTCCATCGACTATATCGGACTACGAGGAGGGGCGATGATAGCGATTATCGGAACATGCGGCTTGGCGGTTCTTATCGGAATAGCCAAGGTTTACTGGATTCTATCGGACTAGGAAAGGAGCGGTTATCGGATGAAGATTCAGGTTGGTGACATTATCGGACTATTCGGATGGATTAGCGGACAAAGGATTGTAAAGGTTATGGGACACGACCGCTACTTACTGGACGATGGACAAGAGGCGGCGTTATCGGACGTTGCCGTGGTACAGTCTGATAACGGCGATGGTACGGCGACGGAGACATTCTCGGACGGTCGGATTCGTACAGTAGAGCTTGAATAACATGAAAGCAACACTTGAAATCTTTTGGGACGATTCGGTCTCAAGATACGATAACCTTCCCGATGGGTATGCGGTCGTATCGGCGAGATTATCGGCCCTTGCCGGTGGACACGCGATCGTTGTATTATCGGACGGGCTTCGACTTGAATATGTATCGGACGAGACCCTACCGATCGGTTATCGGATGAGCAACGCGAACGATCTTATCAGACGTTATTTCCCGGAGGTTATCGGACAAGATGACTAGACCTATTTATAGGTCGCAACAAAGGAGGTCTATTATGGGTCGGTCGTTCAAGCAAGTCTTGCTTCAAAAGCTGGCGAAGAGAAGCACATTGAAGTACAGCTTTGAGAGGTACGGTAAACTGTGGATGGCCACGATTATCGGTCCTTTCCATCACCGATTTTATGGGACGTGCGGCATGGGTATGTCCGATAAGGCGGCGATAGCGAATCTTCAAGGAAGGCTTCAATCCGAAGGGTGGCTAGGGTCGATTGTTTTCTCGGACGAAGATGAGGCCGACGGCGACAAGATTATCAGACGCAAACCGAATACTTTTCGGACGTTGCGCGGGTCGGAAATAGTTATCGGCGAATAGGGCCGAGAAGGTTATAGGACGGAGGGAGGCGATACCTTCGTCCTATATCTTTGCGCCCACGGTTTTGTTATCGGACCACTACAACTACTGCATTATCGGACTTTGACTTATTATGCTTATCGGACGCCTCTCAATAATGATAAAATCACTATAAAAACTGCGATTATCGGACGTGGCATATATTCGCTTAGCGTGCATGCAATTTTACGAGAGATTATCGGATCGGACAAATAATATCGACAATGGCCTATAATATCGAATACATTATGCGATAACTTTATAAGATTCGGACATAAAAATTATTATTATCGGATCTTGACTTCTCGGTTTTGCGAGCCTATAATATAGTAGATAATAGAGGAGAAGGACGCTCCGGGCGAGACCTATAAGTCTGGCGAGGATGGGCAATCTGCGCACTTTTTATAGTTATAGGACTATGTTATCGGACCAGTGCATTATTGCCATCGTCTTATAATATCTTTGTTGTCTTGCATGGCCTGTCGGGTATTATCAGACAGGCCAATAATCATAATTTCCAAAAAACATTTGACTATGCTATACCTCGATGCTATAATCTTGTGCGACGAGAGAGACAAGAGAATCGAGAAAAGCGGATTTTCCTCTTGACAATCGCGGTCTTCGAGTATCATATCCGGGAAGCTTCGGTGCAACGCCGAATCCGTAGAGCCGGAAGTATGACATAGGCTTAAGCGCCGCTTCAATTATAGGAGCGGTTCTTATGGTTGAAGCGGTAGGGTTCTATTATAGGAGTCTCCTATGAGTACCACAACCGTTTCTCAATCGAAGTCTGAGTCTGTCGTTAATGAGGATGTTTTCTGTACGCTGGCGAAGGATTACCGGACCTCCCGCAAGCTCGTCGATGCGCTTGCCCAGTCCGAGAATCCCGACAATGCGATCAAGGTCGCCCTTCAGGTTATCGGGCGTCTGAAGTCGATGGTCTCATGCGGCGATGGATACACTCCGGCGACGCGACACGGTTTCGGTTCCGATAATGCGTCGGCGATTGCGTTGACCATTCTCGGCCAGCGCGCTTCGACGGCAACGATTCGGTCGAAGTTTGCGAAGATAGGCGCTTAGCCCGCTATGAGCGGACGGGCCTAGTCCGAATATCGGACGAAGCGTTTTTCGGTATCGCTTGAATAACCGATATACTTATCGGAGTGTCCTGCGCTCTGTGCCGATAACTCGGCACGTTACGCTCGACATTCGGTATGTCCCATAACTTGGGACAGCGCGTAAGCGCGATTATAGGGACGCCATAAGCAGTCCTATATCGTGTCGAGAAGCCCGTAGTGGGTGAGTAGCGGACGTTGAAGTAGTGCTTCAGCCGACCGCTGGCGAAGGGTGTAGTCTGATAATACAGGCGGTTCGCGGTTTGGGTCTAAGTCGTTATTGGACATAACGATGCGGGTCTTAGAATCGTCCAAGGTTATCGGATATCGCCGCGCTATACCTATCAGTACGTTAGGTTTATAGGCCGTTCTATCGGTTCTGCGTAGAAGTAGTCGAGAATCGTTATCGGTCTTTTCTGTATCTCTCGGATGCGGCTGATTAGCAATCAGTCTAGGGAAAGACAGTAAAGATTCAGCCGCTAACAGTAATGGGCTATGTCAAAGCGAGGAATCGGATAGGTCGGATAGTTATTGGGCCTCGGCGTGCAATGCGCCCTTCGGTGTGCTCAAAGCACAAACCAATAATCTTGATTCGACATATCACCCGGTCCTAAAATCGCCTGAGTTATATTCCATCTTCACAAGTCGGACGTTCAACAATTGCGCCACGATTCCGAGAACATTATTATAGGGTCGGACAGGAGAGGCTAATCTTGTCTAGGTCTTACGTTCACGGATAGCGGGATTGTCACCCGATGAAGATGCCGCGTCAAAGTCGATAGTCTGGTGGATTATTGGTAGATGAAGTGCGGGTACGATAAATGTAGGGCGGGACAACCAAGTCTAGTATATCATATCAAACGGCTACGCTCCGGGTATCTAGCTTGCGGGAAGCATTGTCCTTAATGAACCTTGATATAGACTATAGTTGGTCCAGCGCAAGGGGCCACTATAGCCTTAGCTCTAGGGTTGCGCCCGAAAATAGCGCGTATCCTATGTGGTGCATGGGCACAGCGAACCTTTGATTCGCAAGAGCCGGTTCGATTCCGGCCATAGGATATTTCTAGTCATGCAAAGAACTGCAAGTCCGCGTCAATCCAAAGTCAGTTAACAACGGGAGAAAATCTATGCAAGCACAACCATACTGTTTGAAGGATGGATGGATTCGCAATTCAGATACCGGAAAACCCGTCGCTCGCGTTGACACATTCTATAACACGAATCGTCCAACAACCATTGTCTTCCCCAATCATGGGGCAATAATGCTAGACAATGTTCAGTTCATTCTTGACCAGATTCACAAAGATGAGGCACCTCACAAGAATGGCCGTAAGGTTTCTTGAGCCTACGGCTATGGGTCTGTAACTCAATGGTAGAGTAACCGCCTTTTAAGCGGAAAGTTGAAGGTTCGAGTCCTTTCAGACCCAATGACGGGAACCTCTCCGGTTGAGGACCACTCTTATAAAGTGGCGCGAAAGCAAAGTGGGTTCGATTCCCACCCCGTCAATTTTCCTGAAAAAAGAAAAACAAAAAATACATAATCTGATATAATGGATTATGGGAATATGCTCTAAGCACAATCTTGAAAGAGACAAGTGGAGAAAGTGTGCAGAGTGTAGAAAAGAATACCACAAGAAGTATCATCAAAGCGGCAGATATAAAATCGCTAGGCTAAAATATAACGCTAGTCCAAAAGGAAAAACTCAAACCCACAGAGATAATACAAGTCCGGCTGGTAAAGAACGTAGAAGAAAGTATCAGTCGAGTAACAAAGGAAAATCTACGAGAGCAAAAGGAGAAAACATGGGCAGAATCTACAATCCCTTAACAGGGGATAATAAGAAATTTATGCTTATGAAAGGATTCTTCCCAGGGGAGTTCACTGTTCGAGCTAAAGGAGTCAGAAAAGCCATAGGAACGGATGAATTATCCCTAAAGGCGGGAGATGGACGATACGGGGTGCCGATGCGTCATACCAAACGAGATTTGGCCAAAATGACCAAAACCGTAGATGGTACTGGATTCAAAAGCGCCAGAAAATCTATTGCCCGCCCAAGAAAGAATGTGTGCTTGCTGGCGTCAACTGCGGAAATCTATCGTGCGTCTATTGATCCTTTGGTGAAACAGTCAAGGGGATTGGCGTCTAGGAAAGCAAAAAGGGCGAGAAATAGGAATAGAAAGGCAAGGTATCACAATGTATCGACTAATTGAAGCCTACTGGAAATACAAGTCTGGCAAACAGCTAGTCATGGTTTCTGAGGGTCCAGACTGGATTCGGACCAGTCATGGGATTTTCGTCCCGAAGTATCTTTTGGACATTTCTTAGTGGTTTCTGCGTAGTTTAAGCGTCCTATCGGAATATGGGATTGACCCAATAAAGGTAGGAACGAGGCGAGTCTACGATTCCTGTCCCAAATGGGAGTTGTAGGCGAGAACATTCTGTGTCAGTCTGATTGTCTGACTACGGAAGGTGCCAGTTCAAATCTGGTCGCGGAAATTAGCTCCCATCGTCTAGTGGCCTAGGATATAGAAATCACTGTAGCCATTTGTCATCGCCTATATTTGCAATAAACTTTATAGCCCCCCAGATTTGTTGCACAACCCTTGTTGAATCTATACATGTGCGAGCTACGCCATATGGATGCTTGTTTTTCTTAAAACTCCCCTCTTTAATAATAACAGAAGTAGCTCTTAAACACGACCGAGGCAGACAAAGTTGCTCTAGCCAATAATCTTCTATTTGTTCTATCGTATATCCATTGTTTATGTGACAGTGTATAGCCAGTTTTATATCCTGTTTACAAACATCGAAAAAACGAAGAACAAAAGAAAGCCACAGTCTCAAAAAATCTAGGTCTGTATTAGAAATACAGGCTCTATTCTTGTTTTTTGAGCCTTCTGACCAGTGCATCATACAACCAGCAACAAAAAGGGTATCTTGTTGAAATCTCTCGGCCATATTGCGCCCATCCTGTTGATAGAGCCGCCTAGTGTCGCGGGCTTTTGTCGAACGAACAATACCACCACGAGTACCGCCAATAAGATTTAATTCCTTCATCCTTTGTTGAGAAAGTGGTAAATCTCCGACTAGGATATAAGACAAAGAACCTGGGTTTTATATGGCTCAAAGGGAGGATAAAACGGTGAAAAACAAAATAACGAATACCGAGTTGTCAAAGGTTGTCGAAAAACAAGTTGCAATCAATGATTTGTTGGTGGCTATCTTGCGAATAAACGGCATAGAGCCTGACCAACGAACAAATTCGGGACAGACAACACTTGAGCGCCTAGAAGGTGCAATTATGGGTTGTCTTGACGAAATAGAGGATTAACTGCGAACCAAAGTCTAGCACATTTCTAGTTTCAAAGGAGCAAAATGCGAATAAAATGTATCATTATTGGTATCGCCCTCGGATGGTGTGCTAGAAGTTATGTCCAAATGCACAACTACAACAAAATGGACATCGGCCTAACGGTATTCTCGCAGCATCGCGCAACCTTCTCTGAGGCATGTTTTGTCGGATTGCACTAGAAAGGGTTTTCATGGTAATAAAATTGGACATTCCAGACCACCTTGTTTCACCGTTAGTCGGCCTTCTTCGAAAAGACAATCTTGCTCGTTTGGGCAGACAATTTGGGCCGAGGAACGTCATAGACGCCAACAGGATTAAAATCCATCTTTTGGACTTGTTGGAAGATAAGATCTCGAATTATCAGATTTAAAAGGAGACTATAACGTGGATTACAGAATTGTTACCGTTTCTGTTCCTCGCAAATTGTGTCAAAAAATGATCGAAGGCATCGGAACTCAGACTGAGGCATGGGACGCTTATGACATCCTCAAGCTTCAAATAAGGAAAGATGAGGCGAGCGTAGCTCTTGCTCGTCCTTTTCATATGGAGTTGGAACGTCCAAGTCTGGATCAGTCTATGGTTGACGCCGACATTCACGATTCTCGTCCATACGATGGTTGTATGGGTGTTTTCGAAGATTTTGACCCATGCGAGGCCGATCCCGACGAATACGACCAAAACAAATTGATCAGTAAAGAGTACGACAATCGTTCGCCCGGTTGTTAATAAATGGCCGTTAGCTTAAAGTTTCCGGTGGGACGATCACCGGACGGTAAAGCCTTGGGGTGATTGCCAAGAGATTGTGGGTTCGAGTCCTACACGGCCAATTTCCATAATTATTAGATTACACTTTACCTGAGAGGAACGAGTATGCCAGTAAACGAAAGTCGCGCAACTGTCCGAAGCATAAAACCGCGAGTAACGGTGTGTTCGGATCATCAATGCGAGACAAAGGAATGTGGTTGTGATTCTGGTGTCTGTCCGAGTTGTGGATTAAAATGGATGTATCTTGGTGGACAGAAGTATTGTCCAACGTGTGAGTTCTTTAAGCTTGGAACGACTCATATTGATCCAGAGACGAACAATTCTTAAACCGATCGCGTAAGCGGTCCTAACCAAAAGGAGCGAACCATGTTGGTCGGATTCAATGTAAAACCAGTGTCCGTAACAGAAGCGGTTTTGCTCAAGATGGATGCGAGCAAAGTTTCATTTTTTATTACCGGAAGTCGATTTTTCGGGTGGGAAAGACCGGATTCTGACTGGGACTTCTTCGCCGAGAATTCGGTCGGAGCACGTAGCACCCTTCAACTTCTTGGATTCAGGGAAGATGCGACCGAAGGATATCAAGATGGTTTGACCGGAAAAGTTTTTGTCGGATATTCCGTTCATGTTCAACTGGTGAACTCTCTTCGTCGCAAACTCGAACTTAACACGTTTTTCGGTAACAACAAACGACTCCTTGCAATTCCAAAATTTGGACCCCACATGGAGTTGACCTGGACACCCAGACCGAAAGCCGAGCAAAAAACCGCATGGCAAACCGCAGTAACTATGTGTTTGTCTGGCGTGAGGTAGTTAATTTTCCGAATTTACGGCGAAAACCCTTTTGTATGCAAAGGAGAGAAAATGTTTGCAATAGTCGTTAAAAACGAAGTCTTACGCAGGTGTGAAACGATGGAACAAGCCTTGAATCACGTTGAAGCAATAGTCGAACAACTGGCAAAAATACCATCAAACAATCCTTGGGGTCACAACGTAGATGTTTTCGTTAGGATTGCCGGGTACACAACTAGGTCTCCAGAGTCATGGCCGAAGGAAAAACCCTGATTTTGTCAAAATCCCTCAAATAAAGGTGCCAAATTTCAAATTTCTCTGATTTTTAGGAGAAATCAATTGAGAATCTGGCTGAAAATCATAATTTTCGCAATTTTATTCACGATTTTGATGTGGTAGAGTCAATTATTTGGCCTTTTTTGTGTAAAAATCATTGGATTTAGCTCTTATTCTGCTATTTTCAATGTTTTTTAAGTCATTTCTAAATCCATTTTCCGGACCAAAAACCCCATTATAGACCCCAGAATAAGGTATTACCGCGCTAGCAAAATGATATTGAGGTAATATTGAATAGTCTGGGCATTTGTGAGAAACTGGTTTTGTGGGAATTCAACCCATTCCGCCCCACAATCCACCGCGTCATATTTAAGACTCTTTGGTTTAATCTTCTTTGTCTGTGTTAGCTGTATAAATGGACATTGCTATACGTTCGGCATTCTTTCTTTGTCTGTATTGAGCGAGAATTTCAGGATGTCTTCCCATCAGAAAGGAATTAAAATGAATTCTTTTGAATTGAGCAAAATAGCTGGGTTTGTTGGCGTTTTAAGTGGCATCACTTCTGTCGGAGTGGGTGGTCATCTAGCAACCAGGTTCGGTAAGCCATGCGGAGTTGTGATAGTCGCCGGAATCTTCTCTATTATTGGTGGATGCATTTCTTTATGTACATATGAGAAAGAATAAATGATATTGTTAACAACCAAAACAACGTGTCCTAAATGTTCTCAGAATCCGCGTTTAACGATAGATAACCTCAAGCCTATGGTCCCATTTTATACCCAACAATGTGGCAGAAATGGTATGAAATGTCTAGTTTGTGGTTCTGTTTTTCCTACTACGAATGGAGACAAGTAATGGTTGCTACCAACGAAGGAACATACAGACAGCGAATAAACAAAAAGAATCGCGGGAAATGTCGAATTTGTGGAAATTCTCCCCGATACGATACAGCGATTTTAGTAGTTTCTATCCGTACAACAGTAAATCCAATACATGAAACCGAGGTGCGTTTACCACTATGCAATGATTGCGGAAATGCGGCCCGGTCAGGACGAATCGGATTCTCTAATTTTGTAGAAACTGTTACCCCATGACAATAATAAGTGCTTGACAACAAAGGAATTATGTATGAAATGTCACACCTGTTTTGGAGAGTGGCATCTATGTGCTTGCCATAGGCAGACCGGGGTTGACATCGTGTTATCTGAAGAATTGAGAAATAAACTAATCATCGGTTCGGAAACTATGCACGATGTATTTAACATTTTTGACATAGTCAAAAAAGCGATTATGAGAGATCTAGAAGAAAAGGAACAAATGTATAATAATGAATCGGTCTAGAAAATAGATTTGATACAGAAATAGATACTAAGCTTTCTCGTCATGCGCCGATACCCAGATGGTAGTGTGAAACCCTAAATAGGAGTGGAATCTACGTTATGCTCTGTCGGTGTGTGACAAGGAATCTTGAAACCAAGTCGAAATCAACTGCAAAAGCGCCGGTAGTCAAGTTTTGGTTATGCGTGACAGTAAAGTGTTGTGTTTGTGTTGTGTTTAATTTGAAGGTGACTTAATATGAATAGTGTCAATCTTATTCCAAAATTTTTCATGGCCGGGCAATTCATGCGGAAACCAGAG
>Ga0137357_1000020_pt1 | contig 17546 bp, 12 predicted proteins | sample EasRivERMLT860_2_FD_104762 | JGI IMG/M metagenome (GOLD analysis project Ga0137357, IMG submission 104762) | Soil microbial communities from meander-bound floodplain in the East River, Colorado, USA - East River MetaG ERMLT860_2 | ecosystem: Environmental > Terrestrial > Soil > Floodplain ... | reverse complement strand
TTATATGGGTTGGTAAGCCTTGCCATCAACCTTGGCGAAAACATCCCTGCACAACGCGCGGTACTCGAACCTGCAATTGTTACTGCCTTATGTTGGGGGCTGACAGTCTTCATTCGCTAATATGATCCAAACTTTGGAATTAAGCCAATCGCTTTTGCAAGAGATGATCGCATACGTTGATATGTATGCGCCGCTTGAAGCCTGTGGGGTATTGGCAGGTAAGGATGCACGGGTTGAGAAAATGATTGGGGTGTTGAATCAGGCACAAAGTCCGGTGCGATTCGTGATGGATCCATATGAACAGCTCCACGCCTTCGATTGGATCGAATCCAACGGACTCGACCTCGTCGGCATTTTCCACTCGCATCCCGCGGGACCTGAAACTGTTTCGGCCACCGATATTTTGGAGGCGGCTTATGCAGTTGTGCATGTAATCCTTGCGCGCACAGGGATGCAATGGAAAGCGCGTGGCTTTTGGATTGAAAACGGTGAAGCAAAAGAAGTTACCTTACAGATCAGCGGGTAGAGCAACCTAACAAACACTTCTGTGTTTTATACACTAGACTCATTTTGGAGGAAGCTGAATGCCACTTTTGATGGATGTTATAGCAGTGATCCTTGGGTATATTCTGGGATCCATTCCCTTTGGATTATTGATCGTAAAACTCAAAACAGGCAAAGACCTGCGGACCGTTGAAAGTGGTCGCACCGGTGGAACAAATGCTGTGCGTGCGGCAGGCTTTTGGGCTGGTTTACTCACTGCGATATTGGATATTTTAAAAGGCGCAGTGGCGGTTTGGGTCGCCAAGTCAATTGATCCTGCAAACTACATCATCCATGTACTTGCCCCGATCGGCACGATACTTGGGCATAACTATTCGATCTTTATGCTTGAACGCTCTGAGAGTGGGAAATTGAAATTTCGGGGTGGCGCTGGTGGCGCACCGGCGCTGGGTGGGGCAATGGGATTATGGTTGCCAATGTTCCCAATTGTATTTACAGCAGGGTTGCTGGTATGGATCACTCTGGGCATGGCATCGGTGGCCACCATAACTGTGGGCTTATGTGTAATTATCGTTTTTGCCATTCGCGCTTCAATGAATCTGATACCCTGGGTATACATTTTATACGGTGTGATCGCAGAGTTGCTTCTAATTTGGGCATTGCGACCCAATATCCAAAAGTTGCTTTCGGGCAATGAACGTGTGATCAAATATAGTTTGAATGGCTGGTTGAGAGCCAGAAAAGAAAAGGGCAAAACCCAGTAATTAGTTGATGGTGCATTTTAAAATTCCTGCCATTCCGTATAATCGACTTGTCCCACCCTGGAGGGGTTATTTTCTTCAACAGCCAGATAATCAATTAATCCATCTGTTCTTCCACTGGAGATTTATATGTATCAACCATTAAAAGGTATCCGTATTCTTGATCTTTCGCGCCTTGCACCAGGACCATATCTTACCCAATTGCTTGCTGATCTGGGTGCAGAAGTGATCAAGGTCGAAACACCCACTGCTGGAGATTACGCCCGTCACGCGCCTGCCAGCATGGGTTGGGGAAAGACGTTCGAGATGATCAATCAGGGAAAGAAAAGTATCGCAATCAACTACCGCAATGCGCGCGGGCGCGAAGTCTTCCTGCGTCTTGTGGCCACAGCAGATGTGGTACTGGAGGGTTTTCGTCCAGGTACGGTAGAGCGGCTGAAGATTGATTATGAATCTTTGCGGGTCATCAAACCAGATATCATTTTTTGTGCGCTTTCTGGCTACGGACAGGACGGGCCCTATCGCAGTCGCGCTGGCCATGACCTAAACTACACGGCGATCAGTGGCGCGCTATCACTAAATGCGAATGCAGGCAAACCGCCTGTGCCTTACGGCTTGACGGTTGCCGATTTGAGTGGCGCCATGCTGGCTGGTTTTGCCATACTTAGCGCGCTGGTGGGACGGCAACGAAATGGTGAGGGGGCCTACCTGGACATGGCACTCTTCGATGGGATACTCTCATGGATGACGCCCCAGGCGGGCGCGGCATTTTTTAGCGGATTGCCAGTGGCAGGCGGCACATTGGCATTACACGGTGGGTTGGCTTGTTACAATATCTATGAAACGGCGGATGGGAAATATCTAACACTTGGCGCGCTTGAGCCAACTTTTTGGAGTGACTTTTGTAAAATCATCGGGCGAAACGATCTACTCTCACGACAGTTTGATCGCACTATTAAGGAAGATGTTGCAGTCATTTTCAAACAGCGTCCGCTCGCCGAATGGCTGGATGCCTTTTCTGCCACTGATGGCTGTGTGGAGCCAATACTTTCGTTTGAAGAAATGCTGTCGCATCCACAGGTCAGGGCTCGCGGCTTTGTGCGCGAAGAAAATGGTCAGCCAGTTGGGTTGAACACACCCTTTGTATTTGCGCGCGGCACACAACGATCTGTTCCAGGGTTGGGCGAGCATACTACTGCTATTTTGAAGGATATTCTCAGCGATCAGGAATTGGAAGAATTAACCAGCAAGGGAATTATTGGGGGTCCTGAAAGAAAACAAAAACGTCCCCTTTGACAGGAGACGTTCCATCGTCACGCCAACCAAAACCTTTACTGGCGCATGTGATGAAGCAGTGCATGCAAATTGCGCTGATGCAAATTCCTGGCGAGACCGCCAAGATACACCCGACTCTTTCCGCAAGATTCAACAGTGATATCTTCGAGCAACTCTTCTGCATTCTTCTTGCGGGCAATGGACTTTACAGACTTCCTGATCGCGTTCAGGTAATTCAAATTCTCCTTCACCGCCGCATCGATCTCACCGCGCAAGATAATATCGCCATGCCCCTGAACGATATTTTCGAGCCCCATGCGCCCAACCCGTTTAATGGACGCAATGTTCTCATCTATATCTCCATCTACAATATATGGAATCGGCATAAAAGAATCACCCGCAAATAGAATACGATCTTCTTCCACCAGCACGGATATCCCATCGTCGCTATGACCAAATGCAGAAGCAATGATCAAATTCTTCTTCCCCACGCGCAAGGTCAGGTCGCCATCCACAAACGTCATTTGTGGCGGGACGATCTTCACCTGGCGCAAAGCCGGGTTCTGTTTCTTCGCAGTTTCCAGCGATGGCTCACCACGTTCAACCAACAGATCGCGGCAACGCGCATGTGCAACCACTGTTGCTCCCGGAAAGAAACAATTGCCCCAGGCATGATCGGCATGATAATGCGTATTAATTACATACCGCACGGGCACACTCAATTCACGTTCAATGAACTCGCGGATTGCCAGCGTCTCATCGGGTAGAGCCAGTGTGTCGATCACCACCGCCCATTGCGGACCCGCAACCACCCCGGCAGTCACCTGGGCATATACTTCACTTTGAAACCAAAACACGTTTTCTGAAACTCGTTCTCTATGCATTCACAACCCTCGACTGATTTTTTTCTATTGATAGCACAAATCGAGGTGAAATGCAAGTTGACTATACAATTTTTCTGGCATTTTCGTAAGCACCCCTACAATCAACATGCTTGCCTGTGAGTTCCTGCCGTGATACACTGTACAAAATGACCAACAACCTGCTTCTCGTCACAGCAGACAGCCTGTTTGCCAAGCGATTGTCAGCCAGCCTCGAGCAGGAGGGCTATCGGCTTTACGTGGCAAAAGGCAAAGGTGAGGCAGTCGTTCGTGCAGACGAGCAAAACTGCTCCACCGCCTTTCTCGATCTGGACCTCAGCGAAAAATTCGTCTCGGAATTGGGACGTGCGCTTCGCACGCTCAACCCGACCATCAGGCTGATCCTGTTTTCTGACGATGATACGCCCCTCGCGCTGGATGAGATCCGTCCGTGGATGTTGGCACGCAAACCTGTTCGCACTCCGGAATTGTTAACCATGCTGAAAGACAACTCAACCCCAATGCCAAAACCCACCCGTGCCACCAATGAGTCACCAGCCATCCGTCTGTCAGAGCCAGAGACTCAGGAACTGCCATGGTTGCAGGATGTGACCAAAGCCGCGCAACATCTTACGCGCCTCACGCTTGAGTCTTCAGCCCAGGCGGCTTTGATCACTCGTAGAGATAACTTGTGGGCATATGCCGGTCAACTTTCGCAAAGCGCCGCGAAGGAACTGGCAGTTACAGTCACACGTCACTGGGATGGACAAAAGGGCAGCGATTTATTACGATTTGTACGACTCGAAGCCACCAAAGCTGAGCACATGTTGTACGCCACGCGGCTTGCGGATGAAGTTGTCCTTGCGCTTGTATTTGACGCTGAGACTCCTTTCAGCACCATCCGCATGCAGGCGGGTCAACTGGTGAATATGCTCTCCACGGCACCCGTGATCGAGGCCGCAGAAAAGCCTGTTGAAAAACAGAATCAACCTCAGGCTTCAAATGAAACGCCTACTCAGTATGTCGAAGATGATGAAAGCAATCCAGAACTTGAAATCCCGGATATCTCCAATATCATCTCTGATGTCCCGCCCCATACCCCAAGCCCTGATATGGCTCCAATGGGCAACAAAGATACATGGAGCACAAGTCCATCCAACTCACGCCCGCGTAAATATAGCCGCGAGAGTTCACCCGCGATGCGCGTGAACGACTTGCTGGTTTCGAATCAAACCAATGAACAGACTGTTGAACATGCGGTTCAAGATTTCGATGCAACCATGCCATCGAAATCACGCCAGCGACCTGCAACACCCGTCCGTCGACCCGCGGCTGGTGAATTGGATGAGACCCGCCCGCACTCGATCACCGAAGTGGCAGGCCGCGTGATGATGGAACCCATCTCACCCGGCTTATACAATTTGACGTATGCCTGTTTGCTGGTGCCGCGTTTCAGTTCCCATTATCTAACCGGCGACATTTCGGATCGTATGTCGGAATGGCTGCCGCAAATTTGCATCGCCTTCGGCTGGCGCCTGGAATATCTCGCAGTGCGTCCTGAGTATGTGCAATGGGTCTCGAATGTCCCGCCCTCCACATCGCCCGGATATCTCATGCGTATTATGCGTACGCAGACCTCCGAAAAGATCTTTGTTGAGTTTCCAAGGATGAAAAAGGAAAATCCATCAGGCGATTTCTGGGCACCGGGCTACCTCATCATGGGCGGCACACAACCCCACCCACCGCAATTGGTGAAGGATTACATCAAACAGACCCGCACACGTCAGGGCTATTCTCAACCGAGAAAATAATTTTGGAATGCAGGATTCAACCCCTGCATTTTTCTTTTACGAAGCTCACTCAAAATTGGAATTTGTGTTCTAAAAATCTTGACCGCAGAGTATAATCACTCTGCGTTTTGTTTTATCTACCTCAGTAGTGGAGCGCAAGCAGTCGAAACCACCAGCTAACTGAAGTACTCTTGTAACAAAGTTTCCTTGCTTAGTGGCGGTCTCGATACGGGCTATCGCCCTACTCGACCACCGAGGCAAAACAAAACATTCATCCTTTCACCTCCACCGATAACTGCTCCCTGATTACTGGAACCCACCATGCCCCCTACCCTCTATCTCATTGACGGTCACGCCCTCGCCTATCGCATGTACTTTGCCCTCACTGCCGTTGGCGGCAGTCAACGTTGGCAGACATCGAAAGGCGAACCTACGGCAGGGATTTACGGCTTCGCCCGCGAACTGCTCCGCATTCTTGAACAGGAAAAGCCCGAATATATGGCAGTCGCTTTTGATGTGGGTAAAACATTCCGCGACGAAATATTCCCCGAATACAAGGGCACGCGCGAAAAAATGCCTGACGACTTGCGTCCACAAATCCAACGGATTCGTCAAATGGTGGATGCCTTCAACATTCCGCGCCTTGAAATGGAAGGCTTCGAAGCCGATGATGTCCTTGGCTCTGTGGCGCGCATCGCCGCAGAACAGGGACTCGGCGTCAAGATCATCACCGGTGACCGCGACCTTTTGCAACTTGTCAACAAGCGCACAGTCGTGTATCTCGCGGGCGATGACCAGAATTATATTAAAGATGAAGATGTCGTCAAAAAGCTCGGCGTGCCTCCGAAGCAGGTTGTTGATTACAAAGCCCTCGTTGGCGACAAGTCCGATAACATCCCGGGCGTAGCAGGTGTTGGTGAAAAAACTGCGATCTCCTTACTGGAAAAATATAAAACGCTCGACGGCATCTATAAAAATATTGACGAGATCGAAAACCGCTGGAAAACAAAACTCGAAACCAACAAAGCGAATGCCTATCTCAGCCGCGATCTCGCGCAGATCAAAACTGACCTGGATATCAAACTGGATCTGGAACATGCCAGGGCGCATGACCTGAATATCCCTGCCATCGAAGCTTTCTTTAAAGAGTTAGAGTTCCGTACGCTTCTCAAAGCACTAGAAAAACTGACGGGGCTATCTCTATCCACTGAAACGCCTGTTTCCACATCATCTGCCCCAAAGCCGGGATCCTCCGGACAAATGTCCATGTTCGTGAACGAACCAAAAGTTGTTTACACGTCGAAGACAGAATCAAATATCAAAATTAACATCGTGGACTCGGATAAAAAGCTGGATGATCTCGTCAAAGCGTTGAACAAAGCCAGGATCATTTCATTTGACACAGAAACAACCTCCACTGAAGAAATGAAGGCGGATATCGTCGGCATCTCGCTGGCGATCAAGGAAGGTGAAGGCTACTACATTCCCATTGGTCATATTGCGGGGAACAATCTTCCGCTCAAACAAGTAATCACGGCCCTAAAAGAACCGATGACGAATCCAAAGATCGGCAAGGTCGCGCACAACGCCAAATACGATTACATTGTTCTGGCAAAGTTTGGGTTGAAGGTCTCGCCTCTCACCTTCGACACCATGCTGGCGGAATTCATTATTGACCCATCGTCGCGCCATCTTGGACTCAAGAATCTTGCGTTTGTAAAACTCGGCGAAGAGATGACCCACATCGAAGAGTTGATCGGCAAAGGCAAGAAGCAGATCAGCATGGCAGAGGTGGCAATTGAGTCTGTGGCACCGTACGCGATTGCCGACGCAGAGACAACCTTACGTCTCCTGCCCATCGCTGAAAAAGAACTCAAACGTGTGAACGGCGAAAAACTGCTCGCAGAAATTGACCTGCCTCTTACACCCGTCCTCGCAGATATGGAGATGGAAGGCATCCTGCTCGATTTGCCATTCTTCGAAAAGATGTCGAAAGAATTGGCAAAGCGTTTGGGCGAGATCGAAAAACAAGTCTTTGATTCGGTTGGTAAAGCATTTAATATTAATTCAACACAACAACTCTCAGACGTACTCTTCAAAACACTTGGTTTGGAGCCACCCGATAAAGGCAACAAAACCGCCAGCGGACATTACTCCACCGCGGCGGGCGTGCTCGATGAATTAAGCGGTAAACATCCCGTTGTGGATCTGGTGTTGGAAAACCGGGAGCTATCGAAGTTAAAATCCACCTACGTGGATGCGCTGCCTCCCGCCGTCGATTCAAATGGACGCGTACATACATCCTACAGCCAGATCGGTGCGGTAACGGGGCGCCTGTCATCGAACAACCCGAACTTGCAGAACATTCCGATCCGCACCGAAACAGGACGAAAAGTCCGCAATGGATTCATTGCGAGCAAAGGACACGTTTTACTCTCAGTGGATTACTCACAGATCGAGTTACGCATCGTGGCGCACATGGCTCAGGATGAGGGTATGTTGGCGGCATTCCGCGCGGATGAAGATATCCACTCTACGACAGCCGGAGCAATTTACGGCATAGTTCCTGAAGCGGTAACGAAAGAGATGCGTCGTCACGCCAAGGCGATCAACTTCGGTCTGATCTATGGCATGTCTGCCTTTGGTCTCACACGGTCCACAGATTTGACTCTGGCTGAAGCAGAGACCTTCGTCAAGACTTATTTCGAAAAATTCCCCGGCATCAAAAAATATCTGGATGGCATCAAAAAGCAAGCCGCAAGTCAGGGCTATGTCGAAACATTGTTGGGACGCAAACGTTACTTCCCCGCATTACAAAGCAAACAAAACGTGCAGATCAAAAACCGCGAGGAACGCGAAGCCATCAACGCACCCATCCAAGGCACCGCTGCAGACATTATGAAGCTTGCCATGTTGAAGATCCCAGGCGCTTTGGCGAAGACGGGTCTGAAAGCCAGGATGCTCCTGCAAGTACATGATGAACTCGTGTTGGAGTGTCCGAAAAACGAAATGAAAGAAACCGCCCGCGTTGTGCAAGAGACAATGGCAAACGCATATAAGCTGGATATCCCCCTCTCCACCGAAGCACGCTATGGTGAGAATTGGGGCGAGATGAAAACGATATAAAGAAGTACGCAGTGGGCACCAAGGTCTAAGGCTTAATCCCTTTGTGTACTTTGTCCCGCTCGCATCATTCAAATCTATCAGCGCAGCGAGCGGGACTATGTCCTTCGTGTTTGAAAAATCAGACAATTGTAAGGGTGGCATTTTGAATGCCTACGGTATAATTGCACCCATGCCCGGACGAGAAGACATTTTCCAAAAAGCAATGAATGAAGGCCACTCAGCCGCCTGGGACCAGGAATGGAACAAGGCGGCAGCGGCTTATCGATCAGCCCTGCAAGAAATGCCCGATCACCCCAAAGCGCTCAACAGCCTGGGGCTGGCATTATTTCAACAGGGGAATTACGAAGAGGCACTGCATATCTATAATCGCGTAGTGCATATCACCCCGCAGGACCCGGCCCCCACGGAAAAACTCGCGCAATTGCTAGAACGCACGGGTCATCTCAAGGAAGCCATCGAAACCGCCTTCAAAGCCGCGGACCTATTCCTCAACCAGCGGGATGTGGATAAAGCCATCGAGAACTGGGTACGCGTCACCTCACTCGAACCTGAACATGTCCTCGCCCATTCACGCCTTGCGCTCGCACATGAACGTCTCGATCATAAGCCGCAAGCCGTCGCCGAATATATCGCCATCGCGAGCCTTGTTCAACGCACCGGCAATGCAGAAAAAACAACCGAGCTGGTCAACAAGGCATTACAGATCATGCCTGATAGCGCCGAAGCCAGACAGGCACAGACTCTTCTGCGCTCGGGTCAACTCCTCCCCAAGCCATTAAGACCCAAAGGAGGAACAGGTCCCATTGCGATGGCCCAGGTCAAACAATTGGATCAGCCGAAGAAACAAACCGATTCAGGGCTGGACCCGATTGCTGAAGCGCGCCAAAAAGCCTTAACCCGGCTGGCAGAGATCCTCTTCGAGTACACCACCGACGATGGCGCGGCAGTCCAGGCGCGGCGCGGATTACAAGCCCTCATGCGCGGTACCGGACAAATATCCCTGCAATCGAATGAACAGTCCATAGTCGTCTTACATCTTGGGCAGGCAATCGACTCCCAAAGCAAAGGTAAAGACGCCCACGCCGCCGAAGAACTTGAACACGCGCTCGAAGCGGGTTTCAATCATCCTGCACTTTATTTCGATCTCGGTCTACTGCGCTCCACCGGAGACCGCGCCGAGACTTCGCTCCGGCACCTCGCACATGCTGTCAAACACAACGACTTCAACCTCGCCGCCCGTTTGCTGATGGGACAGATCAATCAAAAAATGGGACGCATGCAAGCTGCTTCCATTGAATTCCTTGAAGCGCTCAAGCTCGCCGACTCAGCCATCGTACCTGCCGAGCATTCAGATGAAATCCGTCAAATGTACGAGCCGTTTATTGAAGCCCAGGCCAATCAGACGGATGAGGTTGCGCTCAAACGTTTGTGTGACAACGTCAACGAACTAATTATGCGCAAGAACTGGCGCGATCAACTGCATAAGACCCGCGAGCAAATGCCAAAACAACAGGACAGCGACACACTCATGCCGCTCGCCGAAGTGATCTTGCAGGCTCAATCCAGCCATGTGCTTGAATCCATTAACCTGATCCATCAACTGGCGCGCGCCGGTAAACTGCGCTCCGCCATGGACGAAGCCTTCCACGCGATTGCATCCGCCCCAACTTACCTGCCGCTCCACACCCTGATGGGTGATCTGCTCGTGCGCGAAAATCACACGCAGGAGGCCATTGCAAAATATACTGCGGTGGCAACCGCCTACAGCGTGCGCGGCGAATCAGCGCAAGCCGCCAAGATGCTAAAGCGCGTCGTCCAACTTGCCCCCATGGATATGAGTGTCCGTACAAAATTAATAGATCAACTCGTAGCCCGCGGACAGATCGATGACGCCATCCATGAATATCTCGAATTGGCTGATATTTATTATCGACTGGCCGAACTCGATATGGCGCGCAAAACTTTCACCACGGCATTGCGCGTCGTGCAACAATCCAATGCCGACCGCAAGTGGAACGTGGACATCCTGCGCCGCATGGCAGATATTGACATGCAGAGATTGGACTGGAAACAAGCTGTCCGCATTTATGAACAGATCCGCACCCTGCATCCCGAAGATGATAGCACGCGCAAGAACCTCATCGACCTAAGTTTGAAAATGGGACAGCCCGCACAAGCCAGCGCTGAACTCGAAAGTTATCTTTCCTATTTACAATCCACCAATCACAGCGCGCAGGGTGTGCCATTCATCGAAGATCTGCTCGTCGAACGTCCCGATGACTCGACCCTGCGGCGTGCACTGGCGCAAGCCTATCAACATGCCGGACGCATGGAAGATGCGATCACGCAACTTGAGTCGATCGCCGAGTCGCTGCTTGATCTGGGAAAGAAAGAAGAAGCCATGGTCATCGTCAACCAGATCCTGTTGATGAACCCGCCGAACTCGGAACAATATCGCCAGCTCCTCATACAGTTACAACAAGGATAATCAGACTCAATCCCGTCACATACTGACGGGATTTTTTTACGCCTCACTCTTAACCGGTAATTGATTCTGCTTAATCAGCCTCTTACACGCTGATGCTATAATTCTGGTCTGCTCTATCGGGGTCTGAGACCCCGATAGAGCGAGTTCAGGTCCGGGAGGGCATACATGCCACAAACACAAAATCAAGCCGTGATGACTGTAGTCCCGAATGCTCGTGTCGGGAAATGGATTAATTTCTTTTCCTTCATCGTGGCTTTCCTCATCGTCTTCGGGGGCTTCGTACGACTTACACGTTCCGGTCTATCCATCGTCGAATGGAATCCCATCAGCGGATCCGTCCCCCCCATTGGCGAACAAGCCTGGCAGGATGAATTTGTCAAATATCAGCAAACACCAGAATACCTCAAGATCAATTCAAACATGACTCTGGAAGAGTATAAATACATCTTCTACATCGAATGGATTCATCGTTTCATCGCCCGCTTTGCAGGGCTGGTCTACGCCATCCCGGTTTTCTATTTCCTCTTCACAAAGAAAATCCCTTTCAAGGAATTCGGCATTTACTTCGTCATGGGCATACTCTTCATCGCGCAAGCCGTCGCAGGCTGGGTGATGGTCGCCAGCGGACTTGTTGACCGCCCTTCCGTCAGCCACTTCAACCTGACGATTCACCTGCTCCTCGCCCTCACCCTTTTCGGCCTCGCGCAATGGACCGCGCTCGGTCACAAATACGGCTTCTCAACAAAAAAAGCGAAATGGTCAACACCATCCAAGCTGACCGTCTTATTTCTTGGACTTCTCTTGATCCAAATTTCCTATGGCGGATTCACAGCAGGACTCAAAGCCGGTCACGTTTCAGATACCTGGCCGCTTATGCTTGGTAAACTCATTCCATCAAATCTATTTAGTTCCATCATTAACATCATTGAGAATCCATTTACCATCGTCTTCATCCATCGCTGGTTTGCGTTTGTGGTATTAGCCGCGGTCATATATATCTACTTTGTGGTACGCAAAAACAATTACCCAAGCGATCTTGTCAAAGGCATGCAATGGTTGATCGCGGCGGTTTCACTACAGATCATATTAGGCATCCTCACCATATTATCGTATGTCAATATCGTAGTTGCCCTCCTGCACCAGGGCGGAGCCATCGCCTTGTTCGCACTGGCAATTTATTTCATCCATCGTTTCAGAGCATTGGATGCTAAGAGTTAATCACGAAAATACTTGGAACAAAAAGTAAACGCGGCTGAGCAGACAAACTCAACCTTGTCTTTGTTGGTGGGGTTGGGTTGATTTATTGTATATCAAGCATCATGTAACTGAATGAGACAAACAAAAACTTCGTAACGGAGGTTGTCCACGAAGTTTTTGTTTTTTTATTTAGGTTGGTTCCTGCCTCTTAAGAATTCAAATGCTTAGCGAAGATCATCGATGCCAGTTGCGATACTGTCGCATAACAGCTTATGGCTGCCAGATGGATATTTCATCATCTGCTGGGTTGTCCGTCAGGCGCATCTGGCCGCTGCCGTCGGCATTCATGAAATAGATTTCAGCGTTACCGTCGCGCTCAGAACTGAAAGTTATTTGCGTTCCATCTGGCGACCAGCTTGGGTACCAATCATTCGCACTATTGTTGGTCAGGTTGGTTTGGCCGCTCCCATCTGCATTCATGACGTAGATCTCATAATTACCGTCACTATTAGAGCCGAAGGCGATTTTCGTCCCATCTGGCGACAAGGTCGGAAAAGCATCACCTACTCCTACATCCGTCAGGCAGATTACACCGCCGCTGACCTCTTGCTTGATGCTCGGACTTACTTTTTCGGAGGAGTATCTCCGTGCATCTCTTATTGGCCGAACCATTCACTGAGCTGGTAGGTGGTGAAGTTCACAGGTATGCTGGTTCGCTCACTCTCAAAGTACGTTGCCAGGCCAGCCTGTGGGTCAATAAGCGTGCGTTCACTCAGTTGGTAAATGGCAAGACCTGCATTCGGATCGACAAGTGTTCGCTCACTTCGGTGATACACCTCCAGGCCGCTCATATCCGTCACAGGGATGGCAACCGACGACCACTCACTGCGATGATAGGCTGCTAAAGCATCCTCAAGGCTGGCTCTCAAGGGAACATAGGTCCACTCGCTCTGGCGATATTGAGGGAAGGCATCAGCAGAAAGCGGCTTGATAGCGGAATCGCCTTTATTCTCAGCGAGGCTCTGTTGATTGTTTGCAGTTCTGCTGGTAGGCGCTGTCGCAGACGCGATTATTGCGAAAGTGACGATGAGCATAACGCCCAGAACAGCAACAAGCAAGAAATTGATATTGCGGTTTTTCGTTGTAATAAACATTTTGGTCTCCTTGTTGATCGGGGTTTGAGTTGGTTGGGTCCGATCTTTTCGTATCATAGTTCCTCACGCCTCAAAATATGCGACATTTCTTACCACAAACATGACATTTCTTGCCAAACTGGCAATTTGGGTAAATCAACATTTGAAATCATCTAATAAGTCTTACAATAAAACAAGATGTAAAACCTGCTTTATCAATGTCACCTGGAGAAACATGCCCACCCAATCTTTATCTCCCGAATCGTTTCAAACCTTTGGCAATCTGCTCAAATATCTCCGCCGCCGCGAACGCCTCACCCAGCTCGAGCTTTCCATCACTGTTGGTTACAGCGAAGCGCAGATCAGCCGCCTTGAACAAAACCAGCGCCTGCCCGATCTTGCCGCGCTCAAAGCGCTCTTCATCCCAGCCTTGCATATTGAAGATGAATCTGAAATTACCGCGCGCTTGATCGAATTGGCTAGGTCCGCGCGGCAGGAGGACGCGCCCGCTCCGGGTGTTGCACCGTATAAAGGACTGCTATTTTTCAATGAGGCAGATGCAGATTTGTTCTTCGGACGTGAAAAACTCACTGCTCATCTCGCCGACCGTGTAAGTGATCTCGCTATGGACGGATCCACGCGCTTCCTGGCGGTTGTTGGCGCATCCGGCAGCGGCAAATCATCCCTCGTGCGCGCAGGACTGGCCGTCGCACTCAAGCGCGCGGGCTGGGAGACGCGCGTGTTCATGCCCACTGCCTATCCCTTGAGAATGTTGGAAGCGAATCTCAACCCAGCGCGCACAAAAAGCGCAGAGCGTGTCCTTGTCCTTGTGGATCAATTTGAAGAAGTATTCACATTGTGCCGCGATGAAATGGAACGGATCGCCTTTATTAAAAAACTACTCTTAGCTGCTCAAGATAAATCGAAAAAAACTACTGTCGTCATTGCCCTGCGCGCCGACTTTTACTCTCACTGCGCGCAGTATCCGCTTTTGCGTGAGGCAGTTGCCGCACAGCAGGAATACATCGGGCAGATGACGTTCGAAGAACTGCACCGCGCCATCGAAGAACCTGCCCGACGCAGTGGCTGGGAATTTGAGCCTGGGCTCGTTGAGGCTTTGTTGCAGGACATCGTCACACACGGATCACACGAACCGGAACCCGGCGCCTTGCCATTGTTATCACATGCCTTGCTTGCCACCTGGGAACGTCGGCGCGGACGCATGTTTACTCTGGATGGTTATCATGCCTCAGGCGGAGTGCGCGGGGCGATTGCAGAGACTGCCGAGAGCGTTTTCACCGACCAACTGAATCAAACACAGCAGGAAATTGCGCGCGATGTCTTTTTACGTCTCACCGAATTGGGCGAAGGTACGGAGGATACGCGTCGGCGCGCGGCGTTAAACGAATTGGTACGGCAATCTGCCGAAGCGACCCAATTGAGAGCCGTGCTGAACACACTTGCAGAGGCGCGCTTGATTACATTAAACGAGGACAGCGCCGAGGTCGCGCACGAAGCGTTGATCCGCGAATGGCAGAGACTGCACGAGTGGCTGACCCAAGACCGAGAAGGTCTGCTCTTGCATCGTCATCTCACAGAGTCTGCGCATGAATGGGAAGCGCGCGGGCGCGATCCAGCCGAGTTGTATCGCGGCGCGCGTCTGGCGCAAACGCGTGAGTGGGCTTCGGCGAATGAGGAAAGATTGAACGCAGTCGAACGCGACTTTGTCGCGGCGTCCATCGAGCAGGAACAACATGACGCGTTGGAGCGTGAAGCACAGCGCCAGCGCGAGCTCGAAGCCGCAAGAGAACTGGCAGGGACTCAACGTCAATCCGCCGCACGTTTGCGGATACGCAATCGCGTCATCACAACCGTGGCAAGTATCGCGGTCATTCTGGCGATGGTGGCGGGAATGTTCGGCTTACGAGCAGAAAATGAAAAACAACTCGCCACCTCGCGCGAATTGGCCGCGGCGGCCATCAGCAATCTCGATGACGATCCCGAACGAAGCCTCCTGCTCGCTTTACAGGCTGAATCAACCGCCCATACCATAGAGGCTGAAAACGCCCTGCATCGTTCCATCCTTGCCTCACGGACTGTGCTTCTCCTTCATCATGATGCTCAAGTTTGGAGCGTCACCTATAGCCCGGACGGCAAGCGCATTGCCACAGCCAGCCAGGATAAAACCGCGAAGATTTGGGATGCAAAGACGGGACAGCTTTTGCTGACTCTGATGGGTCATACCGATTCAGTGAATGGCATCGTCTTCAGCCCGGATGGGAAGCGCATTGCCACCACCAGTGATGACCACACCGCGAAAGTGTGGGATGCAAGCACCGGAAAACTATTGCTCACCTTATCGGGCCACACAGATTGGGTCGCTCGCATCGCATTCAGTCCGGATGGAGCACAACTGGTGACGACAAGTGCTGACATGACTGCAAAAATTTGGAATGCGAACACCGGCATGGAACTGCTCACCTTCTCGGGTCACGGAGTGTTGGTTTTTGACGTTGCGTTTAGCCCGGATGGAAAGCGCGTCGCTACCTGTGGCGAGGATGGGTTCGTCAGGATATGGGATTCAATATCAGGAAAAGAATTGCTCGCTCTGCCCGTCGAAGGGGGAGAAGATATGCGCGGCGTCGCCTTCAGCCCGGATGGTACGCGCGTGGCCGTGGCAAGTGATGGAATCTACCCCATAAAGATCTGGGATGCATCTACGGGTGAAGTATTGTTGAGCACCAATCTGGGCCGTAGCCACACTCGTGATTTCCCCCTTGATATTGCCTTCAGCCCGGATGGAAATCTCGCGGCGACCGCCGGTGGGGATGAACCCAACGCCAAAGTCTGGGATCCCCTGACCGGGGAGGTGTTGTACACGCTCTCGGGCCACACCAGTGGTATCAGTGGCGTTGCGATTAGTCCGGATGGCACGCGCCTGGCAACTGCCAGTTGGGACGGCACTGCGCGGGTGTGGGATATTACGCCAGCCAAAGAATCACTCTTTATCCCTAGAGACCTAACCGCCGAGCACCAGGATAATGATCTGACTTTTGATGTTAGATATAGTCCGGATGGAAGAAGGATTCTCACAGACTATCCGCAGGAAAATGCCGCAAAACTATGGGATGCGATTTCCGGGAAAGAATTGCTGACCTTTGCAGGACACGCCGACTTCCTCGACTACAGTCCGGATGGAAGAATGGTTGCCGCAAGCAATGGCAACATCATCAATGTCTGGGATGCGAAGACCGGCAAACAACTGGTCACGCTTTTTGGGCACACAGATTATATTAGAAGCATAGATTTTTCAGAGGACGGAACCCGCTTAGCCAGCGCAGGTTATGACGGCACAGTCAGAATTTGGGATCTGGCGAGCGGCAAAGCGTTGTTGACATTACAGGAGCCGGGGATTTACTTCATATCGGTGGCTTATAGTCCGGATGGAAAGCACGTTTTCGCAGGTGATGGATGGGGACTTGGGATCGTTTGGGATGCCATCACAGGAAAAAAGCTGTTCACCCTATCTTTTGATGGCTTGAATATCTTTGGCGCCTCTTTCAGCCCGGATGGAGAGAGTCTGGCGCTTGCGAACAGATTCGGCACCATTAGAATTTGGGATGCGGTCACAGGCAATGAATTGTTGACCTTGAGGGGTAATAACAGCAGAGTTAACGCTGTCACGTTCAGCCCGGATGGGAAACTGATCGCTACAGCCAGCGATGACCGCACAGCCAGAGTATGGGACGCGGCCAGCGGCGTAAATTTGTTGACCCTGCCCGTTGACAGCCGCGCCGGCAGTGTTTCATTCAGCCCTGATGGAAAACGGCTGGCTGTCGGCTCTGTGTCGGGCGTATACGTTTTTGTTCTGCCAACCGATGAACTGATAGCGCTGGCAAAGTCGCGCTTGACGCGCACCCTTACACTTGAAGAATGTCAGCAGTATCTGCATGTGGATGTATGTCCAGCCATGCCTTGAAGCTTGAGCAAGTTATTTCGTTCGTTCTTGATGGGCGATCTTATTCTTTGCTCTCCCTCACCATCATCGCCGCGCCGATCAAACCTAGAAATAATCCTGCCACTGCAGAAGTCCAGCCGAGAAAATTCAATGTGAATGTGGATGGGATGACATGCATCACCATCAACAAGGGGATGATCCAGCCTGAAAATAACAGGATCAAGCCGAGGCTGAGAAGGAGGCGGGGAGAGATCATCATGCTGGCTGATATAACCAGCAAGCCACAAAATGATTCGGCTCGGGTTCAAAATCGGGTGGAAATTTTTCATCACATAAACCCGCGATGGCTTTCGCACAGCGCGGATGGAAACGACAGCCTTTGGGCGGGTTCACCAAACTAGGCGGTTCACCGGGTGGCACTTCTTTGAATGTATCAGCATTGCGCGCATCGGGG
>Ga0137357_1000019_pt1 | contig 18393 bp, 26 predicted proteins | sample EasRivERMLT860_2_FD_104762 | JGI IMG/M metagenome (GOLD analysis project Ga0137357, IMG submission 104762) | Soil microbial communities from meander-bound floodplain in the East River, Colorado, USA - East River MetaG ERMLT860_2 | ecosystem: Environmental > Terrestrial > Soil > Floodplain ... | reverse complement strand
GTTTGGGGGCTGCCCCTAAGTGAACATTTGCACCGCCCCCCCATGATGATCATCAGAATCCGCGTCCCGTTTTCCGATGATGACAGTCGCTGCAGAGCGCTTGGAGGTTCTTTCGATTCCAGAACAATTCGGCATTCCCGTCATGTTTCACAATGTGGTCGACCTCAAGCTGGTGATGAATCACCCCACACTGGGCGCAGGTATATCCACACTCGACGAGCACACGCTCCCGCTCCCGCTTCCAGCGTTCACGATAATACAGGCGCCGAATAAGACGGTTCGGGCGGGTCTGTTCCTTCACCCGGAGATGGGCAGGACAGCGCCCCTTCGGCACCAGCACGCCACAGCCGGGGGCCACGCAGAACTGCATTAGGGCGCCTCTGGTTCGGTGAACGCGATGAGCGCGCGGCCGAGTAACCGCAGCAATTCATCCGTCGCCATGACGTCATATTCGATGTAGATCACGCCTGTCGGCCGCACGATCATGCGGACTTCCGCGCAACTCTCCGGTAAGGGGTAGCCTTCCGCCTTGAGGAACGCGGCGAGTCGCTGGGAGTTCATCACCTTCGCCATGTATACCTATGCAATCTCCGTAATCGTTATCCCGTGCACGGCTTCGACGATCTTCTTGCGCAGTTTGTAGGCTTCCGTTTTCGTGGGTGGTGACTTCACGTCCTCCACAATCCACGTGCCGAAGCGGTGATCGCGATACTTGAAATCCGCATGGAACATGCCCACGGTGTGCAGGATCTCGGGACCGTCCACGCGGTGCAGCTCCTTCACGATCAAGGGGAAGCCTGGGTGAATCTCGATACTCGAGATCCGGCCGGCGGCCGCGAGCAGCTTGAGTTCCTGATACCGGGCGGCTTCCCGCTGGGAGTCGAAGAGGATGCCATCGACGCGCACGGCATGCGCCTGGTATTTGTTCGTGCTGGGGCGGGTGTGCACCTGCACGCCCTCGGGGCCACGGGTTTTGATCCACTGCGCCCACATCTCGCGATCACTCATGGCGTGTCAGCACGACCACGACACTCTCCCATTTGGTCCGCAGGGCGTGCGGTAAGGCCCGAAAGACGGCCTTGCGTGCGGCCTCACTCGGGTCAGATTCCACGATCTCGGCGCGGATGCACACCGGCTCGCCCTTATCTGATTCGAACGTCACGACGCTGTGAAAGACCCCTGATTTTATTGAGGTTGTCATTAGCGGTGCCCAACCCAGCGGCGGGCTGTCTCAAACGCCAACACACCCCAGCGCACCTGTGTCGGGCTGTCGCCCGGGGCCGGGCAGTGATTCCCCAGCACATCGACGATCCAGATGCCGGTATCGCCCGTGCTCGCCCGATAGGCGACGACATCGCGCGCCTGCGTCGCACAGTTCGCGTCTTTACACAAGAATCCCCACCGCGCATCGCGGGCTTGCAGCGTGGCGATCAGCCCGTCCAAGAACTGCCAGGCCGCCTCGCCGTCCGTGAGCTGGCAGGAGTGCGTCACCTGGCTAGGATGGGCCGCGGCATAGGCCCGCGTCTCGGCTTCCCCGTAGGTGGGCAGCGGCAACGCGCCGGATTGGGGCGGCGTGCCACCGCTGCCCGACGGAGACGGAGCAGGCGTCTCCGTATCGCTGCGATCCGTTTGGGCCGTGTTCGTGTTCGTATTCGTGATGGTGATATTGCCCGGGGCCGTCGTGCCGGCGGTGACGACGGGCGAGGGCGTGGTCAGGGTGATGTCGCAGCCGGCCATGAGCAGCGCGACGAGGGCGATCGCTATTCGCATGAAGTCCTTTTACCGGCCGCAATCACTACACACTTGGGCGTCGCCGTGATACGTCCACGTATACGAGCCGCAGATCGGGCAGGAAGCCGGCCGCCGTCGCTCCACGAGCTGCCCATATTCCACGAAGACGTGCCGGAAGGCGTCACGCAGAATCGCCTGATTCACCGGATCCGCGCGCTGGAAGAGGCGGGCGAGCGCCACGACAAAGCCGCCGCCATAGCGGTTCATGGCGTCGAGGATCTCGTCATCGGTCACCATCATGCGCCTCCATATCGTCGGGTCCGCCAGCCACCAGCGATCCGCCGTCACCGCTTCCCCCCGAGGCGCCGCAGCTGCTCCTGCGGGGAGAGGCTGCGCCAGCGTTGCGCCTCATCGGCCACGGATAAGCCCCGCGCCGGCGCCGGCAACACCTGGTAGTAGCGTTCCTCTTCCAGCCAGGTGCGCATATTCGGGATCAAGCGTGCGGTCTGCCACTGGTCGCTGCGCATGTGCTGTTCGAGGGCGAGCATGAGCGCCTCGAACGACACATTGGCGACCGCGTGGAGAAAGAGCGTCTCGACCATGTAGCCGCGTTGCCGACGACTCGCCGGATAACTCTCCCAGAATTGTGCGAACTGCTGATCCTTTTCCATACGATTCCAGAAGAGACACCACGGCGATCCTGACCCTGGAGTAGCGGCCACCGCTGTAATGCATCCAGCCTCACCCTGCATGCATTCACCCGCCCTTAGACAGAACCTGCCCCTCTCGTCACTCTGCGTTGCCGTGTCTCAACGTCAAAGTCAAACAGGTTCAACGGACCCGGTTATTCCAGTCAGGTGGCCGGGCTGCCCGCGTGAGACTCAACAGGGTCGTGCGTTCAGCTTTTCGGCAGGAAGCTGGAACCGTGATGTTGCACCCAGCGCGTCTGCCGTAAGGCTAAGAGCGCGGAGCATTCCGTTGTCGTTAAGAGTCGCAAGGTCGGCATCGCATCGAGTGGGAAATAGACAATCCCATTCGAGTGCCACGGATAGCGACACGCGCCCCGGATCCGTGGCGTCAGCAATTCGGTCCAATAGTTGCCATAGATCCGACCTTCCTTCGGATCCACGAAGGCGAGAAACAGCGGCAGCCGATAGGTCGCCGTGATATGCCGGTAATCCTCGTAGTGGCGGCGATTGATCCCGGTGTCGCGATACGCTTCGCGCCGCGCTTTGGTCTTCACTTCGACAATACAGATGTGCCGCTTGTCGGGCGAGGCGATGAGCCGATCGAAGGGGTGCGCCCCGTCCGCCTGCGGCCCATAGGGAATCCAGCCGGTCGCGCGAATATGCGCGTCGAGAATGCCCGCCCCCAGTCCGCCGAGCTGCACCTCACGACGCGCGGCAAAGTCACTCATGCGAACACCACGCCGATCGGCGCGAAGACCGCCCGGAACCGATCGCGGTGCGGCCCGAGATAGACGATCACCTGCCCGAGCGTCGGCGATTGCCCAGGCCCGTCAGGACTAGAGAACTTGATCCGCCCGAGTGGGAAGCACACGGCGCCCTGCGCCGCGAGCGCATGCCACCACGGCGTATCCGTGCAGGCATTCGACAGCCAGATCGCCTCGGTCACCCCAGAGGACGCCAAGAGTTTCTCGGCGAAGTATTTGACCGTGGGATGGGCGAAGGGCGGATTGACAAACACGCGACCCTGCCAGATCTGGTCAAGTCCGTTCTCGGCTTCGGTGAAATAGTGCGCCGCCTGCACGGTGTCTTGCGCCAGCGGGCACGAGGCCGGATCGAGATCAATGCCGCCCATGACCGCGCGGGCCGCCTCGATAATCGGGGCCGGCGTATACCACTCATAGGCGCCGGTGAGATACCCGTGGCGGCCCGGATCGATCCACTCAAGGCAGCCGGCGATCGTGGCGGGTTCGAGCTGTTCTGTTGCCGCCTTCACATACTCGGGAATGTCCGATTCCTTCACGGCTTCGCAGAGCTTGCGGGCATGATTCCGTTGTCGTTCTGTTCCCGGGAAACCCACATCAGTGTGGGTTTTTTTGGGGCGCCCTGGTTCAACGCCTGTGACGAGATCCCCAAATTTCCAATAGCCGGCGAGATAAATCGCCGCATATTCGTTGCACTCTTCGACGCTGTGCCCCATCGCTTCCAGCACGCGCGTCGCCCGTTGCGCCCGTCCCACGACGTCGAGCGCCGCTTCAGGCGTGGTGGCGGCGGCGAGTTCTTGGCGTAATGCCAAGATCGGCGACAGTGCGGCGTGGTGACGTTTCGCGAGTTGCGTCATAGCCCCACGCCCCGCCCGAGCCGCACGCCGGCATCCCAGCGCCGCGCATCGGCATACCGCGCCCGCGCGATCAGCCACTCCCAGAGTTCCGGTTGACTCGCGAGATAGCGGCAGCACTCGACGGGCGCGTGCCAGAACATCCCGATGAGCGCCCAGGCGCCCTCGCAATCGGCGACGAGCCCGAGCTCCTCGACGAAGGCGTCGAAGTCGATCGGCTTCACGGGCGCGTCTTCGAACTCAAAACGCCGCATCGGTCGCCTCGGCGAGCGTGACGATCTCGCCGCTGTCGAGCAGCGTGACCGTCACCGGCGTGTGCCCTTCCTTGTAGCGCGTCACCGCCCGCGCGACGTCGTGATCGGCGGTGAAGCACTGCACGAGGCCGCCGTGGTCGGTTGTCAGCGTCAGCGTGGTTTTCCCGGTCGTCTTCGAGCGCGTGCCCGCGGTGATCGTGCCGGTGACCGCCGTCTTCTGCACGAAGGGCTGCCAGGCGTCCGGGATCGGCTGCGAACGGTGATCATCGGCGAGGGGAATCCAATCGGCGGGGATTTGCTGATTGAGATTCGCCGGGGCCGCGGGGGCCCCCACAGCACCCGCCCCGGGATCGGGCACCACCACGGCAGGCCCCGGCGAAGGCGTCAGGCTTTTATTCAAGGGCGGGGGCGAGCACTCGCGCCCGTAATCGATGCCGACGATGACAGGACTGGTCACCGGCTGCGCACCCGGGATCGACTCCACTTCGGATTCGTCGAGCGTCGAGAGGCCGACGAGCGAGAGCGTCACGCGCCGCTTCGCCTTCGTCTCCGCTTTCATCATCGCGTTGCTGCGTGACTCGCCCTTGAGGCCGGCGATCGGCACGGCGCCGATCGATTCGTCGTGCCGGCCATCCGGGAAGGCCGCGCGCGCCGTCACCACGTAGCAGTCCTCGACCACGTCTCGGGCGGTGATCGTCACGCTGATGTGGTGCGCATGCCGCAGCTGATCCGTGCAGTTCCGCTTGGCATAGAGCACTTCCCGGCCCGACAGCCGCAGATACTCGAACGGCTGCGTGAGCGGATTGAGCCCGAGCGAATCGCACACGCTCCGGTAATAGCTGATCTTCTGCTGGCTGGTGAGCTGCGCGAGGTCGCCGCCGAGCAGCACTTTCGCGATCACGTCGGGTGAGGGCAGTTCTTTGGCTGGTGCGGTCAGTGCGCTGTCTGCCATCGCGGCCCCCTTTCGTAACTGCGCCAGTTCCCGGTTGACCCGTTCATCCTTCCGCCGCATGCGTTGCTGAATCACCCGCATGTCGACGAACCGCCGGCCCATCTACTGCGCCGAGATACGTGTCACGCCGTTGATCCGCGTCCACACGAGGATGATTTTCTTTGTCGCCATATGCCTGTATCCTACTGATGGCACGGACGTTATGAGGTTAACGTGCCATCCATTATGAGACTCGCTACGGAGAGGGCCGAGCCGCACACGGCCCCCAGCCGTAGTGTTATTTCGCCGTCTTCCTCGGCCGGCCGCCCTTTTTGCCGTTCTCGCGTGCCTTCGTGGCCTTCGTCGCCGACTTCTTGCGCCCGCCTCGACGACCTAACGCGGCCGCCATCGCCGAGAGCAGACGGGCGTCTGTGGTGGGTTCGATTGGCACGGCGGAAGTATGCGCGCTTCGGTTTTCAGGTGTCAAGTGGGGGCGTATCTTGGGGTATGCGCGAGGCCCTGTTACTAGACCTAGTGCTCGCCGCGATCGACGCGGGCGTCATCAGTTGCGAGGCCGATCTTGTGCGCCTCTACACCTGGCTGCTTACGGCAACGTCACGCCAATCAGCCGCAGCAGCAGGATCACGATCACGATCACGCCGACGACCCGCACGACGACCTTGATCGGCGCGGGCAGCGGAATCATCGACTCGACGAGATAGATGATCACGCCGACGATCACGACGGCGAAGAGAATCGAGATCATGGCCTCTCCTATTCTGACGGGCCGAAGCGTTCCGCGTATTCCTCCGCGCTGATGACCTCGATCGGCTGCCCCGTGTAGCGGCTGCTAATCACCCAGTCCGTCTCGTGCAGCTCGAACACGCCGTCGGCCGTGATCACATGCGGCCGACTATCCGCATAGAACGGATCGAGGCTCTCCGTGATCGTGCCGATCGGGAGCGGCTGCCCCGCCAGATATTGCTCCGCGTAGATTTTCAGCGGGCGTTCGGTGTGTTGCTGCTGATTGCCTTGCGGGGGAAAAGGGGCTGCCATGCTATTGGACCTCGATGATGGTGGTCACGCTGAGATAGAACGCGCCGGCCACAAAGGCGGAGAAGTCCATCCGCGTCACCGCACACGACGCGCTGCCCGCCGCATTGACGCCAAAGACGCCCGACGCCCAGGCGCCCGCGGCGAGGATCTGCACGATCGTTTTGCTGATCGCGCCCGCCACGACGCCCCCCGGCAGCGTCAGCCCGATCTGTGTGGGGGCCCCGACGACCGTGGCGTTATCAATCCCCAGATTCCAGATCAGCGTCTTGCCGATTTTGGCATACCGATTCCGGTTCACCTGGCCCGCGGTGATCGTGAGCCCCGTATAGTGCGCCGCGTTGAACGGTTCCGCCAGCCACACCCCATACGGCGCAATCGCAGCATCGGTCGGATCGAGGATGACCGTCTTGATCGCCGCTTTATTCCAGATCGAGCCCACGAGATTCGAGCCGTCATCGTCGACGAGGGCGTTCCACGGGCCGCGATCAATCGCCATTAGCTGTCTGCCTTTCGGATCAACATCTGCAACACGGATTCAAGCGACGTGTGTGCCGTGCCGGCCGTGACCGTGAACTTCGGCGCGAGCCCGGTGATCCCCAGCTCCGTGATCGTCACGTCTTGGATCGTCAGCGTCTCGTGGATCGCGGGCGTCGTGAGGTTGATCGCGACCGGCTTCCCGCTTTTCGTTTTCAGATCCCGCGACGCATAGGCGACCGTGACGAGCGGCCGGCTGTACAGCTTGAGCTGCGCATCGCACACCTGTATCAGCGAGGCCTCGGTGCGCCGCTCGTCGCTCCAGATGTGCTCGTATACGCCGTCACCCTGCCCGTCGAGCTCCGCCATGTAGGCTTGCGCGGCGAGATCATCGCGTTGCACCCACACGTGGATCGGGGCGTTCCTGATGATCGCCTCGAGGATCCCGGTGACGCCGACGAGGGCCGGCGCCGCCGTCACCGTCGAGTTATAGCTGATGCTGGCGAGGATCGCGCCCGGCCCCGTGGCGGGAATCCCCGTGAGCGCGCTCGCCGACTTGGTCGCGTAGCGGATCACCTGTTCGCCGTTGCCCACCACGGCCCAGCCGCCGCCCGTGGCGAACGGCGCCGGATTCGCGATGATGAGACTGGTTGATCCCGCGGGCACCTGGCCGGCCGGCTGCACGAGGCCCGAGGTATCGGTCACGGGCGCCGCCTGGCCGAGGCTGCCATCACTGGCGACATCGAGATAGGTCGTCACGCTCGTGCCCAGCCCCGTCACCAGCTTCAGCGCCCCCAGCCCGGCGGCCGTGCGGTAGAGAAAGCGATCCGTCACCGTCGCCCCGGCGGTCGGCAGCGACACCAGCACCCGATTCGCCGTGGCCGTGTTGGTCGTCGGGAGCACCGCGCCGAGGGCGGCGTTCGCGGCCGTGTCCGTGTAGGTGGTCGCCGTGTTGTTCGCGATCGTGGTGACGAGCTTGTAACTCCCGCCTTCGCTGCGATAGATCCGCCGCGCCGTGACGTTCGCCGGGCCGATCAGGATCCCGGTGAGCGGCACGGTCTGATAGTTCGTGCCCGGCACCAGGGCGGTATTCGTGCTCGACGGCGGAATCGCCTCTAAGACTTCTTGCCCATCGGCCCACTGCGTCAACGACGGCGGCACCACATACGATCCCTGAAAGGCGCCGTTGCGATACTGATAGATCCGCTTCCCCGTGACCGCCGGATCGGCGGACACTTGCGATCCGGTCAACACGATCCCCCGCACATACGGCGCCCCGTAGACCGTATCAATGACCGCCGTCACGGGATTCGACAGCGCCGAGGCCGTCGTGACCCCGGCGGCCGTCACGAACGCATAGCGGAACGTCATCACACTGCCCGCCGGATAATCCAGGTGGGCCGACAACCCGTCGGCGCCGTTTTGCCCATGCATGGCGGCTGTCGGATCCGGCACGTAATGCGCGCCGCTGGACGTGGTGACGGGGGCACTGCCCTGGGCCGCGGTCGTTTCCCCGGCGGCCGTCACGAACGTCTGGGCGTAATAGTGCGCGCCGGGATCGACGGATCCGCCCGCGGTCACCGCCCCGGGCACGGGCGCCGTGGCGGGCGCGACGACAGGCCCGACCGTGATCGACGCGATCGGGCTGGGCAACGACTGCCCCACCGCCGTCACGAACGTCAGCGCGTATTGATGCACGCCCGACTCGATCCCCGCCCCGTCGGCGAGCGCGAGCCCCAGGGCCGCACTCGGCGCCGCGCCGGGGCCGACGAGGCCACCCCCGCCGCCGAGCTGCACGCCCGTATACGTCAGCACGCGCGACGCTGCGCCCTCGGGCGTGATGCCAGCAATCGCCTGCCCGCCGGCCGGATTGAACATTTCGCCGTTCTCGAGCGGCACGAGATCCGTCGCGGCGGCGATCGATGTGCTGATCCGCGTGCTCGCGCCCTTGCCATACACGCGCGTCCGCACCTGCGATTTATCGATCGCCCAGGTGATCGCGGGATCGTGTAGGAAGCGGCCCGGCGTGTCGTCGATCGGATCGGGGGGCGTGCCCGGGGGCGTCACGAAGAGGTAGAGCGTCTTATTCTCAAAATACCAGTAGCCACCGATCAACTTCGCGAGGGCCGTCAGGCAGCCTTTCATCCCGCCCTCGGAGCCGTCGAAGTTGATCGAGACGGTCGGCAGATTCGCTTCCACACCCGCGCTCGAAAAGCCCGGCGCATATGTGGCGATCAGATCCTGCGCGATCGTCGACGCCGACACGTTGACATACGGGCGCAAGGGGCGCTTGCGATTCGCGCGGGCCGTATCGTCGATCGCCGTGACCGGATGGATCACCGTGGCCGGCCGCCCCTTGTAGGTGCGCTCGACGGTCTGCAGTTCGCCGTTGAAGAGCAACTGCGGCGCGTTGCTGTTCACCCACACCTCGATCGGCAGGCCCACATTCGGGGCGCCGCCGTAGAGCGTGAGCGCGCACGTGTTCGGCGCATCGAAGACGATGTCGCGGATCGTGAGCGACTTATAGAGCACCCGCATGGATGACGCCGGGTTCGTGACATCGACGCCCCCGATCAGGATCCAGACGTGCGAGGGCCGCACCGCCGCTTGCGCCGCCGTCAGATAGTTCAGGCGGAAGTTATTGAGGCGGGCCGTGCCGAGGACGGCTGGCTGCAGCGGCATCAGTTCACCAGCGAGCCACGCTGAATCTGATCGGCGATCGTGTCACCCACGCGCCGCGCGATCCCGCTTTCCGTGTCGACGATGTTGAAGGTATTCGTAATCGGCGCGCGTTGCGCGAGGCCCATCGAGAGCGCCCAGCTCAGGAAATCCTTTTGCGGCGTCATCGTAAACGCGCCGCCGAGCGCGCCGCCGCTGGGATTCTTACGCAGGAATTCGGCGAACACCGCCTCGAAGCCGCCCTGATACGTCACGGCCCCCGTGTTGATCCCCACGGCTGCGTTCCCCGGCGACTTCTGATCCATGCCCGGCGCCACGCCACTGGCCGCCGCCGCCGTGGTCACACTGCGAAACACCGTGTCGAGCTTTTCGATCTTCGGCACGATCGCGTCGACCGTCCCGCCCGTCAGCTCCAGCATGGTTTTGAACTGATCGCCGGATTCGGCCGCCACGGCAAACTGTTGCCCAACGGTGCGCATCCACGTGTCGAGCGATTGCGTCTTCGGTTCGAGGGCCGCGAGCGTCGTGAGCTGTTCCTTGTAGGCCCGGTCGAGCGCGTTGATCTGGATCGTCGACAGGTTACCCGCCGTGGCGATTGTCGTCAGCGATTGCCCCATCGCGATATACGCCGTCGCCGTGGCCGCCGCGGCCGGCTCGATGGTTTTGAGGGTGTCACGCCAGCCGCCGCCGGCCTGATTCAGTTCGAGTTGCGCCGCGTTGACTTTCTTGATGTGCGCCTCTTCCGCTTCATGCCAGCCTTTCAGGATCTTCGCGTTCTCGGTCGCGCGCTGGGTGTAATACTCAATCGCCTCCCGGCTGATCCCATAGTGCTGCGCGAGTTGCTGCACCGTGGAGCTGTGGTTCTTGAGTTCCGCGGTGATCTGCGGCATGTCCGCCTTATGCGCGGCGATCTCCCGGTTCCAGTCGGCGACACGCTGCGCGCCGGTATTGAAACTCTCGGCGACGTCTTTGTTGTGTTGCTTAATGATTTGCATCGCCGTGTCGAAGTCTTTGATCTCCCGGCCGGCGATCTGCGTCGCGCGGGTGAGCACGTCCATGCCCGCCGCCGCGCGCTCTGCCGTGAAACCCGAAAACGAATCCACCACGCCCGCGATCGCTTTATCCAGGCCTGTAAATTCGAGGGCCATCGTTGTGATCGCATATGTGGCCGTGCCCACACTCGCCGCGAGCCCGAGCGATCCCCACAGGCCCAGCTTCTCGAACGTCACGCCGGAGACGTTCCCCAATTCCTGAATCGCCCGAATTTGCGGGCCGATGTGCACCCCGAGCGCGGCGAGGGTTTTATCGGCCACGCCCAGGCCTTCACTAAACTCGCCCATCGCGCTATCCGCATGCCCCGACGCGCCTTCGAGATCCTTGAGCTTCACCACGGACTTGTCGATCTCGAAGTGGAAGTCGGAGAAGTCCGCGGTCATCACGCCAGACAGTTGCGCCATTAGACCAGCGCCTCGTCACCCTGCCGCGCCAGCACATCTTCAACGAGCACCTCATATACGGCCCGCGGCAGCGCGCGTATGTCGTCGTAACTCATGCCCATGATCTTGCACAGCGCGAGCGTGGTTCTCATGCGGTCACGGGTGCGGGGATCGTTTTTTTTTCCTCGACCGCGCGCCGATTCGCGCGCAAGTGCGGCGCGAGCGCTTCGACGATCTCGTCCATCGTCGCCGTGTCGAGATTGCGCAACGTCGCGCGCCGCTCGTCGAGCGATTGCATGGGGCTGTAGGGGATCGGTTCGTTCCCGGTCCCGACGAACGACCAGCCGACGAGATACGCGAGAATCACCGGCAGTGTGCGCGGGGGCGGTTCGGCTTCGAGGTCGAGCCCTTCGCCCGCGTTGAGTTCTTTTTTCACGGTGATAAAGTCGCCCTCGGAAAGCGGCAACCGCACCGACTCCGGGGTGACCATGCGACAGCGGCCCATGCACTCGCCTCCTATTGCTCTGGGGATCCCAGACGCGCCCACAGGTTCGTGTCGCCGATCGAGATTTCCTGCACCGGCCACGCCCAGTAGCCGCCCGCACGCGGCGCCGTGAACAAGAGCGGCGCCTGCCGCGCTTGGAATTTATCGACGCGGGCGATCGTCGCCGTCAGCGTCCACACGGGATCGGCCTGCGAGCGCGCGACGCGCCACGATCGCAGTTCCACGGCGACGCGGTCGTGCCAGAGAATCGCCCCCGCGCCGCCCGTGACCGTCAGCGAATCGAACACGCGCGTTTATGCGTGAATACCCGCGACCCACGCCGTGCCGTTCCAGTTGCATTTGCTCGTATCGCCGAGCAGCATGTATTGGCCCGCCACCCAGTTCGTTGCCGGCAATGCGGTCACGCCCGTCATCGCGGCGAGATTCGCTTTCGCGGCGGCGCCGGCTGGCGTAAAGAAGCCCGGGGCACCCGCCGTCGCGCCCGTCGCGGTGACGACCGGCTTCATCGCGAAGGCGCCGGCCGCCTTCCACGTGCCCGAGATTTTCGGCGCCTGTAGACTCGCGTCAATACTCGCGTCCATGTAGGCGAGGCCCGACCAGGCGTAGGTCGGCTCGGTGCTGTTCGGCACGAGTTCCAGCAGCCCGGGTGTCGTCGCTTCGGCGGCCTTGAACAGCGCGAGTTCTTGCGAGTTCCAGAAGCCCCCGAGCGTGCCCGAACAATCCCGGAGGCCTGGCACATAGACCCGGTTGGCGTCACCGAAACAGCTGACGTCCTCCATCTCGGTCTTGAAATCGCCGGTCCACGCGTTCAACGAGATGATCGGCACCGCGGTGACGCCCGCCTGATCCCATTTCACTTGCCCATAGCGCCCTGTGAGAATTGCCATCGGTGACTCCTTTTGTCGTTAACGCGCCGATGAGACTAGACCGCCTCGTCGTGCTTCGCGATCAGCCCCACGGATTCCAGTAACACGGCCAGCTTCTGATACATCACGCGCCGGTGCCGGATCATCGTCGGCACAAACACGGGGCGCGGGATCCCCTTGACGCCAAACATCCGGCCGCGCGGCCACTTCTTTTTCGTTTCGCGCGACTTGAGTAAGTGTCCGTTCTCGTGCCACCAGGCGTGCGGCGACGTGCTCCGAATTTGCGCCGCCACGGCGAACGCCCCGACAGCTAACGGGAACACCCGCACGCCCTTTTTTAACTGGCCCGGCGGAATCTTCCGCCCGTTCTTTGACGTGCCCGGCCCCGTCGGATACTGGCTGCGCACGTCCTCGGCCGCGGCGTAAGCCGTATCGAGCACGATCTGTGTCGCCTGGCCTTTCAGTTCCTCCGGCAGCTTGCCGAGCGCGTCTTTTAATTCGGCGAGCCCCTGGATCGTCAGCGTGGTGGCGATCGGCATCACATCACCAACGGCACGGCGTGGCAGGCCAGCTCGATGCCCCGCATGTCAACGTTTTCGACACTCGTGATCGCGAAGGTCTGACTCCCGAAGACCATCCGGGTTTTCGTCGTGATGCCCGGGTGAAAATCGCCGCGCACGAGATACGACGCGGAACTGATCGGCGTGCCCGCCACGGGCTCGATAAAGACGCCGATGTCATCCCCGGAGAGTTGCGACAGGCTCACGCACCACGTCGCCGGGTCCAGATCGATCCACGTGCCCGCCGGCCCCGGGTGTTGCACCGTCACGACGTGCCGCCAGTCGCCGCGCGCCATCAGGCCACCGTGGGATCGCGATACGCTGCGAGCAGGGCGTAGATTTTCGGCCACACGTCGGGCTGGGATCCGTCGCCGCGGTCTTCATACAAATAGGCGGTCAGCATGTGAATCGCATGTGTGACCGCCGCGGGCGCCGTCGCCGCGGTCCATGTCGGATCGGCCGCGGCCGCGAGATACGAGACGATCGCTTCCTGCGCCGTCGCGAGCTTCTGCGCAATGTCGGCATCGTGCGCGGTGCCGGTGATCCGCAAGTGGACCTTCGCCTGGTCGAGCGTCCAGAGCGCCGGCAGCGTCACGCGCGAGAATGCGAGGGTCACGCGGGCACGTCCTCTTCCTCGTCCTCGGGCGCGGGTTGCGGCGCCGCCGGCACAGACGGCGGTTCGCGCTTCGCGAGCGTCGACAGCGGCCAGTCCTGCTGTTGGCGATACGGCGTGTCGCCGCCGGGCACGGGGCCGAGGCCGAACCATTCCGAGCGCGCTTCGTTCGGCGACAGCACGCCCGCACTCGTCGCGGCTTGCGCGGCTTGCACGCGCGTGAGCGTATCCATCCAAATCAGCAACGTGTCGTCGAACTCGAGCGTGAGATAGGACGGCAGATCCAGCCCTTCGCCCAGGCACGTCGCGATCGAGACCAGGTGCGGCTCGAGGCACTGCGATTTGTATTGGAGCTGCGAGGCCTCGGCGTTCGCGTAGGGCGGTTGCTTGCTGCTGTTGAGGATGCTGATCGGCATCCCGAGCACTTCGCAGATTTTCTCTTCCGTCCAGCCGAGCTGCTCGATCACTTGCGCATCAACGGCCGAGGTCGACACGCTTTCGTATTTCATCCCAAGTTCGGCGATCAGGATCTCGCCGCTCTTGAAGTTCGCCGCGTCGGTTTTCAAGCGCGCGGCCGAGAGCGGATCTAGTTTCGTCGGCGCGATCAACACGCCCGAGGGCCGTGCGCCCTTAGCAAAAAACGTCGTGCTGTTATCCGAGATCGCTTTGGCTTGCGCGATCGCGCCGGTGATCGCCGTGAGCGGCGAGATGCCGCACAACGGGTGATACAGACAGTTCCAGCGATCGTGAATCAGTTCCCGCGCGGGAATCACGAGCGGCTGCGTGTTCTCCGGGAGCCCCGCGAGATCGTTCGATTGGAGTTCGTAATACACAGAGCCATCGGGCGCCGTCAGCACTTTTACGCGGGCGGGGTCCAGCCGGTGCAGCTCGTTCACGACGCCGCGATCGTCGCGATGTTTCAGGAGATAGGCATTCCCCCAGAGCAGCTTATCGAGCACCCACTGTTCAATAAATTGCTGCGCCGTCTGGTAATGGTTCGGCCGGCGCAGCACGGGGCTGTATGCGGGATTGCTCGTCTCGGACCAGAAGCCATTCCGATCGCGTTCGAGCAGGAGTGGCGGCGCGATCTTGCTGATGTCCTGGCTGATACGCGAGACGGCGCCGAACACGCTGGGATTGCCCAGCGCGGATTCGGTCGTGAGTGGATCATTGTTTTGCCACGCGCCCATGTAGGGCTCGCGCACCACGGGATACCACGATGATCCACTCCCGCCGCCGGCCAGCGTCAGCATGGACGCCAGCCGCGATCGCACCGTCGCCAGCACGCCCACGGCTTACCCGCGCTTCGCTTTACCGTTCGCGGGCGTCGCCTCGGGCTCGTCGTCGCCGAACGTCACCCCCGTTGGCGCCGGCCACGCGGCCGCGGTCAGATATTTCACCGCGTTCGCGTTCGCCTTCTTCCAGTTGATGAACCGCTCCGCGCGGAGCGCGACACAGTTCGCCTGGAACATCGACACGTAGACGGTCGTCGCATCGACCGGCGACATCGGCGCCGAATCCATCTGCAACGAGGCCTCGCTCGACGCGTCGATCGTCACGCCGCCATCGTCGGCATAAAAGACCAGCGAGGGCTGGAGCGCGATCACTTTCGTCGTGACGGTATTGCTGACGATGAACGTGAGGCCCTTCCACGTGCCGCCCGCGACGCCGATGCCCGGGAACTGCGGCGAGCCATCGCTGTAGGTTTTGAACGACAGCGCCATCGCGTTCGCCGGCGACATGATGAACGTGAGGCCGTCGACTGGAATGTTGTTCGTGGTGAAGTGCGAGATCAGGCCCAGGATGTCGGCCAGCGGATTCGCCGTGGCCGCGGCCGTCGGCGCGCCGTTCGTGATCGACGCCGGATTGACGCCAGCGACCGCCGCGACCGCCGGATCGGTGAACTGCGCGTCAATGAAGCGCGCGATGCCGGCGACCATGTCGCGCCGGACCACGTCTTCGGCTTTCGGGCTGCTGAGTTTGATCAGCTCCTGCGTCAGCACGATGATCCCGGCGATCTTCGACCAGTCGAGCGTGAGCGAGGCGAAGGCCAGCGCGGAGACTGGTTTCGGCTTCGTTTCTCCGACCCAGTTATAGGTGCCGCCGCCGGTCTGCTGCGGAATCTTCGTATTGAACGGCACGCTGTAGAGCCCCGGGATCTTGTCGACGATGGTTGCCGCGCGGAGCAGATCGACAAACTCCTTCGAGATGTTGGGTTGCACGAGCGGGCTCGCCCAGGTCGCATCGGTCGCGGTGCCCGCGGCCACGGCGGCCTTGAGCGCGAGCGCGACTTCCGGCGTGCTGTCGTTCCACCGCTGCGCGTAGTCGTAGGCGCTGGTGCTGAACTGTTTACACGCGAGCTGCGCACAGACATAGCGGACAAAGGCGGTGCCCTGCGGCAGATTCGACTTCACCGAGACGTGCGCATACGGCGACGTGATCGCCGTCGCTTTCGTCATCTGGACCGCTTCCATGTCGCGCCAGCGGGCCTCGTCGGCTTCGCAATGCTTGATTTGCAGCTTGAGGCCGTCGACCGTCGCGGCCGTCGACTCATCGAGGGTGCCGCCGGCGGGCGCACTCTCCATGAGATTTTTCATCTGCAGCCCGAGGTCCGCCCGTGTCTGCGTCAGGCCCTGAATACGTTCGGCGATCGTCATGATTGGTCCTTTCGAGAGTGATTTGACAGTCAGAATCGAGGCCGACGCATTGGCCGGAATGGTGACGAGACTCAGCTCGCAGATTTCAGATTTGGTGATCCGTCGCGTGCCGTTCGCGAGCCGTTCGAGGCCGCCCGCGAGCACGCGGTGGCCGATCGACACGCCCGTGATCACGCCGGCCTTGATCGACTGCCAGGCTTCATCGACGCGCGTCTTGAACGGCCCGGGCTCGTCGACTTCGGGGATCGTCGCCTCGAAGAGGATGCCCTCGGGCGTCCTGGTCAGCGTGACGCGGCCGATCGGTTGCTTGGGATCGTGGTGGAACAGGAGCGGCAGCGACTCGCGAAACGTCGCGCCGGCGGGATCGAAACTGTCGCCCTGGCGATCGAGTTCGGGGGTTGAGGCGATCCCGCTGAACGTGCGCTGCGCGGGCGCGATAGATTTGATCGCGAGCAGGGCGTAGGCGCGTTCCACGGGTGCCCGCCATGCTACGAGCCGCGCCCGCCCGTGATTATTTTTGAAAGGATTTAATCAGCGCCCGCACCAGGCCAGACACGGACAGCTCCCGGGCCTGGGCGGCCCGGATCAATTTGTCGTGCTCCTCGGGCGTCAGCCACGTCGCCACCATCGACCCGGCTTTCGGCACCGCCACGCGGGGGCGCCCGCGCTTCGGCTTCGGCTTCATCCGACCACCTGCAACGTATAGCTCGGCACCTGCTGCCCATCCCGGTGCATGACATCGAGCGCCGTGACGAGCGCCGAGACGCCATCGATCCGTTCCGTTGAGGCCGCCTTACTCGGCTGGATATTCCCCGCCGCGTCACTCTCCACGGCGACGTTCCCGATATTCCAGCGCAGCACCGGGTGCCCGTCGTGATGCAACGTGCCCATGAGCACCGCCGACTCAAGCGCCTTCGAGGGCGACGACAGATTCGCTTTGGTTTGCGATACCTTGAGGCACGGCCGCTGATCGTCCTGCTCGATCTGCCGGATCAGTTCGACGGCGTTATAGGGATCGTAGGCGACGAACCGCACGTCGTAGCGATCGCAGAGGGCGTTGACATGCGCCCGCACGAGCTGTTGGTTGATGTCCATGCCGGGACACGCCGTCAGATACCCGCGCCGCGCCCATTCATCGTAGGGCACGCGATCGCGGATCACCCGCTCCTTGATCCGCCCCTCGGGCACGAAAAAGTGCGGCAGCACGGTAAACCCGGATCCGAGGTCATCAGGAAAGAGCGTCACCACCGCCGTGAGATCCGTGGTCCGGCTCAAGTCGAGCCCGACATAGCAGCGCCGGCCCTTGAACGCGTCCCAGTCGATCGGCACCTGGCAGGCGTCCCAATCGGCAAGCGCCAGCCAGCGGGTGTCCTGTTCTGTCCACTGGTTGAGAAATAATCGACGAAAATTGTTCTCTTGCGCCGGGATCGCTTTCGCCCGCGCGCACGCGATCCGCATGTCTTCGAGCGATCGAAAATCTCCGAGCGCCGGGTTGCACGCTTTCCAGACCTTCTCATCGGTCCAGTCCGCCTCGGGCGGGGCTTCGAAAATCAACGGCAGGAACGTCGGATCCAGCTGCGGATTTTCCTGCACCTTCTTCGCGTGTGAATACAGCTCCCACAGAATCGAGTGGCGATCGTAGCCGGCCGTCGAGATGATCAAATACAGCGGCTGCGTGCGCCCGCCCATCGAGGTCGACAGCACATCATGCAAGCGGCGGTCACCCGCGGCGTGCATCTCGTCATAGACCGCCATGTGGGCGTTGTAGCCCCATTTCGTGTAGGCCTCCGCGGAGATCGCGCGATACTTCCCGCCGCTCGACTCATGCTCGATCCGCTTCTGCGAATCGACGATATACGTGGCCGCCGTGAGCGCGGGATCGTTGCGGATCATCTGCGCCGCCACGTTGAACACGATCCCGGCTTGATCCTTATCGGCCGCCGCGCTGTAGACTTCGGCCCCGGCTTCCCCATCGGCCAGGAGCCCATAGAGCGCAATCGCGGCCGCCAGCTCCGACTTGCCGTTCTTGCGGGGCAACATCAGCAGGCACGTCCGATACTGCCGGCGCCCATCGCGCCGTTTCTTGAAAATCTGCTTAACGATCGTGCGTTGCCACGGGCGCAGCTTGAACGACTGCCCCGCGAACGCGCCCTTCGTATGCGTGAGGCGGTTGATGAACGCGATCGGATCCTCCGCAGGCGCGGCCGCCCCGATCGCCACCCCATGCCGCCGGGGTTGCTTGGCGTTCCAGCCCCCACGCCGCTCCTGTTTCGGGGCAATGTCGGCTCGATGGGCCTTAGATGCTTGGGGCATAGCCCGCGTGAGTG
>Ga0137357_1000018_pt1 | contig 18458 bp, 22 predicted proteins | sample EasRivERMLT860_2_FD_104762 | JGI IMG/M metagenome (GOLD analysis project Ga0137357, IMG submission 104762) | Soil microbial communities from meander-bound floodplain in the East River, Colorado, USA - East River MetaG ERMLT860_2 | ecosystem: Environmental > Terrestrial > Soil > Floodplain ... | reverse complement strand
GGAATGGACAACTTGGCAGCGCCAGAGTTGAAGGTGCCGAGGTAAGCCACGACGGACTTGTCAGCAGCGGCTTTGTTGGCGTTTTCAGTTTCCACAGCGGGATCCCATTTGCCAAGCGCGGCTGAGGCATCGTCCCATGATTCGTAGACGATGGTGTATTTGTCACCGCAAGCCTTGCCGCCGGCCTGGTCAAGGCGCAACTGCATGGCGTTCACAATGGTCTGGGTCTGGGTCAGGGAAGAACCAGTCATCGGCAAGCTGGATACGATCTTGAGGGTGGCTCCACCACCGCCACCACCACCGCAAGCAGCAAGTACGAGGCTGGCGAGTACTAACAGTGTCATCAAACTAAACAAGCGTTTCATTTTCTTACTCCTCCGAAAATAGTTAGGAAATTCTTTTGAGTATCCAATTTGGATACGACGATTATGCAGACCGGGCGCAAAAGTCAGCATCACCTCCTTCAGGTGAATTTCTTGGTCCCATTTAACAAAGAACCGGAGAAAATATCCTTTGGCAAGTATTTCTCGCGACTCAAAAATGGTAATTCAATAACCCGGCAGAGCCAGACCGCGCAAGTTATTAACGTCTATGGTAAGTGAATTTTATCTAGGGGTCAAGTGGTGATTAACAAAATTATCTTGGCTCATATGTAAAGAATGTGCGTTTTTCACGCCGACGTTAGAGAACGTCTCCTACGCGTGTAGCAGGCGCTCTCTTGCGCCGAAATTGTGGAGCGCAAAGTCTACACATGAGCCATTATCTTTTATCTTGGGAACGGTAAAGCAACTGTTCGCGAATACGCAGGTCGGTGTTCCTGATTTTCATGGCGAGATCTGCCGCCAGGTTATACATTAAGCGGTAACCTAATTGCGGATAGGTTTCACACAACATGATCAGTTTATCGCGCGGAACAATTAAAAGCCGGGTATCTTTCTGTGAAGCACAAGCAGATGCAGACCGAAGCCCCTCGTCTACCAGGGCAACTTCACCGAAAGATTGACCGCGCCGCATTGTCGCAATTATCTTATTTTCAATTCCGTCTTCCAGCGTACTCACCAGTGAAGGGTCAACCACAATATCCACTTCGCCCTGAATGACGATATACAACTCTTTACTGCCGCTATTTTCTTTAAATATCAAATCGTCTTTTTGGAATGTTGTTTCATGGCAAATATTTGCGACCAGTTCGAGTTGTGTGGGCGTGAATTGATAAAAAATATCGCTTTGTTTCAACGAGTTTACAACTGCAGCATTTGACACGGCAACCTCCGATATTCATATGAGTGTAGCATAAACGTGGATGAAGTGCAACGCTTCATATACTACGGGTAAGCCTGATTCAGCCAATCCAGCGGGTTCACCTGGACGCCGTTCACCCACACTTCCCAATGCAAATGCGCGCCGGTCACGCGGCCCGTGCCGCCCACCAGCCCAATCACCTGACCTTGCCCGATAATATCACCAACGTTGACAAGAATCTCTGACTGATGCCAAAAACCACTATACACACCCAATCCGTGATCGATGATCACAGCGTTACCTCGGACAGTTAATGGCGCGGCAAAGACAACTCTCCCGGGTGCGGGGGCAAAGATCTGCAGACCCTCGCCCCCGGCAAAATCCAAGCCGGTATGAAAACCTTGAATGGTTAGATCGGTTCCGATTCCAATATAAGTGCGGCGCGTGCCATAACGCGATGTGAACTGATCGGGATATACCGCCGGGGAGGTAAAGATGCCATTCCAATATTGGGTTGGCGTAAACGGACTGGTGATTGCATATATGTTTTGGTTCTCAGGGTCGGTTACGGCTGGATCAATGGTGTCGGCTGGAACATAAAGCTTTTCGCTGTAGTAATCTCCCGCGGTGACCAGCACCATTTGCTCGAACGATTGTCTGCTTCCGTCGGGCAGGCTGGCTTCCAATCTTAAGGGATATACACCGGGTTCCTGCTTTGCATGGATGCCTTGTAAAGAGACCTGTTCGTCTGAAGTTTGGAAAAAATGAAGCGGAAGGTCTACCAGCAAACCGGATACTGGAATATTTCCCTGTGTCTGCACGCGGATGACTTCTGTGCCGCCTTGCACCATTGGGAGCGGTTCGATACTCGCATCTAAAAATACAGAAGGTAACCCTGTGGCTGTGCCCTCGCCTCCGGTGGGGGAGTAGAGCACGTCACCGGGCAATGTGTCCCAGGTGCCTCTTTGTTTGTTGATTTCAGTCAGAGTCCAGGGATCGCTGTTTTGTTTGACTGCCAATTCAAGCAGTGACTCACCAACGCCAATGTTGATGCGCGTGTTGAATTCTTTCTGGTCTTCTTGTTTCGGAATGATCAAGCTGATTCCCACATATAACTCGGTTGGGCTGACGAGTCGGTTAAGTTTGATGAGTTGTTCATCGGAAACTTGTGTGCGCCTGCTTAAACTACGCAGCGAATCGCCGAATGAAATAATTTCAGTTTCAAGGACTCCCGTGATTCCCTCCAACCCGGGGATAACAATCTGTTGACCTTGTGCCAGCAAGTTTGGATCAATACTTGGGTTCGCTGTCAGCAATTCATTGATCGTTACATTAAACCGTGATGCGATATATGAAAGCGTATCGCCCGGCTGGACGATGTAAACAGGTCCGCTGGCTTGCGCGGCAGCAGGTTGAATAGCGAAGCCTGTGAAGATAATTATAATAAATAGAAGGAAGATGGAAAAGCTCTTACGCATCCTTGAATTGTACCGCGTCACCGATTTCATAATCGCCCCAACGTTCAGGATGGATCTCGAGCACATATCTGGCAGGTTTTTTGGAGAAGTAAGCGGGCCGCCACGACTTTGCGATGATCTTATCCACCACTTTCATCTCTGAGTTGATCCAGATGACAGTCAGGTCGAAGGCTACGAACAGCATGTGGATGGAAGAGTCGAGGCGTGAATCACGCTTCCCAACCAGGAGCAGGCCCTCGTCAAGCGCGAGGCGGGGGCGGAAAGTGAATCCGCGCAGTTGAGTCAGGAAGGTGTCGCAATACTTGATGCGCGGCGGACTCTCGATTATCCGGTTTTTGTTTTCAATGAAGATTTGTTTGGGCATATTCTCTTTTCAAACACAAAGGGCACAAAGGTCACGAAGGAAAAACTTATGAAAGCGAGGCTCTTGCTCCCCTTTGTGTACTTGGTGTCCTTCGTGTTTAGGCTTTTCACACCAGAAACGGTAGAGCCTTAAATTAAAAACGAGGCATTGTCCTGAGCGTAGACGAAGGTGCCTCGTTTATGATTTTTGTAGAACTTTTTCAACACTGTTGAGCAGGTCTTGCGGGCTGAACGGCTTAGCGATGTAGTCATCCACTTTGGCGATATGCAAGCCAAGTACTTTGTCGATGCTTTGTGCCTTGGCTGTCACGACGATGACGGGGATGTCCCTGGTTTTTTCATCGGCTTTTATTTGTTGGTATACTTCCCAACCATCCATGTCTGGCATCATCAAATCCAAAAGCACAAGGTCAGGGTGCTCCTCGCGGATCATCTTTAAACCCTCCGTGCCGCCAGTGGCGCCTTTTACCTCAAACCCACGGCGCCCTAAAATCAACCGGATGAGATCGATCATTTCGGGTTCGTCTTCGACACACAGTATATATTTGCGATTGGTGTTCATTTGTTTACCTATATGTAGTTTACCATAAAGTGAAATCAATGAAAATAATAACCTGGAATATTAATGGTGTACGCGCCGCTCTGAAGAAGGGCGCATTAGATTGGGCTTGGGATCAAGACCCTGATCTGTTGTGTTTGCAGGAGGTGAAAGCCCGCCCAGATCAACTGACTGATGCCCAGGCGGATTCTTTGCGATTGCCGTATTTCTGGAACCCTGCACACCGCCCCGGCTATAGCGGTGTGGCGACCTTCCATAAAAAACAACCTTTGGATTTTCAGCTCGGTATGGGCGAATCGAAATTTGATGTGGAGGGACGCGTCGTTTCCACGCTGCATGCTGGTTTCCGTCTATTCAACATTTACTTTCCGAACGGCCAGCGCGGACAAGACCGCGTGGACTATAAACTCGACTTCTACGCTCACTTGCTCGGAATCTGCGATGAACTGCATGCAAATGGGGAGAGTGTCATCGTCACTGGCGATTTCAATACCGCGCATATGCCCATAGATCTAAAGAATGCCAAACAAAACGAGAAAACTTCAGGGTTTCTGCCTGAAGAACGCGAGTGGGTACAAAAGTTTCTCGACCACGGCTTTGTAGATATATATAGAAGGCTATACCCCGAGCGAGTGCAATACACCTGGTGGACTTATATCAGCAATGCGCGTGAACGCGGCGTCGGCTGGCGACTTGACTATTTTCTGGTCTCTGAGGCGCTCGTGGACCGCGTGAAAGATGTGATTATCCATGAGGCTGTGCCAGGGTCCGATCATTGCCCGGTGGAGTTGGTATTGAAGTAAGAGTAGAATGCTTTTGGGTGTCCAGAACCTAATCCTTTATCCTGTACTGTGGATTATTAGAGAAGTATATAAAGATTTTCAGTGGGCTATTCCTGAATAGCCCATGTTGGTATAATCTTGGTTGGAATTATCATGGAGGCAGTGTGAACCCTAGAAACCAATCTTTTATAGTAACCTTTCTTTTGATCGTGGCGGTTGTTGCGATGGTGGTGACGGCTATTCAACGCGAGTCGAATGTTACCGACCCGTTAACGATCAATGAAGTGGCAGAGGCGATTAAATCCGGCAGTGTGTCGCGGGTCGTCATCCAAAATGACGGCAGTTTGCGTGTAATGTACAAGACCGGTGACGAAGCCAAAACCGAAACCGGTATTGAGTCTTATAAAGAATCAAACGCCACTTTGGTCGAGCAGTTGATCAGCCTGGGCGTAGACCCTGAACAGCTTTCGGCAGAAAGCATCAAGATCGAAGTTGAAGCCCCGTCTGTTTGGGAGGGCGCGCTGGGTGGCTTTTTGGTATATCTTCTACCGCTCCTGTTAATGGTAGGCGTGTTCTGGTTTATCTTCCGTCAGGCACAAGGCTCGAACAACGCTGCCATGTCGTTCGGTAAATCGCGCGCCCGTATGTTCAGCGGTGAACATCCGACTGTGACATTTCAGGATGTGGCTGGCATTGAGGAATCCAAGCAGGAATTGGCTGAGATCGTTGAGTTTCTCAAAGAACCTCAGAAGTTTATCCAACTTGGCGCACGCATTCCGAAGGGCGTATTGCTGGTTGGTCCTCCTGGAACAGGCAAAACCCTGCTCGCAAAAGCAGTCTCAGGCGAAGCCGGAGTGCCGTTCTTCTCGATCTCAGGCTCTGAATTTGTGGAAATGTTCGTGGGCGTTGGCGCCAGCCGCGTGCGCGATCTGTTCGATCAGGCAAAACGCCATTCCCCCTGTATTATTTTCGTAGATGAAATTGATGCTGTAGGCCGTCAGCGTGGCGCAGGGCTGGGCGGTTCACATGATGAACGCGAACAGACCTTGAACCAAATGCTCGTTGAAATGGACGGTTTTGACACAGACACGAACGTGATCATTATCGCCGCGACCAACCGTCCCGATATTCTTGACCCGGCACTGTTGCGCCCCGGTCGTTTTGATCGCCGCGTAACTCTTGACCGCCCCGACATGAAGGGCCGCGAAGCCATCCTAAAAGTCCATGTCAAAGGCAAGCCACTGGAACCCGCTGTTGACTTGGGTACCATTGCACGCGGCACTCCCGGTTTTGTCGGTGCAGACCTTGAGAATCTGGTGAATGAAGGCGCGATCCTTGCCGCCCGCCGTAACAAAAAATCAATTGGACAATCAGATATGGAAGAAGCGATCGAGCGCGTCGTAATGGGACCTGAACGCAAGTCTCGTTTGATCTCGGAAGAAGAGAAGCGTATCATCGCCTACCATGAAGCTGGTCATGCCGTCGCGATGAATGCCGTCCCTGAAGCGGACCCTGTCCAAAAGATCACCATCGTCGGTCGCGGACAGGCTGGCGGTCTCACGTGGTATCGCCCTGATGATGACCGTATCCTCACTTCCCGCAAAAAGATGACCGCCGCCCTCGTTGGTCTGCTTGGCGGACGCGTCGCCGAAGAACTCGTATTCGATGACATTACATCCGGCGCATCCAGCGACATCGAACGTGTAACCCAAATGGCGCGCATGATGGTCACTCGCATGGGCATGTCCAGTGAAATGGGCTTGATGACCTACGGTCAAAAAGAGGAAATGATCTTACTCGGTCGCGAAATTTCCGAACAACGCGATTACTCTGAAGCAGTTGCCCAAAAAATTGATGCCGAAGTCCGCAAACTTGTGGATGATGCCTACAAGGTCACAAAGAAATTGTTGACCAAGTATCGCAAGGAACTTGATGCGGTTGCGCAAAAACTGCTCGAAGTCGAATCGCTCTCGCGTGAAGACTTTGAACATATATTCCCACCACCATTCCCCAAGAAGAGTGGTACGCCGCAGATACCGTCGGGGTTACAAGCGTAAACAAAGTAGACATGTAACACGTAGACACGAAAAGAGCCTTTGTCTGAAAACCAGAGGCTCTTTTGATTCATACCTGTGTACTTGTATACTGCCCCTGTCTACTTTCCTTCCTCCTTATGTTGCCGTATCAGTTCACGCCTCAAAATCTTTCCAACAGTTGTCTTGGGCAATTCACTTCTAAATTCAAAATGGGTGGGGACCTTGTATGGAGCAAGGCTGATTTTGCAAAACGCCTTAAGCTCCTCTACGGTCAAGGTTTCGCCGGACTTCAACACCACCCAGGCTTTGACCGTCTCCCCTCGATTCGGGTCGGGGATTCCTCCAACGCCAACTTCCAAAACTTTTGGATGCGCTGAAATAACTTCCTCGACCTCGCGGGGCCAGACCTGGAATCCGCCCGGTTTGATCAATTCCTTCTTGCGATCCACGATGTAGAAATAACCATCCTCATCCATGCGGACGATATCGCCTGTATACAACCAGATCTTTCCATCCTTATCTTTGCGCAGTGAATTGGCTGTCTCGGTCGGCATGTTGTGATAGCCCTTCATCACCTGCGGACCATGCAGAAGAAGTTCACCGATTTCGCCTTGCGGTAAATCAGTCTCGCCGTCATCGAGGCTGACAACTCTACATTCCATATTGGAGAATGGCATACCGATCGAACCGGTCTTATTTTCGCCCAGAAGCGGATTGCCGTGCGTACCCGTGGGCGCTTCGGAGAGTCCGTACGCTTCAATGATCTTGCCGCCCGTTAATCTCTCAAACTCCTCTTTTGTTTCACGCATCAATGGGGCTGAACCGGAAATACAAATTTTGACGGAGGATAAATCATATTTCCCTGCTTTGACATCGGGATAGTTATTGATGCCGTTGTACATGGCTGGGACCCCGGGGAAGACCGTGGCTTTATGTTTGGTGATATTTTCCAACACGTCTTTTAGATCGCGCGGATTCGGGACCATGACCATGCTGGCGCCCGAAGATATTGCGATGCCCAAGCCTGCCACCATGCCATAGACATGGAACAGCGGAATCGCCATTAGATAAACTTCCTGGCCTTCCTTCGCTGTGACAAGCCAGATTTTTAGCTGTAGTGTGTTTGCGACGACGTTACGGTGTAATGCAACTGCGCCCTTTGATATGCCCGTGGTCCCGCCTGAGTATTGGAACAAGGCTGTATCGTCAGGACCAACTTCCAGCGTGGGGCGAGGCGAATTTTTATGTTGTGTCAGCAAGTCTTGCAGCCAGATGTCGCCGTCCTTGAGTCCGCCCTCGATTTTGAATCCGCCTTTTTTCTCGCGTAATAGTGTGAACAACACCCGCATCAAAGGCGGAAGTGTTTCTTTGAGATTCGTCACGATCAATTTCTTGATCTTGGTTTTGGGTTGCGCCTTCTTGATCGTGTTGTAAAAGTTCGTCATCACGAACATATACTCGATGCCCGCATCGCTGGCTTGATGCTCGATCTCGGGCGCGGTATACAACGGGTTGGTCGCCACCACCACGCCGCCCGCTTTAAGAATTCCAAAGAAGACCATCACGAACTGCGGTGAGTTCGGCATGAATATTCCCACGCGGTCGCCCTTCTTCATGCCCAACCCCACCAGCCCGGCTGCAACGCGATCACTGATCGCGTTCATCTCCTTGTAAGTAATAACCGCGCCCTTAAAGATGGTACAGGCGCGGTCAGGATACTTGCGGGCAGACTCCTCCAAAAAATGAAATAGCGGTACATTCGGAATATCGATCGTTTGCGGAACCCCTTTGTCGTAATGAGCAAGCCACGGTTTGTCGTTCATGATGTCTCCTCTTTTACTGTGATGCCTCCAGTATATACAATGCAGAATCAAAAGTCAATCGCAAAACCCGTTTATAATTTTGAATATGACCAATTGGACAACATTCCTGTACGTACTGCTCCCTCATCCCACTGAGCCGCTCGTAATGGTGCAACCCTCACCCGCTCGAGTGACACTGCCGGTCAAGATTCATCCCGAAAAAATTTGGTCTGCCAATTCGCAAATTATGAAACCTGCGCTGGACTCATTGACCGGCACGACGGTTAATTTTTTGCGCTATGTAACCTATTTTCAAGATGAAGAAGCGACTCGGACATACTTCGTACTTTTGGCGGAACCTCGTAATGCGATATTGCCTTCTGATATCAATTGGCAACCGCTTGAAAAAATTCTGGAAAAAACAGATATGCCATCAGCGCTTCAAGAGGGACTTCTGCGTTGGCAGAGTGAACGCAACACGGGCGTCATTCCGGAGCGGCGCGCACCGTGGGCGCTCCGCGGGTGGTATGCAGGCGTAGATGCTTGGGTTGAGAATCAGGTGTCCCGTCTGGGGCGAGGCGCAATTCAGAACATTGAGCCAATCAAAAGTTGGAGCATCTCGTGCGTCCTTAAAGTCATCACCGAGTCAGGCATCTTATATTTTAAAGCGACACGTGACCTGCCACTCTTCGTCAACGAAGGTGTAACGCTGACGAATCTTGCAAAGCTTTACCCCAGACGTGTGCCGCGCCCGGTTGCGCTCGCGCCCGAAAATGGTTGGATGCTTCTCGATGACTTTGGAGGCGCGCCCGATGACGACGCCCCGCTTGATAATCAGGTGCGCCTCATGCAGGATTACGCGCGCCTGCAAATTGATTCGTCTCAAAAAATCAAGGCCCTGCTTACAGCCGGATGCATAGATCGTCGTCTTGATATCTTGCTATCACAAATCGAGCCATTGCTTGCTGACGAACTGTCGCTGAGTCTGCTAAATTTTGATGAACGTGAACAAGTCAAACAACTTGCGCCACGCCTGCGTGAACTGTTGGTTGAGTTAACTTCATTGCCGATTCCCTCCACCATCATCCACGGCGACCTGCATGCGGGCAATGTCATTATCAGCGATGATTCATTTCTGTACTTCGATTGGACCGATGCCGCTGTCAGCCATCCGTTCTTCGATATGATTCACATCTTCACGGAGGCAGACGAAACAAAGAAGTCTTCACTTCAAGCGGCGTATCTCGAAATTTGGGAACAGAGTTTTTCAAAATCTGATGTGTGGCGTGCCTGGCAGTTGGCAAATGTGCTTTACGGTTTTTATCACGCCGTCAGTTATCAATACATCACGCACGGCATCGAAGACCTTGTCCAACCCGAATTGAATTTTGCGTATTACTTCCTCCGCAAATTACTTGCGGGATTGAATCAATTAAATAGTCTGTAAGGTCAAACGAATCTGTGCCTCGATTTTTTCAACGACCCCATCTGCAACTCTGAACCACCCAATATTTGGATCAGACTCCTTGAACCAATTTGCCTGCCTGCGGACGAAGATCCGCGTCATTCGCCTGATAGCCTGCTGCGCCTCTTCAATCTTTAGCTTGCCTTCGAGCACTTCCACGCATTCGCGATATCCGATGGCAGACATCGTTGGCAGCGTGGGGGAGTAACCGTTTTCCAGTAAACTTTTCACTTCACCCAAAAACCCATTTGCAAACATGGCATCAATGCGTGCGTCCACTCGCGCGTAAAGTTCAGGTCGTGGGCGGATCAATCCAATCGTGATCAAATGATAGGGCGAGTCAGATTGTCCGCGTTGTTCAGAGAATTTTTTGCCGGTCGTCATTATGACTTCCAGCGCGCGAATCACTCTGCGAACATTCCGCGCATCAATTTTGAGCGCGGCTTCCGAATCAAGGTCTTTGAGTTTGTTGTGTAGCCAATCGATTCCTCTTTCCTCTTTCATTCTTTCCAATTCATCCCTCAACTTCTCATCAGGCTTTACCTCAGGCGGAGTCCATCCCTCAGTCACCGCGCGGACATATTGACCAGTGCCTCCGACCAGCAGTGGTAATTTGTTGCGAGTATGAATATCGGCAATGATCTCGTGCGCCTTCTGTTGAAAGACCGCCAGGCTCAAAATTTCATCGGGGTTGGCAATATCAATTAGGTGATGCGGCACGCGCGCTTGTTCCTCTTGTGATGGCTTCGCTGTACCAATATCCATGCCGCGATAAAAGAGCCGCGAATCGGCAGAGACGATCTCGCCGTTGAGTCGTTCTGCCAATTGAATCGCAAGCTCCGTCTTGCCGACGGCTGTTGGTCCAACAATTAATATCAGAGGATTTTTAATTGTGTTTGTCATCCGTTGTCTTTATATGGATACCACTTAAGCGATTCTTCTATTTCTTTTTCCCGCTGTGTTTTCCACTGAGAGTTTAGTTTTTGGAGCAATTCCAGTTGATGGTTATATGCCAGCCTTCGGTAATCCCATTTTGGGTTACGGTTGAGTATTTCATAGACCAGCCCCATTTGTTCTGTCAGTGTCTGAAAAATAAAATAGAACAGTTCATCCGAATCTGTTGTATCCACATCTGTTTTGCTGGGAGAATTCCCGCTTACAACCCAATGATACTTATGCCCTTCGATGTAAACGTAGGAATAAACGCTCTCCGCAAAATTCCCGAAGGATGGCATCATGCCTGCCGGAACATCAATTTTGTTTGCCAGGTTTTCGACTTGTGATTTGACTTCGTCAAGAGTTTTCATTTTATATCGCATTCTCAAAGTGGGTAATTTTTGGTTCAGAACCAAGCTTACCTTCAATTGCAATCACATCAATCTGCCAGTGATCAATTTCATGTTCAGCCGCGTAGTGATCCGCCGCGGCGAGCATGTGTTGACGTTTGCGCGGCGTGATGGCTTCTTTAGGTAGTCCCATTGTATTCGATGTCCGTGCTTTGACATCGACGAAGATGGTGATGTCGCCTTGCTGAGCGATGATATCGATTTCCCCATAGGGAGTTTGCACATTGCGCGCAATGATTTCAAATCCGCGTTGGGTGAGATATTGGCGGCTTTGTCATACTTTACGACTCTGGAGTTAACCAGCAAGTGCCGCCACGGCGTCACATGCTGGTTGGTAAAATGGGAGCACACCCTGCGAGTGCAATGAGCTTCCTGACTCCAAAATATCAATCATGCTTATCACCAGTCGGATTAATGCTGACACCTGAAAGCATGACCATGGCTTTTTTCCATGCCAGTGCTTCGTCTTCAGTGATCTTCTCAGAATGGAAACGATGGTCGTTTTTACGAATGACTTCCGCCATTTCAGATTGGCGCGTTTTCAATTTGGATTCGGTCAATGCTAACAAGAAATCAACCTCAGCAGGTTTTTGGATTTCAAGAAAAAGTTGTGACAAATGCGGAAAACAAAATCCATCTGATTTTTCAAGCGCATCACGCAGTATGGCATTGTCCAGTGAAATGCCGATCTGACGTAACGTGTAGATGACGGCTTCATCCCTGCGATTGCACGCCAGACAATCTCCGAGCCCGTCTGATGCGCTGACTAGGTTATTAAATTTTCGGCTGAGTTCTTTGGGTTGGGTGTTGGATGATTGTTTGGGATATTCCCGCAGCACAACCTTTACAAGATGTTCGTAAATAATGGATGCGCCCAGTCCATCAGCGATTTTATGGCTCAACAATAATCTTGTATGCTCGCCGCAGAAACCCAAACTTTTCACCAGGTTCGCGCGCATCTCTAGGTCATTGACGTATTCATAGAATAACGCTTTCAACTGTCGCCGAACCGTCTGCGCACCGATACGGCAAACGGGACAGCCAGTCTGCGTGCAGGCTTCAAGAAGTTCGTGATGGTTAAAGGGTTTGGGTGTGTTGTTCATATTGGATAATTTCTGTAATGCGACACGCTTTGCGATGTCACTTTTGACTATGGCGAGATAAATTCCCATTCAGGAACGATGTCTCGCTTTACAGGTTAAATCAAATCGCATTCTCAAAATATGTAATCTTTGGCGTTGAACCAGGTTTCCCTTCAATCGCCACCACGTCAATTTGCCAGTGATCAATTTCATGTTCCGCTGCGTAATGATCGGCGCAAGCGAGCATGTGTTCGCGTTTGCGCGGAGTAATAGATTCCTCTGGCAAACCCATTTTATTGGATGTCCGTGTTTTGACTTCGACGAAGATGGTTATGTCATTTTGCTTGGCAATAATATCAATTTCGCCGTAAGGTGTGCGGATGTTGCGAGCGATGATTTCATACTTGCGTTGTGAAAGATATTCGGCGGCTGTATCTTCACCCCATTTGCCGATGCGCTGGTTGTGCGTCATTTGAGGAATTCTTCCAGAATAGCCATCAGGCGTTCGTCCAGGCTTTGTTTAATTGGCTTGGTGTTTTGTGTCAGTCGTTCATAATGCCTCAACATGATTTTGGTTGTGCGTTCAATCGAAAACTGTTCGGAGGCTTTGAGAACCGCCGCGCTCATTTTCTTTTGCAAATCTTTGTTCAGGCACAAGAGGGTGAGTTTGGCTGTATAAGCGGATAGACTGTCTGTGGAAAGCAGACCAGTTTCCCCGTCGGTGATTGAGTCGCCGACTCCGGGCGAATCAATGCCGACGACGGGGAGTCCCGATGCCATGGCTTCTATTACGGAGTATGGATGGACTTCTGTAACGGAAGTCGTAACGAACACATCGCACATCGCAAGATAGGCGGGGAGTTGGGTGTATAGAATCATTCCAGCAAAATGGACGCGCTCGTTGATTTGCAATTGGCTTGGCAGGGCGCGGAGTTCGTCGTCGTATTCTTTTTGCCCTGCGCCCAATACAAGCAAATGCACATTGGGGATGGCGCGCGCGACACCGGCAAAGGCTTGGAGGAGAAACTCAAGATTTTTTTCCGGCGCGATACGACCCATGTACACCAGCAGGATGTCGTCCTTGTGAAATCCAAACTCGGCGCGCGAAATCGGCTTTGCTTTGTGAAATGGTTTTAAGTCTGCGCCGTTGGGGACGACTTCGATATGACTTTCCACGCCGTATTGCCGCAGAACCTTTTCCATGCCGCGTGAGGGCGAGATGACCAGGTCTACGGCATCGCAGAAATCGGGCATGTAGGAATGAAGCAACCCGTCGCTGACTTCTTTGGGCATGAGCGGGAGGCGTGCTTGGGCATAGAGATCGTAGCGTGTATGATTTGTGAAGATAATAGGAATCTGTTTGTGGCGGCAATAGCGCAGGGCGAGGCGTCCGCTGAGGAAGGGATGGTGAACATGAACCACATCCATGCTTTGGAGGAGTTTTTTTGCGGCGGTTTTATATCTCAAAGAGAGGTAAAAGCCTGTATTCGCGAGAGGCAAGCCTGGGTTGAGAATGACGCGCGGGTCTTCATCCTGTTTATTGCTGTCGCCAAAGGTGAAGACGTACACTTCATGTCCCAGGTCTTCAAAGGCGCGTTTGTTTAGATCAATATAACTTGTCACGCCACTGACGTAAGGTTTGTAGGCATCTGCCATCATTCCGATTCGCATGGGACTATGCTACGTCAAGGAGAGATGCATGTCAAGGTGGATATTGTGCCGTGATAAAATCGAAACATGACTGTGAAATTAATTTTGCGTGACAAGGAATACGAAGTGAAGCCGGGGATGACGCTTTTGGATTCGTTGAAGAAGATCAATGTGTTGTCTGAGTCGGTGATCGCCACGCGCGCAGGGGAAATGATTCTCGATGACGAGATTCTGCGGGATGGCGATGTGGTCAAGTTGATCGCGGTAATTTCGGGAGGAAAGGCTTAAACACAAAGGACACGAAATACACAAAGGATTTTTGAATTGCTTTAAAACCTTAGTGCTCTTTGTGTCCTTTGTGGTGAAGAAAAAAATTATGAAATGTAAAAAGTGTGGAAGCAAAGCCTCGGTCAATATGCGCCAGCACAGACTGGCGTTGTGCAAGGAACATTATTTGGAATGGGTGCCTGAGCAGACTGCGCGCTTTATCAAAAAATATGAGATGTTCACACACTACGAAAAAATCCTGGTGGCGGTTTCGGGCGGCAAGGATTCACTGGGATTGTGGGATATTCTCGTGCGACTAGGCTATCAAGTGGATGGGCTTTATCTTGGGCTTGGCATTGACGAAGGAGTCAATTATTCGCACGAGTCGCAAAGGCTGGCTCAGAAATTTGCAGATGAAAATAATTTGAAACTGCATGTGGTGGATATTGAAAGAGAATACGGACAACCCATCCCAGTGTTGGCAGAAAAATCGCATCGTGGATATGGCAAGCCGTGCGCCGTGTGCGGATTGGCGAAGCGCCACGAAATGAACCGCATCGCACGCGACCTTGGGTATGATGTGCTGGCGACGGGGCATAATCTCGATGATGAGGCGGCGGTATTATTTGGCAACACGCTTTCATGGGCAAGTGAATTTCTTTTGCGACAAGGACCGGTTCTGCCATCGTCGGATGGATTGGCGCGCAAGGTCAAGCCTTTGTGTCGCTTTTACGAACGTGAGATGACAGCCTATTGCCTGTTGCGGGGAATCGAATATATTTATGAAGAATGTCCGTTTGCTGAGGGATCGCAGTCCATTTATTACAAGGAGTTGCTGAATCAATTGGAAACGGCTCGCCCTGGTGCCAAGTTAACTTTCTATTTACGTTTCCTTGAAGCGCGGAAAACGGGGGAGTTGTTTATTGAGAAAAATGTGGAATATGCCCATTTGCATCCCTGTCCCAAATGTGGACAGCCCACCTCGACTGATGATCTCTGCTCGTTTTGCCGGATGATTGCGAAGGTCAACTCTGAGAGTGTTTCTTAGGTTTGTTTGTGTGGGGGTGAAGATTTCTTTCTTAGAATATTTGTGCTAAAATAGAAATATTCATTGTGCCACTCCATATTAATTATGTAGAACCTGTAGGTGTTGTATGGTAAGTTCCATTGAAAACGCAGAACATTATGTTTGGGGTGAGATCAATGATGGCTGGCATTTGCTTAAACGCGATGACATGAGTGTTATTCAGGAATGTGTCTCGGCGGGCGGCGCGGAGGTGATGCACTATCATGAAGTCTCACGTCAGTTCTTTTATATTCTCGAAGGCGAAGGGACGATGGTGTTTGAAGACCATGAAGTAACTTTAAATAAAGGTCATGGACTTGAAATTCCTCCGCAATTGAAGCATCAATTCAAGAATCAATCGAATGCTGACGTGCATTTTCTTGTGACCTCCATCCCAACAACAAAAGGCGACCGTATCAACATATGACACCTATTACTATTTCTCAACAAACCGCACGTCGATTCGTTTTGGGCAAGCAGGGACTGTGGCCCGGTCGCCGTTGGAAGGGATTAAAAGGTACGGCCCAAGCGATACGCACCTGTGAAGCCGTGCAATTGGACCCGTTGAATGTTGCTGCGCGCAGTCAGGATATTGTGTTGCACAGTCGCGTGTTGGATTACAAGCCGGAGTATCTTTATCAAGTGGCTTATGATGAACGTCAATTTTTTGATTATGGCGGCTGGCTAGCGATGTATCCCATGTCTGAGTTGCCGTATTGGCGGGTACATATGGAAGGGCGTGCCCATGATAAGCGGGTGGAAAATTTTGTCCTTGCCAACTCGGACCTATTTGAATTTATCCGCGCGGAGTTGCGCAAGCGTGGCCCGCTGGGCAACCGTGACTTTGAGGGAAATCGTGTCGCGGCATGGAATTATCGCGGGCGTAAAGAAACTTCCCTGATCTTGTATGATATGTGGCTTTGCGGCGAATTAATGATGCATCATCGTAACGGCTTTGACCGCGTGTATGACTTCCGCGAGAATATCGCTCCGCAGGAATATGATTACATTGCGGGCATAAAAGAGGCTGAAGAATTTTTTGTGCGGAAATCCATTGCGTTCATGGGTCTGAAACGTGAATCAACGATGCGCAGCCCGGAATTAAATAACTATATGCGCCGTGATTATTCTCCGGCGGAGGTGAAGAAAATCATGGAGGCGCAAAAAGCCTCCGGTGTGTTTGCACAGGTTCAAATCGAGGGTGGACGCGATACCTATCTCGTTTTGGGAGAAGATGTCGCAGCGTTGGAGTCGCTTGAGAAAGGGAAAGTCCCTAAAGGCTGGAATCCCAAAGATACAACTACGTTGGATGAAGTCACGTTTCTTTCTTCGTTGGATATTGTCAGCGCGCGTGGACGGGCGATGAAGTTGTTCGATTTCGATTACAAGTGGGAAGTGTATGTGCCTGCGGAGAAACGGCGCTGGGGTTATTACGTTTTGCCGATTCTGTATGGCGATGATCTGGTGGCAAGGCTTGACCCGAAACTTGATCGCACGACGATGACACTGGAGATCAAAGGCTTTTGGCACGAAGACGACGCGCCAGTGAAGGATGTTGATTTTGCCGATGCGCTGGTGAAGGGATTGGTTCGATTTGCGAAGTTTGTGGGCGCGAGGAAGATTAATCTGGATGCGATTAAGCCAATAGGTTTGAGAAGGCATGTTCAGAAAATGATGAAGGAGTCGTTGGAGTAGTTTGATTTATGCATGTGCCAATAAATGAATTTACTTTCTTAGTGCATCAGCCATTTCATCTAGCAATTCGTGGATTTTGTTTGCAGAATCCTCGATTGCTTTTATTCCTTTTATGACCTCGTTAATGTCGACGCCTTTGGATGCAATGTCACCTTGCATTAAGTTTGAGTACCCTTTAATTACAAGTAATGGTGTAAGAATTTCTGAACGTAAAGCCCAAAAAAATTGTTCGGGGGTTTTTGAGTCAAATAGATTATCCATCAGGTTTCTCCCATTTGCATCGGAACAAATAAAAATTTCAGCCATTATAAAACAAGACCTCCGCAGGATTTATCCCTCGGAGGTCTTGGTGGCATTATGGTTATTACTGGTGGGCGGCATGACCAGCCAGCGCAGGTGATTTTCTTTGATTGATTTTTATTGGAACCGCGTCTCTTGAAATATTTTGATACAGCCCGGCTTGAATATCCGCCATGTATTGCCAACGCGCCGCGCTAATGACGCGCACGTCAAGCAACATGTCGTATTTCAAATCAATCTCGGCGGCAATTTTCCAAATTGCGCTCCGAAATTTCCATTTGTCATCTGCGACAATTAATAGAATATCAATATCGGAATGTTTTGTGTAATCGCCTCGTACTTTGGAACCGAATAACGCGGCGCGTTGAATTTTATCGCTGTAAGCGAAGCGGACCGCCGTAATAAATTCTCGGACGGCCTTTTTTTCCTTCAAAGATAATTTTAGAGCAGGTCTTGCTTTTGTAACCATTTCTTTACTTCCTCTACAAATTCCTGCGCTTTTGCGACCATAACAACAACATCTTCTTTTTCAAGAGTATCGTACAACTCATAATCGGCAGTGTGACGGCTTTCCATGATTACCTTGTAATCGTCGCTCCACTTTTTATCAAACTCACCCGTCTTGATAAAGTATTGGCGAAACGCGGCAAGCACAGCGCTATGCTTGCCGTAAGATTTTCCTTTTGAATACAACAGGGCGCTTGCCGCGTAAAAAATTCCATAATACGCGCGGTTGCAAGCAGAATTGTAATGATCGTTGCGTAGGTTTTCTCCGGCAACGTCCAACATTTCGTCGGCGTTTTCCATATAGAGCCGATAATTATCTTTTGGGTTTGTCATAATTTAATTCGATTATACAACAGATACAAAAAGACCTCCGCAGGATTTATCCCGCGGAGGTCTTACTGCTTACTGGTCAACTGTTTACTTTCTTCACCACTTGCGATTACTCGATCTCCTCCGGAATAGCTTGCGGTGCCGCGCTTCGATTCGCAACCTGTCGCGCGTAATTGATGAAGATGACCGCCCCGATAATGATCACACTGGCGACCGCGATGCGTGCGTTCAGCGCTTCGCCTGCAAACAGCCAGCCGAGAAAAACCGCCACCACCGGGTTCACATACGCATACGTGGACATCAACGATACGGGCGCATTGTGCAACAGCCAGCCATAGGATACGAATCCGATCAGTGACCCGAACGTGATGAGATAGATGAGTCCCCACCAGGAACGCGTCGAGACTTCCCCGAGGCTGAATCCGTTTAACTCGCCTGTCACCACACTGACGATGAACAATGCAACCGAACCCGTCAACATCTGCATC
>Ga0137357_1000017_pt1 | contig 18465 bp, 39 predicted proteins | sample EasRivERMLT860_2_FD_104762 | JGI IMG/M metagenome (GOLD analysis project Ga0137357, IMG submission 104762) | Soil microbial communities from meander-bound floodplain in the East River, Colorado, USA - East River MetaG ERMLT860_2 | ecosystem: Environmental > Terrestrial > Soil > Floodplain ... | reverse complement strand
ATTGCCATGAGATCTACTCTATGTTAGATCTGCTCCAGATTCCTATTCATGAAGGCTGTGAATTCCGCGTCCGACATTGTGGCATAGTAGTCTGCTTTAGAAAGATTGCCAGCACCGCCTACCGCATTGGATAGCGTTCCAGGTCTCCTAGCATTTTCTACTATACGCTGCGCATCCCTAGAGGGTTGCTGTGGAGCTTGCATTACAGGTTCAGGAGGTGGCCTATCAGCATTCATAGCTAGCTTTCCAATCTTATATAGGTAAGCTGCTTTGTTGTTGGAGGCCAGAAATCCTTGCGCAAGATCAGGTTCTTTTTCAATTAAGGGAACGCCATACTTAGCGGTCACCTCGTCATAATCGGAATACTGCGCTTTGACCTGAAGCTCTCCAAGCTGGAGTTGATACTCCGCTTCACGCTCTGCCATGGCCTGCTTTAGTTGTGCACCTGTGATGAGATCATCAGAGTTAATCTCATCAATAGCTCGCTTACGAGGCGGCTCAGGTTGACGTTGCACTTGATTGCGGCGAAGATCTTCGAAGTCACCACGTAGGCGATCCCGATCTTCTTTAATTTGCGCTAGTTCCTCACGGAGGGCCTTGAAGTTGTAATCCTTATCAGATTCAGCCTGTACAGGTTCAACGGCCTGTACGACTTCTTCTGTAGGAACCTCAGGCTCTTGAGGAGTAGCTACCTGACCCCCGGCGGCGGGATCTGTTACGCCCTGCATTGCTTCTTGCTGCATGCTCAATTCTGACATGTAGTCTTGATCGTATATTGTCATAGTTTCCTATAGCCCGGCGACGGCTCGTTTACGCCCTTTTATGGTTGCTATGCACCACTAGCTTACTAGCGGCATTACTTTGTTCATTTCTTTAGCTTTGTCTGCTAAGCCTCCAAACGCATCAGCGCTGTAGGTTGATAGCAAACTAGGGTCTATCGGAATGTCTGGCGGACTTGAGAGCTCAGAAACGAACTCAAACACTCCCAATGGTCCATTTACGAACCACACCAGCATACCTAGAACAAAAGGAGGTCTTTGATAAGAGAGTTTATAAGCCTGTCTAATCCCACCTGCTACACGCTTACCCCAGGCATCAGCACCAGCCAATGCAGGGTCAACCTTAGCAGAATAGATGATGTAGAACGGCTTAGGGTCATGGGAGCGATCCTTGGCGATACCGTATGCGATATCCCAACAATCCTGTGCCATGGCATCTCGTGTCTCACCCAGCTCTTGCTCAGCCATTAAACACCATCATTCTTGTATGCGCCATCAAAGAACTGGCTCATAATTTTACCGTGATCTTTCAAACAGCCGGACTTACCGCCTTGGCCATATGCTTGATCTGAGCAATCGCTTTTGAAATCATTCATAGGATGAATGTTGCTTGGCATCTTACCCTTTGGAGCCACTGAAGGCTTGTCTACTTCATGTTCGTACATATTATTTCCTCTTCTTATTTGAAGGATTTAGCGGAGGAGGATTAGCCCCCCCAGCATTGTCCACGGAAGTCTTGCCGTGTAAATTTGGGTCATTGCCTAAGCGAGGCTTTGGCTTCTGGTCGTTTAAGCTCTTAGCCATGATTAAGCTCTTTCCATGGTTGCTTTTGAGGCTTTCCCTTAGTATTCTTGTACTCATCATTGATAAGGCCTTGCATGCCATTAGGATGCCCAGCAGGAGGCACTTCGCCTTCATAGCCGTATGGGTACTCATCCATGGCAACTCTACGATCTAGGAGCCTTGAATATGAATCACAAGGGCTAAAGCCCTGATCTTGAAAATTAAAGCTCATTAGCGACCTCTCGATGAGCCTGGAGCGCCTTTAGGGCTAGGCTTAGGTTGTGATGGTTGACCTGGCTTTGGAAATCCTGTTGCAAAGTTGTACATACTGGCTCCTAGGGGTTATGTTTAGCTAAATCACTAGTAAATACTAACGCAGAAATATACACAAGAAAAACAAATTAGGGGTTGTGAATAAATAGGCGTTGGGTATAGGGTTTAAGTTGATTACATGTAAAGGTGACTGTGAAGGGAAAGCGGCTTCTTGGTGATAGAAGAGTCCATGTTAGCGATAGTATTACCAGCTATTGACTATGGGTCTATGTGTGGTTCAAGTCCCACCCTTTACTTTTATTAAAAAGATATTATGCCGTTTTTAATTGGAATAGAAGAGCCAAATTCAGATAAAAATATAGGAACTCTTTGGAGATCTGCCTATCAGTTAGGTGCTGACGGTATTTTCACTATAAGAAATGAATACATTTGGCAAAGTACCGACACTTATAAAACTTGGAAACAAGTTCCTTATTTTAATTATCCTGACATCACTCAGTTTCTTATACCAAAAGACTTTATTTTGGTGGGCATAGAACAAAATGGAGAATGTCTGAAATCATTTTCTCATCCTAAAAGAACAGTATATTTGCTAGGCAATGAGAATAAGGGTTTATCTGATTTCGCTAAGGCTCGATGCCATAAAATTGTTTCTATACCTTCAATGAGGCAAAACTCATATAATGTCTCTATGGCAGGTACAATAGTTATGTATGATAGGATGATTAAACATGACTGAATGGATAAGCGTTAAAAATGAATTACCTAAAGATGGGCAACGATGTTTAGCACTCGCTACCATACATTTTGATACTTCCCATAGTTGGAAGGGGATTTTAGATGTCCATTTTTGTAATAATTACGGATGGCTTCGTAATGACCATGAAGATGATAAAGTTTTTATAACGCACTGGACTACTATGATTGAGATTGCTCATGACTGAATGGATTAAATGTTCTGATCGATTTCCTAAAAATAATCAACAAGTGTTAGTTCATTATAAATTTGATCCTGCAGATGGGAGTTTGGATTATGCAAATGGCTATAAGCTTACACATTTTTCTTTTGGTGCTAAAGTTTATGAATATCCAAAAGATAAACCTGGTTACATACTTTCCCATTGGGATGAAAAGCAACCGAATTGGGGATTAGATGATAGATATACTATCACCCACTGGGCGGAACTGCCTGCACCCCCTAATTCAACCTATTCAGAAGAAAAAGGAGGCTACATTCGTGGAATGATGGCTACACCGGATTTGACGGTTGAGCCATAGCCTGATGTTGTTGCATATCAAGTTCGCGGTGACGTAGTCCTATATCATGATGATCCATCTCTCGCTGGTGATGATCTTGATGTTCTATATCATTGACATTAATTGCGCGCTATGGTAATATATATGCGTAACCTTAACGTAGGATAAGATAATGCATAAAAAAGCTACAGTAAAAATCGTTGGGACTAGACCCCTACAATTTCATGCATTTGGTGTGCATGCATTAGATGGTGGTAGAAAGACAAAAACAGGTACTCCTGGCAATGATCCTAGTGAATGGAGAAAGTCCGTTCTAGCGATGCCTGATGGGCAATTATATATAACAAGACCATATATCTTTGGATGTCTAAAGAATGGTGGTAAACACGAGAAAATAGGAAGAGGAAGTCTTCTGCCAAATGTAGCTGCGACACTACAAGTTTTAGGATCTGATAAGATTCCCGTGATAGGTAGAAAACTTCCTGGTCCTGTGGATAGTATCAAAAATGAGGATTTATCTACAAACCCTGATGATCCTGTCTATCTTAATATTGCAGGCGTACGTAATCCTGCTACAAAAGCTCGTAACATCCGTTATACCATATGTTGTTGCCCAGGTTGGGAACTTGAATTCCACATCATGTGGGATGATACAATGATCGCTGAGCATAGCATGGAAGCAATCTGTCATGCTGCTGGATTCTTTGAAGGTTTAGGAGATGGAAGAAGTATTGGCAATGGACGCTTTGAGATTAAATCTTTCGAAGTGGAGAAAGATGCCAAGAAAAAGACAGCCTAGAGAACAATGGGAAATAACCAGAAAAACCGTTTATAGTAGGGATCAAGGGCATTGTGTTAATTGCGAAACAGCTGTTTCGCTTTATGAATGCCACATAGACCATATTGTGAGTGGGAAATTAGGAAGCAATCATATCTCAAACTTGCGTGTTTTATGTAAACGTTGTCATGGATTACGTAGTGACCATAGACATGCAGGAATGAGAGGAAGAATGATTGCAGAAGGATTGATTCCTCCGAATTGGAGACACTTAGTCATAGATATATGAGATCAGCTGGGATGGGATTTGATAAGATGAGATGCGGTTAGATGGGTTGAGACGTGATGTGATTGGATAATATGAGATGAGTTATTTTTTTAAGACAATAAGGAATGGATTACAAGAGGCAATAGAGATGGAAAACAATGCAATTTATAGAGAGCTAACGGGCAGAAGTAAAAGATTTAAAATACTATGGGAAACGATTTGGCAACTTAAACAATTACAGAAAAGTATAGAAGATTTTGAATATTATGATGAATTTAAAGATGATTTCATTAATATACATGATGCTGTAACTGGTGGTCTTAATACAGCTCATTTTGAACTTGGTGAAATGATCTGGAAGGAAATGGATAAACTTTAATGCGATAAGTTTCGATGCGTTAGGTCCTGTTATGATTCGTTAAGTTTAGATGGGTTGGGTTTTGATGAGATAAGCAATTTATGAAACTTCTGAGGCTAAACCTTAGAAGTTTCATTAAATGTGATGCGATCCGTTGCGTTGCGATATGATTAGTCGGGATAGGATTCGATCCGTTATGTTAAGATAAGTACCCTTGGAATGGACAATTCCGTTTCAAGGGTTTTATGAAATCAATTAGCCTAAAGCTAAGAGATTTAAAAAATAGGATATGTTGAGTTCAGATACGATCAGATCAGATGAGACCGGCTGAGATATGTTGAGTTCAGTTCAGTTGAGTCATGATCATTTAAGATAATTTACCCCTGAAGTAATTCAGGGGTTTTTTTATGCTGCTGGAGTAGGTTGTGGTTGCATCGCGACCCTTTCATCTAAATCTAGCCTACGATGTTCTAATTCCATATTACCATGATCTACAGATCTTTGATGATGATCCTGGTCAATGCCATGTAGCCCCTTAAGCATCTCTAGTTTGCTCATAAGCCCTTGCATGTCCATGCCCTCTAGTTCTTTAAGTAGCTTTGCCATGTTTAGTAGGGATGCTGTGGACTCTTCCTCGGAACGTTGTACTCGCTCTGCTGCAATAGCCTCGTCAAGGTGAATCTTATTCATGCGCTCCATCGCGAGGGCCTGGTCAGACTTAGCTTTCGCTTCTATGCCCTCTGTAGTCACAGCCATTTGCTGATCTTCCATCTGCATTTGACGCTGTATAGCCTCTTGCTCTTGTTTAGCCTGGGCGTCTAGTATCTCGTTTAGTTCTCCACGGCAATGTAGGTCAGACTTCTTCACGATGAGGGCGTCAGGGATAGGCATACCCATCTGCTTCATGGTGAGCAATTGCATAAACTCTGTCTGGCGTTGGGTGTTTGTGAGGATCCCCTCTTCAATCACAACGTCATAGCGTGAGAAGGTTTTGGAGTAGAATTCAGGTGTTACTTCTTTCTTGGTGATGAGCTTCACTTTCTCAGGTGAATAGTTCACCTGCATCATCTTCATAACCTTCTGTCCCAATATCTTTTGACTCTCAGCAAGGTTATCAAACACTCCCCTAAGTGAAATGAGCCCGGCCGATTGTCGCATTTTGGCCAATATGGCTGCTGTTTCCACTTTTTCGTTCTCGGGCATGCCCAACATTTCAGGGTTGATTCCGAGTATGTTCGGTATGATTTCATTGAACATCTCCGTGAGTAGCATTTGCCCTTGTGGGATATCTGGAGGCATGATTCGCTGCACGTCTTCCATGTTCGCATCGGGGCGAATGAACACCACCTGTCCATTGCCCGACTTGAAGAGGGAAGATGTATTTGTTACTGCACCAGTCTTAGCAATCCAGCCAGAATTAAGCTGGCTGTCAAGTAAGTCAACATGACGACTGATGCGCTTATTAAGCTCAGTTTGAGGATCACGAATATATCGTACAATACCCTGAAGTTTCCAGGTGTACAGATCATAGGTGGGCGAATAATCGCCTCCTAATATTGGCACACAAGGATAATCATCAAGGCCCCATGGGTCTTTACCATAATATAACAACTCCCCTTCTACAATTATGCCTAGTTCTACCGTGCGGACAGGCTTGCGGATGATCTTGAGGTTCGGATGCATAGCCTGGATGAACTGTAGGCGGTCTTTTGGCCCTTTCCATTCTGTCGTTTCTCCTGAATCCATGTCAACGAGAACATCGCGTACTTCCCATTTCCTACGCCAGTATTCGGTGTAGTTCATGAGCTTTTGCATGCCCCAGTTACGGGCAAAGCTCATGTAGGTGAATTTATCGTCTCTATTGCCGTATGGGAGGGAATTTATACGATCTTCTTGCTCTGGTAGAAGGCTGATGACTGTAGTGCGGTCCAGATATTTGCGACGCGCCCAGAACGAACAATCTGACATGTCTTTCTCGAAGAAAAAAGGGTCCCATATCGAGTCGTTCCAGTTAGTAATATTAAATTTAACATCTCCGTTAACGGGGTCTCCTCGATAGTCAAGGTAAGGACAGATCCAAGAGATTCCTGTAACAAGTGAGTCCCTAAATGCTTGTGAGAGTTTTTCATATCCCATCCCTGAGGTCATTATGTATTGCATTACATCCGTCATCAGCGTTGCTGTGTCTTCTGAGGAGTCTTCTATAGGGCTTATCTTAGTGGCAAGGCGTCCATCGCGCTGTATGCCTTCTACTAGGTTCACAAGGCGTCTAATCATGTTATAGGTGAAGCTAGAGCGTCTTTGATTGTTGAGGTAGGCTATTTCCTCGAGAGACCATTGGTTACCGAGGCTGTAACTGAGATCACGATACGCTTCCGCATAGTAAGTATTAAGTTGCTGGTAAGCACGCTCGTAGTTCTCCCCGAACTCTTTAATAATATCCTGGTGGTCCTCTAGGGTGCTAGACTTGGACTTGGTTTTGTATTCCTTGAGGAACTGTCTAGCATCATCTGAGTAATTGGACATAGGACTTGCCATGATACACCTAGGGTAAAATTTTAGTGTATCACAGAGGATAAATTGGTTGTATGATAATGTTAATCAGTGAGTTCGTTTATGGCTTGAGCCTGCATCTCTAGCTGCATAAACTTACGTTTCTTGAAGGCTTCGAGTGTTTCACCTTCATAGCGACCTGCTGTTGCTTCTGCTTGACAACGTGCCATAAATTCAGCAGATTTGGCGCGGAATTCATCACTTTGGTGCACTAATTCGGCCTTTTGAGGGCTAGAACAGCCACATTGAGTCATTAAATCATCCCAAAAGGCGTCAAACTCTTCCTTGCGAGATGGTATTGCTTTGTATCTAGCCACTAGCAGCCTTTTTTCATTTTGCGAAGCTTGCTTTCTGCTGTTTCAACTCGCTGGTCAAGTTTCTTGTCTTCCTTGAGCAAGCCTTTAAATTCGCCTTTTACGGTCTTTTCTGACTTGTCGATCTTTTTTTCAATCTTTGATTCTGCTTTCTTTATTTTTTTGTGCATTATTTCCTCTAATGATATTAGTGTCGGTTTTAAGTGTGACCAAGAATGATATTTATCTAACATCCTCTTTCTGGCCTATTGCTTCTGTCATTCTTGTATCGTCTAGGAGGATATTGTCTGTAGTTTTTATAACTAGTTCCAGGATTTGTGTCATCGTGTTTCTCAGCACGGAATGTAATGTTCTCAGGCTCATGGAGATATGGAGGTGCTGAGGCTCCGCATTCTAGTTGGATATCGGCTATCTCCTCACGTATAGGAGTGCAGGAAGCTAGCCCTAGGCATGCGCCAATAATTAACAAGGTCTTATTTCTCATTTAACATTCTCCGATTTAGGATGGCTTGTGGACTCTTTTTTGCTATTTATGATTTAACATTCTGCCTAATGGGATTTAACATCTTTTTCCCCTACCTTCCATCTGATGCCTATTGTAGGAGTCTTGTGTGGAGCTTTTACCTCTTTATCCTTAATAATAATATTTACATTATTAAAGCAATATATTTTGTTTTCCATACAGAACTTTGCCATCTGCTCAAAGCCTCTTTTAATTGCTTCTAGATCTTCAGTATATTCAAAATAACAGTGATCTCCACTTTCAACGAATAGTGTCTTTTCAGGAGGTATATTATAAAAACTCATTATGTACTTGGGTTAGATTTAGGGATTCTCACAGGCCCACCATAGGGGTTGGGAAATTGTAGCGGCACGCTGCCACGGTTAGGGGCGGGGACCATGGGGGTTGTTACGGTCTTAGGCATTAGTCATCCTTCCTTGGGCAGTTTATCCAAAGATAAGTCACTATCAAAACGCCTATCATGCTGCCCGTCATGCTGCCTATCATTGTGATCAGGAATTCTGTCATTTGCTCCCCTTGTTAATCACTACAGGCTTAAAGATAATATCTTTGAGTTGCTCAAGGCTTTGATTTTCTGTAATCACTTCTGTGACAACCTGCTCCATGCACTCAGACACTTCAGGTGTTTGTGAGTTAGGGTCAAATGCCTCTACAAGCGATTTAGCATACCCTGGATGCTCTGCAATGGATTGGTATTGGGCATAATTTGTGTTCATTCTGTCTCTCCATCAGCTAGGTAATAACAGTCTTCTAGACGGGCTTTGAGGTGCCTCATGATGCAGAATATATGGTCAAGGCCTCTTGGTTCGTCATATTCTTTCTTGTCATGATTGATCTTTACCCAGTCCTCATAGCCATGCTTCGTTTCGGTGTGCTCAAATACCTCATGATCGAGTATGTCCTTTAGCATGCAAGAAAGCTTGCCAAGGTCTTCTAAACGTTCACGTTTCATTTCTTTTCCTCCGAGCTTTCATAAATTACCTTTTGAGGTATCTTGAGGTCTATTTCAAGGTGTCCAGAATCTGTTAGTACTGGCAGGGAGGTTGTGTGTATGGTAATTGAGGTTTCTGTCATCTTGAGCTCATCATGCATAATCTTCTCAAGGTGAGGTGCCATTTGCGTTCTATGAGGCTTTCTAGGGTCTACTTTTTGTATCCTCCTCGGCAAGCAACAGAATCTAGGGCAGCATTGTGTGCAGTTACAAGAGTCGTTTAGCTCTACTGAGCTATGACCTTCTACTTGACCTACAGGGCTCATTGCTCCTCCTTTGGCTGATTTATAGGTAGATTCCAAAATTGATAATAGGGTACAAAATCCTCGGGCTCAGATAAGCTTGAGCTTTCTTCTTCTTCGTCAACAAGATTAGCAACAAAGTTCTTGTAGTAGGTGTTTTCCGCGCTTTTGAAAAGTGAGTCTGCCTCTTCGCTAGAGCTACCTAGAGGGGACATATTAGCCTCCTGAGTTATTACTAGCGTTATACCATAATAACCATAAAGCGCCTAGACATAAAGCAATCAAAGCCATGCAGGATAGTCCCATGATAATCATAGGCCACCTTTAGGGCTTATAATGGTCATAGGAGGGTAGATAAACACAGTCTGTACCTTCCACCAGGGGTACTTATTGCTCCAAGGGGCCGGTGGGCGGGGAATATAGTTTGTCGTTGTCATTCATTATCCTTTTTATTCTTTGATAACAGAAATCACACAAGCAAAGATTGCAAATAACCCACATGTCAAAAGACTTTTCGTCACAGTTGTCACATATCATGTTAGCATATACCAAAGCAAAATAAAGAGCATCATTACGATAAAAGGTGATGATAAGATAAACAATTCTTTCATTTAATAAACCTCATTGCTGCCTCATCTGCCGTCATACAGGCATTGTCAATTTTCACGGATCTACCTACAGGAACCCACCAGAAGTTATCCAGGCCTGTTTGCCTAAGGAATCTTAGGTATTTCTTGTCGTCGTTATCTGTGGGTATCAAAGGGACCATCCAAGGTTCTAGCAACTCGCCAGGCATGACAAAGTAAAGCTCATGCTCATCGCCTTCTATGTCTATGTGAAAGCCCATTGGCGTAGTCTTCTCAAAGCTCATCTCCCAAGGCTCTTTGGATAAGCTGTAATGGCCTTTATAGGTGATCATGTGCCACGGCTCCCTGTTGGTAGCTGTGGTCCTGGGACTGGTGGGCCTACTAGCTGGATGGTCTCAAACCAGAGTGGGGCTATAGGGGGATTCTTGGGGGTCTTAACTGTTGCTGTCATTTGGTAAACCTTCAAAGGTTCCGGGCTTATCTTTGTAGAATATGCGAAGGTCTTCTTCGATGCGGAAATATTCCTGAAGAGGCCCTTCTAAATAACATGTAATCTTTAATTGGCTTGGTTCAGCTATTGGAGCAGTAATAGTAAAGCCCTCACAAATAGGATCATCAAAATAATCTTTTATGAATCCTGCACCATTTACACAGTAGGGTTCTATGACCTCTGCTATGTCATGCCACATGCGTTGCTCGTTAGGTGTCATACTTAGCCTCACTTTCTAGTGTTCTTAGTCTTAATTTGATTAGGTCTAGCTCTGTGCCTATCTCTATCCAGGACTGATGTACCTGTGCTGTGAACTTGGCGAAATGCTCTTGGTTGGTCAGGAGATGGGAGATCATCTCTTGGTGAGAGCGGAGGGATTCGTCAATCTCCTGAGGTGTCATGCTGCCTCTCTGCATAGCGGCGGAACTTATCCTTGACATCCTTGAGGTATACTAAGCTTAGAGTAACACCATCCTGGAGGAGCTTGTGCGTCTTGGAATAGCTTGAGTGGTCCATAATCTTGAAGAGCACGATCTCAATCTGATCAAGGCGAGATACGATGTCGTTGAAGCGCTTTAGCTCGAGGTCATGCGGTGTCATCATTGCCCCAATGCTTTTTCATATGTGCTGCACGTTTCTCTTGGACTAGCTTAAGAAATAACTTAGTATGTATACCGTGCTCTTTAATTAGCATGCCTTCTTCTAGGCGATGCTTAGCGATATAGTCCGCTAGGTCATCAAGGGTAGGATGATCTGGCATGTCCTGAGGGTATTTCAGCCTGGCATGCTGCATGGTTTTTGTTGCTTCGTCTAAGTAGTCAAATCCTTTCATCGTCCTATAGGCCCTTGTGGAAAGTATTGGGTTTGTTGGAGTGTAGTCGTAATTGTGCTTGGCATAGGCCAGTTCTTGGCATTACTAGGCTGACGCGGGGGGATTGGGGTTGTGTTTACATGTGTCACTCATTGACTCCTTAAGTATTTTGTATTGCTCTATATGCTTTTCGGGAAGCTTTTCCTCTGTAAAGGCCCTGAACTTCTCTGTCGCAGATACATAGAATATCATTCCTTCTTTGATTCGCTTAGCCATTTTTCATTGCGTCTACTTGTTGTTGAAGCTCGTTTAACTTATCATTTAATTGCCATACAGCATCTACAAGGAAATTCAACCTCTCAAATAACTCTTCGTTAGATGAAGTAATATCGAAGAAAGGAGATTCTTTTTCATTTTCCATTGGTTAACTCCTTATAAATCTTGAGCATCTACTATGCCCAGTCTTGAGCAGTAGAGGCATTGGCTATCGTATATCTTATCTACTTTCTCCTCAATGTTGTCAAGTTGATCGCTGTGGCTGCATTGCACGGCTAGAAGGATTAGGAGTATTGTTAGTATCATTAGGCGGATTGTTAATAGCATCACGTTTCCTTTGGTTACATTCGCGGCTTAGTTTGTTTTTGTATTTCTTAGCGCACACAGGGCCTCGCACTGACTTAGGAGGGCCTAGCACCCATCGGAGGCATTCGATTCAAGGACGGCGAGGTGTGTGCATCCTGATCATATGCGCTTGTCTCTTATGGCTTCATAGACTGCTTGGATTTTAGTGAGGATAGCTTCGATGGTCTTGAAGTATTCCTCATGCTCAGCGAGTGTGGCTTCTAGAGCATTTAAACGATGATATACTACTTCATGTAGTTCATAATTGGTGCCTGTCATAGTACCTCCATTTTCCTGGAGTGTAACATATCACTTGATTACAGTCAAGTGAAACGTGGCTGATATAAATTTAACATGCGCTCAGCTTCGGAGTCTGATACTAGCTGGCTGCCTATCTTTTCAAGACCTACCGATAGATAGCGTAACGCATCTGCGCAATGAGAATGCTCATTATGATTTGGCCTTGATGCCCAGCAACCGTGTGCAGCGTTCCACATGCGTTTATAATTGTCTAGGTGGTGTATTCCCTTGGCGCACTTCGTTTCATCGAACCAGAAGCGAATGAAGAGCAATCTCGCGGCATCTATGCCCTCATCAATGTTTACGCTTGTTGTCAGCGTGAGGTTGAAGCCTGACTTGCGTGCTGTCTCGATCCGCGTAAACCCTGAGCCATACTCTGTAGTATTGGCATCATGTGGCACAAGGTGAGTACCATAAATGTAGTTCTTAGCCTTAAGGAGCTTGAGGTAATAAGGTAAAGGCTCACCAGAACCCTCAAGGTAGTCAAATATATGGATCTCCTTGCCCTCAAGCTGGAAGAACCAAATTACCGTATCATCAGAATAACCTAGATCCCATGCAGTATGCACAGGCAATGATTCATCATAAGGCACGTTGCTTATCCTACCCTGCATGCGTGCTAATGATAGCTGTTTGTGATAATACGCTCCATCTGTAGCCGCTTGGAAGGACTCATCAGGTGTAGATGGGTATTCGCGCTTCATATCATCCGACTGAGTCTTCTCAGTGGCTACGTACCAATGCTTTTGATTTTCGCTTAGTGAGATGCCAATAGCTTTCAAACTAGCGAAGTACTTTGTCATAGCCTCATCTATGCCCACATGATCGCTAAGCGTGTAGTAAGGCTCCTTCCACCACGGGAAAAAGTGAAACCTATAGTCTAGCTTAGTTAGCTTCTTACCTTGCTCCTGCAAGCTACGCGCGGCCTTACACATATCATAGAAGTCACCATCCTGACCTTCAGCCGTTGACTCTATGCAACAGAACTGCCCAGCAGCAAGCGTGTTAAGGCTACCTGTGATAATCTCCCTAGCTTTCTCAGGGTAGTGCGCACATATTTTACCGAACTCTGAAATATGCAAGTAGTTGAGCGTAGAGCCCCGCATCGACGTACCCACCCTTATAGATGAACCATTACTAAATACAAGCTCCTGAGCCGAATCTACGGTAGCAGGACGCATATTCTTGAGAAACTGTGGGAGATTATCATAAGCATACTTGATGCGCTTGAAGAACTGCTTAGCGTTCTCTCTAGAATCGCATATTATGCCTGCAGAAACGTTTTCATTGATGAGGCACTTATCAAGCAAGTAAATCCCTATAAACGTAGAGATACCCAATTGCCGAGCCTTAAGCACTATGTTTAGGTTATGTAAATTATGGTATAGTTCTTTTTGCGCCCAATTGCATTTAAATGTACATTGATCGCCCTTCTTATCCACGATCTTATAAAGCGTGTTAAGTCTAGCCCATTCGTCAGTGAATATATCAGTCAGTAAATCTTTATGTTCCTGAGTTAGCATCGGGTTTATCCTTTGCCTTAGCTTGTGCCATAAGTGATGCTAAAAACTCAAGCATATCCGATGATTTAACATCCTTATCTTCTTTATCCCAAGAGTTCTTCCATCTATCGCCACAGACCCTTGCCATAGTATACCTAACCTGTGCGCTATCCCATTCACGATTTAAGCCTTTAGTGAGGAATTTCTCCTCTTGCCATAGCTGCGCTTCGTCCATAGCGTCCGCAAAATCCTTATTCTTTTCTACAAATTCACTAAGCCTTTGCCTACCATATCCTCGCTGCCTTGCAAAAGAACCTATATATAAACCACCATCTTTTGCAACCCATTCTCTAAGTGCCTTAGCTTCTTCCGCAAGCCATTCTTGAGTATATTTCTCAGGCCTGCCCATAATCGTCGGTGCTGATTTCTTACTAGGCGCTGCCATATAACTCCTTCCAATCTATCTTATAATATTTAGCCAACCGCTTAGCAAAGCCCTTAGTCATGCTCATCCATCCGTCCTCAAGGCTCGTGTAATGCAGATACCAAATCTGCGCCCTATAGGCTACTTGATAGACTGACAAGCCCTGCTGCTCTCGTAATTCACGTAAATAACTCATATCACTTAATACTAACTCACAAGCATTTACACCACAAGTTTCTTTTTCTTGCATTAATGCTTGAGTTAAATCAAGTGACACGTTATAGTTAAGCCATACACCGCAAGTCTCCTAGGTGACTCGCCTACCAAAGCGAGCTAGTTGTAGCTGTAGAGTATACGTAAACAACAAAAGGAACCAATATGAAGTACCAAATATACAATGTAAGAACCAAGCAGATCGTAGGCGCTCAATACAATTGTGGTAAGCGAGCCAGAACAAGAGCTGAAAAGCTAAATTTAGAATATGGTGCATATAGCTATACCGTTAGATTCATTTATCCAGATGGTAGCGTGTGTTGAGATGATTAGAAAACCGCATTTTCTAGAGATAGAATAAATAACTATAAGGTAACAAATGAAAGAAACAAAATTAATTAAAGATGGTATTGAATACACATTAGTAGAAACTCCACGAACAGATTTTGGCGTTGACTACACATATATTGCAATTCCTATCGAAAAAGAAACTAATGAACCACAAGGATAACAAATGCCCACATGGACCGAAGCCCTCGATGCCATCCGCCAAGACATCATCGACATCAACGCCCTCAAAGACAAGCGGCACGCCATCAAGCAAACCGCCCTAGTCAAAGCCTCTAGAAACAAGGACTATATCAAGCCCAAGAAAAAAAAAGAGGGCTCCGCTGTTTAGGCGGGCCCCAATTACAACCTACACATGGCAGGTGCTATTCGTCTTTCTGACAAACCGAGCGCTTCTCAAGCACCGCAAGCCTAGCATCTATCTCCAGCAATTCCTTGAACAAGTCCTTGCATAGCGGAGTAATATGTGTCCCATATTTCCTCAGAAAGAATTGCTCATCCTCAATAAAAGCCGTTCCTAGCTTCTCCTTCTGCCATTCTAAAAATTCACTTCGTATCCTGCTCAAGGTACCTCCATAGCTTTACTTCCGTTTGCGCCTCATCCATCGTGCCCTCTTGCTGCCACATCTGCTTTGGCTCAAGACCCACCAGAGAAGCCCGTGTAATCACCGTGCAAAGCACTTCAACGGTCTTGCCTACCTCGGGTAGCTCCTCGTTAATGCTTTTGTATTCCTGGGCTGTTTTAACAATAAACTCGCTCATTATTTACCCTTCTTCTTTGCAGGAATCTTAGCTCCTGCTTTTCTTACAACATCCAGAGCTATGGCTACGCTTTGGCTCTTTTTGTGCCCTGCTTCCTCGAGTTCCGCTATATTCTTCCCTATCGCTTTCTTGCTTTTGCTCTTGATCAACGGCATCTGTCATTCTCCTTATGAAAACATTTGTTAATCTTCTAGTATTCAGGCATGCCGGCTCTGAGCACTCAACAGGCGTATCATGCATCAGGCGCTTAAGCTCGCCCTCTGATAGCTGGATCTCGATAAAGTCATCTTCTTCGTCATGCTCATAGATAAATTTCACGCATCCTCCGATAATGTTACCCAGACATCGCCATCATTCCCATCGAAGGCCTCTAGTGCCTCAATGTACAAGTCATACAAGTCATCCGGCAAGCATTCCATGCAAATAGCATTGTCTCCAGCTTCGACATGTAGCTCTTTATTGCATTTTATGCATCCGCTCATACTTCCATCACCTTTATGACCGTTCTAGGCTGCTCACCATATAGCTTCTCAAGCCTCATCACGCATATCTGCCCGTCATCCTTGTAAACTATGCCCTTAAGCGCATTAGTCACAACGTAAGCCAGGTTGTCTATGTCCGGCCTCTTGTAGTGCTTGGCTAAGTTGTTGTTCATTTGCTGGCGCTCTATGCCTCGCACTTGCTTTGGTATAGGCAGATAGAAGGTCAGGTGCATCTCGATGGGCCCTAGGAGGAGCTCCTTGGGCGCATGAGGTTGCACCTGCCACTGAATCTGCTTACGATTCATCTTGGACGGATCGTAGAATTGCTTGCGGCCACTAAAGCTTATGCCCTGCATAGTCTGCTTCTGGGGCCGTGGTATAGAGTGTATCTCAAAAATGAACATACGCAACCTCACGGTCTTATGTTCATACTCTTTTGGCTTAATCTGTTCAAGAATATTATGCAAATCTTTATGCGTACATGTATTCTCGTAGAGAAAAAGCCTAAGCTTCCTTCTGAGCAAACTAGCAGTTTCACATGTCATCTCATCAAGCATTTTGTGCAATGTCCAGGTTTTCTTCCATCTCTTCGCTTATAAACCTCTCAAGCTCAGAGCGTAAGATCACGTGATACTTACCCTTTCGGAAGCTCTTAAGCCTGCCAGTTCCCAAGTAGTATTCAATATGCGACCTGCCTACACCAAGCTCTCTGGCCACCATGCTTACACTAAGCTCGCCTTTATCCTCATCAAAAACCTTACGGCCATTAAATATACTATTGTGATCCTTAGAGCGGCGATTTTCATAGTACTCCTCTATCCACTCTTCACATGTGAAGAGCTTACCGTTTCTTTTTACTGCTTTTAAGCTTAAACGCCTTATTAGCATCCAAATGTTTTGTAGCCCGCACCCCATTATCTTCTGCGCCTCGTACACGTCTATTAGCCTTTTTTTTGTCATTTTTCTTCTCCCAATCCTTTTGTGTTACTTGTCCATCTGATGCTTTTTGTATCAACAACTGGTATATCCTGAGCGGCGTTACGCCGTTGTAGAGCCAGTTGTATACTGTGTGCTCTGTAACAGGCACGCGAGCCGCGAACTCTTTGATTTCTAGTATGTTATCATCCAAGTATTGCTGTAATTTCATGCTTACCTCATGTTTATATGCTTGAGTGTAATGTTTAAGTCTGATACAGTCAAGCACAAACAACTAAAAAGGAGTCCATATGAGTAAGTATGTAAGAGTCAGTGAGATACTAGCCAGGCTACAGAGCTATGCAGACGTGGACCCTGAGGTGCTAGAGGCCAAAGCCAAGATAGGCACTAATGTGCACAAAGCTATCGTGCAAGATTGTGCGGGTGAGTTTGTAGTTCTTGAATCAGATCGTGCCCACGCATACTTTGAGAGCTATAAGCTATGGAATGTTAAGAAACCTAACATAGTTCAAGTTCCGAGACTTTACTGTGATGAATTAATGATCACAGGTGAATGTGATGGTTTACTCAATGAAACACAGCTAATAGATTGGAAATGTTCTGCCACTGCCAACGCTAAAATCTGGAATATGCAAGCCCACTTCTATTGGTATCTACTAAAAGTAAATAACTACAAAGTTACTGACCATATGCTGTGGGTCAACTTACGCCACTCCAAGCACATCAAAAAAGACCCCAAAACTAACCTAGGTTATGTGCAATATCATGCGTTATCGCCTGTTGTTCACGAGTTTTCATTTGATGAAAAAGTGCTCTCAGAATGCATTGACGAGGCAAATAAGTACTGGGAGGAATATCATAGTGCAAAAGCGCTTGAGTTAAACTGACTTAAATGTTATAGTTAAGCCATAACAAAAAGGAGCACTCATGCAAGAATTTATAGACAGACTAAAAGAAATATCTATTGAGCATAACATTGAAATGCCAGATGACCCGCTAGAATTAGACCCATATGCTTGCGGAGCCGATAGGTACGAAGTTTCTCAGCTGCAACAAGCGCTCTATGAAGAATATTATGACGCATGCTGCTTTGATGAGTGCGAATGAAACAGGCCCCTGAAATTGGAGTAAAAGGGGCCCGAGAGAACGTAAAACAACTAACAAAACCACTAGTTACTATAGTGATCCTTAAAAGGAGGTATCATATGAATAATGATGTAGCAGACTATACACAAGACACAGATTATCACGCAATCATGATGTACGATCCATTGTACGAAAGGTTGGATCGTCTTGGTCATGAGCTAGTTATGACAAAAATTGACCTCTCATATGCAGAGCGTCAAGCTAAGTTCTGGAAGCAGATGTATGAAAATGAAGTTGAATTTAATAACAGACAACGTTAAAGTTGAATGTTGGAGGTGATACTATGTACAGAACATGTCCCGACTGGGAAAATGAAGACAATTATAACAAGTAAAGGAAACTTATGAATATGCAATCAGAAGACATTAATGAGCTAGCGGAAGCTCTATCAAAAGCCCAAGGCCTCATAGAAGGCGCAGCCAAGGACAGCAAGAACCCGTTCTTCAAGTCCTCATACGCCGACCTACACAGCGTCATGGCATGCGCTAGAGAGCCTTTAGCCTCTAATGGCCTAAGCGTAACGCAGCCTACCCAGGTAATAGATGGGCAGCTATGCCTAGTAACCATGCTCATGCACAAGTCAGGGCAATGGGTGAAGAGCGTGGTGCCGCTTATCTTGGCTAAACAAGACCCACAGTCTGTTGGCAGCGCTATAACCTACTACCGTAGATACTCCTATGCTTCGCTCGTTGGCATAGCTCAGATGGATGATGATGGCGAATCT
>Ga0137357_1000016_pt1 | contig 18813 bp, 30 predicted proteins | sample EasRivERMLT860_2_FD_104762 | JGI IMG/M metagenome (GOLD analysis project Ga0137357, IMG submission 104762) | Soil microbial communities from meander-bound floodplain in the East River, Colorado, USA - East River MetaG ERMLT860_2 | ecosystem: Environmental > Terrestrial > Soil > Floodplain ... | reverse complement strand
TGGTTATGTCGTAAAAATCAAGATAGTGTAGAGGATGGTTTTACTTATACTCAGAAAGATATTAATGATGCGAAACGTGTATATGATGAAGCTGTTGAGCTTTATTACTGGTGGCAGAGTACGCTTCCTGCTAGAAAAAACGGAGACTGGGACTCAGTAGACGGCCATGATGCCGAGGTAGATGATGCAAACCTTATTCGGTTGATCAAGATACGTCGGTATCTTTGGACGTGATATGCAGATAAGATCATCAAAGAGAAAAAAGAAACGCCCACGATTAACAGATAAACAAAGATACATAATAACAAAAGAAGCAAGAGCACAAGCACATCAAATGTTTGATGATATATGGCAAAAAGAAAATACAGATTATAGAGACGATTTATATAGATGGTTATCAAAGCATATGGACATTCCGTATGAGAAATGTCATTTTAGTAAATTTGGTCCAAGTAAATGTAAGAGAGCAATGAATATTTTAAAGAAAGGGGTTAAGAAGAGGATTCTACCCAAATCAAGAGTAAATCATGAAACAACGAACTTATAGATTATGTCTGTGTGGACACAGAAGAAAAATGCATTCAGCCGGTAAGTGTGAAGATTGCGGACAGAAATGCATATTTAAAGAAGGAAGTACACCAAATGTCATTAAACAGAAAGGGACTTCTGGTGGTAGCACGGCGGGGTAAAAGCCGTTGATCGAATACTTGGCGTAAAATTGGCCTTCGGAGCAAGGGTTGCCTAGCCAATTCCCCTCCCTTCCAGTGCAATGCTGGACTACCACTTTTCTTTGTTATGTTGTATAAAATAAGGCATAAATCATCTGGTAAATATTTATATGATATTTTTAATAATATCAATGGTAAATATTTTACAACAACAGAAGGAAGAATATTTAATAGAAAATCTGATGCTGTAAGTTATTTCGTAATGGCTATTAAGAGAAACAAAATTAAACAAGATGATTTTGTCATAGAATCTTTTGGTTTAACTTCTAAAGGAGATTTAGACTCAAAAAAAGAACTTTATTTTGGGATAGAAAAAAAGAAAAAATATGATTTAAAATATGAATCAGGAAGACTAAAGAAAGTAATGCAAGCAATGTTAAAGGAAATTTTATAAATGAGAATAGTAAATACCGAAATTACATTTACAAATGAAGAATACTGTAGAGCAACATATTATGGTTCCGTAAGACATAAAGAGTCTCTAGACCGTAAAAATCAACATGGAGTTGATCCTAGCTATTCATTAGATATTCATATTAAAGGTGTTTTAGCTGAAATGGCTTTTTGTAAAGGAATAGAACAGCCTTATCCTTTTACAGTTAATACTTTTCATGAGCCTGATGTTTATGGCTATCATATACGTGGAACTGCTTATCCTAAGAATCCAGAATTAACTGTAAGAAATTCTGACAAAATTCCAGATGCAATTTTCATAGGTGTTTCAATGGATTTGAAAGGATTTGACTATACAAAGAGACTATTTAAGATATACGGATGGACGACTGCTGAAGAGGCAAAGAATTTATCCGAATTTTATACTGATCACGGTAATAAGAGACCAAAGGCGTGGTTCATACCACAGAGCCATTTAAACCCAATGGATACATTACCAGAATTGTTATAATATCATGATTTCAATTCTTATATTTTTTTTAATTATATTTTTTATTTTGAGTATTATTTATCTTTGGGTTTTTTGTACCCCAAAAAAATCCAATCCTGATAATGTACAAGAACGTATAGTATTTAAGATAGGCCCCGTCTCAACTAAAAAAGAGAGTATTGATGAAATAAGGGGGAACAATGAAAATCATACTCATAAGTACAAAAAAACATAAACATAAATTTAAAAAAAAGCATAAGAAGCGTGCTGTTAAAGCAAGAATCAAAATAGGTCCAGTTCAAAATAAAGAGGAGAAATAAATCATGGCATCACTCGTTCTAACCGACGATCAGAAAGTTACACTATCGGTTGCATTTTTCGACAAGCACGGCCACAAGGCCGAAGTCGAAGGCGTTCCCGTATGGGCTTCTTCTGATCCAGTTATTCTTGTTGAAGCATCTGCTGATGGTATGACCGCAGTTGCAACAACGGCTGGCGAACGTGGACCAGCACAGGTCAGCGTTACTGCTGACGTAGATCTAGGAACAGGCGTAGAAGAACTCGTAGGTTTACTCGATATTGAAGTTATACCTGACAAGGCTGCAACAATCGGAATCTCTGCTGGCACACCTGAACCAAAGTAATACTTGACAAAAGGGTAAATAAGTAGTAGACTTCTCCGGTCTGGTGGCTCTTCATCAGACCGGAGATTATTAAGAAAATATGCTTAATCTATTAAAATATTTAATGGGATTGATTGCTATTAGTTTAATGTTAATAGCCATTGGTCATAATATTGTATTAGTACAACATTCTGTTTCAGCGGTATGGACGCCCTTACCTACTTCAGTACCACCAAGACCTACGCAACCTGTGATTGATGTTCCAACACCAACGCCGGTTCCTGTGATAACGTGGACCCCAAGACCCTCTCCTACACCTACATATACCTATACTGTAACTCCGACGCCTACATATGGACCGTCGAAGACACCGACTCGGACACCAACAAATATTCCAACAAATACACCTACTCCGTTTCCTACAAAGACACCAACTATCGTTCCTACTGCCACAAGACCGTCAGGAGCAGGAACATATACGCTTATTTTTTCCTGTACAATGCCTTTGCCACAATGTACACCGAACACTGTTGTTCTGCCAGCTAATGGACAAGCTTCAGTTACAATTAAACCAAATTAAGGAGATATTAATATGCCTACCCCTACTTATTATCCCGGTCGCGTTTCAGCCGAAACATACTTCAAGATGAATCCAAAACAAATTGGATGGACTTTGGCGCAGATTTGGGAAGGAAGAAATCCAGACGGAACAACGATTGGTCCAACTGGTCAACCTTCCGGTGGTCCCCCTCCCGATACGGGTTCCCCCGGACCCGGCCCCGGTATTGGTGTAACCCCTCCCGGCGCTGGTCCCGGTGGAGCCGATCCCACTAATCCAGAACCAGTTGATGATTGGGTTCGCCCAGCCCTTGGAGATTGGCCATCTGATTGGCCAGCAATTGTTAATGGGTTCTCTCCTAAGCTTCCTGCTATGACGGCCTATGATCGTGCTGAAATGATTAAGCGCGCCCACTTTGGATATTCAGTTTACGGTTATCGTTCCCGTCAAGGAACGGATCTAAACAAGGCTTGGGATGAAGTTGAAAGAATGAAAGCGTTCACAGGTGAACAGGCAGCTACTTCTCGTTATGCTTATAATGATTTTGATTTTGCTCTTTACGGAACACTTATCCGTATGTGGAACCTAACTTATGTTTATGGTTCTGCCAGTGAGCCACGGATCTATGCTGGTTTTACTTTGGAAAGCTATTACAATGGTGAAGTTTCCAAGGGTCAACTTACTGGTGGCACATCCGGTCCTTCTGGTTCGGGCAATTAAATTTATATAATTGTACGAGAAAATTGGTCCAAATTAAGGATGAATTTTATGTTATTGGAATGTGTTATAGCTTTAATGATTTCCATTATCATGCTGGCAGTACTCTCTGCTCCAGCATGGTTAGTAAAATTAGCTCCATTTGGAGGATTAGCATTTGTTATTCTTGTTCTAATTCTTCTTATTGAATGGTTGTTTGGTAAAATACAATCTCTTCCTCGTAGATAATAAGCATGGATGAAATAAAAGTTTTAGATAAAGGGTTTATTAAATATATAGACCATATGGGTGACGATATGCGGGTAGCCAATGCTGCCCGCATTTCCTTCGCTAAACAAAAAGATAGTTTTGATTCTAAAGATGAGAGATTACTTAAATATTTAGCCGATAATGAACATACGTCTCCTTTTCGGCATTGTTATATAACCTTTCATATTAAAGCACCTATTTTTGTATTTCGTCAGTGGATGAAACATAGAATAGCTAGTGAGTTTAATGAAATATCAGGTAGATATGTAGAATTCAAAGAAAATGATTTTTATATCCCTGAAGTTTTTAGAGCACAAGCTAAAATTAATAAACAGGGTTCTGACGGGGTAATTGAAGATAAAGATAATGAGCTATACATGCTATATAAGACTTCTTGTAATAGAGATATAGCCGCTTATCATTTTTTACTGGATAAGGGTGTTGCGAAGGAACAGGCTAGAGCCATACTACCCCTCTCAATATATTCAGAGGTCTACTGGACGGCGAGCTTGCAATCTATCGCACATTTTGTTAAACTCCGTACCGGAGAACATGCCCAGTGGGAAATCAGACAATACGCCGTGGAAATCTTCAAAATGACCGAGAACCTGTTTCCGGCTTCTATGAAGTATCTGGTTCCAGCAATAGCCTTTTAATGAAAGAGTCTAAGCGTGGGATAGCGGCTGTCCGCTGCGTTTGGGGCGCAGTTTAGGCTGGTTCAACTCCAGCCGCTTAGACCATTAATTTATGTGGGTAAGAATAAACGACCATCAATTAGAAAATCTAGATGAAATGAAACGAGTGAGCGTGTCACAAGAAGGTAGTAGTATAGCAGTGATAATGACACGTAAGAACGATGAAAACGTTTTAGTTTCTACAGCAAGTTCAAGAGATGAAGTTACGTTTATTTTGAAGCGTATTTTTGAAGGTATAAAAGAAGGGTTATCTGTATTAGATATACAATTAGTAAGACATGAGTTTAGAAACTTAACACATGGAAAACGCTAGTTATATTTGGCGGGTTGATCCCTCTATATTTGAGATGGTGAGAAAAGTCGTTAATGACTCTCCTACCAAACTCTCCATCAATATTGCCATAACAGAATGTGTCCTTCTTGGACTTCCTCTGCTTTGTGAGCGATATGGAATTACTCCAGTTTATCCTAAACTAGAATCTAGAATTCCGTCTATTGAAGATACCCTTATCAAAGATAAGGATAGGTTTAATATATTCAGTAAGCCGGATGAAATAGTTAAAAGTCAAGGAATTCAGGTCAAAGAAAAAGACCTGTCATAAGGAGGCCATAGCCAGTGTATATCGTAGAATATTTTGAGAGAGGTAAATGGAGAGAGTTGCCCCGAACTTTATCTGCCTCAAAACAATCCGTAGAAGATGTAGTAGAAGAAATGAATGGTAGGGCAGATCCAGAGGTAGTAAGGTTACTACCAGTTAAGTATAAATATCGTTTTAAAAAGGTAAAAGGTAATAAAAATGAAAAATCGTCAGGGAAGATTTGTAGTAGTATCGACAAACCACCCGATATATGATGATATAGAAAAAGCTTCTAGAGAGATTGAAGTTCTTATGTTGGAGAATCCGGGTGATAGCTATCTTATTACTGAGGTGATTGCTGCTACTGGAACAAGGATAACTATTGTTCCTGTGGATAAACCAAAAAGAGCGCCTCGTCAAAAGAAAGAAAAATCTTTTACTCTGGAAGATATCGGGTCTGATATAGACCACCGCTGTGAGTTTGATAACAATCGAGCAGTAAAAGAAGTTGTAATGTCAGACGGAACATCTAAACATTTGTGTGAAGATCATGCTTAAATGTAAAAATTGTGATAGACCCATTATGGTTGAAACTTACCTTATTAATGGAGAAGTCCATTGTGCTCCTTGCTTCTATAGGGAAGCTTGTATATTTTGCACTCCTATAACTTATAAGAGAGATTGTAAAGGACATGATATCGAAGCAGAACGAGGTAATCGTTTTTCTAACGATAAAACTTTTACAAAAAACATGATATTCGATGCAGAAAAGTAAGGAATTAGAGAATAGTCTAGATTATGAGACGGTAGAGAAAATTCAGGATTTTCTCCCTTTTATATATAGGTTAAAAATAACTGAAGAAGAATTTTATGCGGACCTCCTTCTATATACAGGAGATAAGTTCGACGTTCTTCCAGAATTGACTAAAATATTACCTTTAAATTCCTTATTGAAATTTCTTTATATTTTTGCTGGTAAGACGATCAGGATACCAGAGAAGCGTCTTTTGTCTTTGGCTTTGAGGGATTTGGACATTTATTATTCATATGTTAATTCTCCTCAAAAATTAGAATTAAATCGTCTGTCCAAAAAATATAACATCACAAGCCAAAATGTTTTGAGTGTCATAGCTAAAATAGCTAATAATCTAAACAAACCCAATCCTTTAAATGGATAAGCTATAAAATGAAACAAGGAATTTATACGATTAAAAATATAATTACTAAACAATTATATATTGGTAGTGCTATTAATATTTTGTCTAGATTTAATAAACATAAGGAACAATTGAGAAAAAATAAACATTTTAATTTTCATTTACAAAATTCTTGGAATAAATATGGCGAAAATAATTTTTTATTTAATATAGAAGAAAATATAGAAAATAAAAAAAATTTAATTAAAAAAGAACAAGAATGGTTAGATGTTTGTTGGCCTTTAGGTTTGTATAATATTTATCCAATTGCAGGATCTCCTTTTGGTATTAAACGCTCTGAAGAAACTAAACAGAAAATGAGTATTGCTAAACAAAGTATGAGTGATGAAACTAAAAAGAAGATTAGTGAAGCTCGTAAAGGTAAAAAGTTTTCTAAAGAAACAAAAGAAAAAATGAGAAAACCTAAGAATGTGGTAGGTAGACCTCACGGAAGAGAAGGTTTAAGACATAGTGAGGAAACGAAGCAAAAAATGAAGATAGCACATAAAAATAGATTTTTTAAAAAAAATATGGGTTTAAATATATCTTTATAAAACCTTGTAAATACAAGATTTTTTTTTATTTACTATAAAAATTTAGACTTTAATAGAAGGCAAATACCCTTTTATTAAAGGTGTTTTTAATGAAGATAAAAGAAACCGCAGATATGGATGCGACGAATCCCTTGGGCTATACAGGCCCCTCCAAAGTGGATCCGAAGACCGGCGCGATAACAAGCCAAGACACAGATGATGACGATGATGTACATGATGATTCTGAAATAAAACCATCTGAATTAGCTACCTCACCTCAAACCTCGCTTACAGTTAGAGCTAGAAAAACTGTCCAAGAATGGATCTCCGTTTCCGAAGATGAATTCGGAAACATTGCGTCCTTTGATTTTGGATTAACTAAAGAAGAAGCACCAGAAGTTAAATATGCAGCTTCTGGTTTATCTGTTAGTGATAGTTATATTGCAAAAAATATAGGCACCTTATCTGAAGACAAAGGAAAGAAAATGGCAAAAAATAAAATCCTTACTGATACCTTAAGAGAAGTTGGGTTGAAGCCCCGGCTAGATGAAAAGAAACCCGATGAATCAAAATCTATTAAAGATTTCATGAATCTTGGCGCTTCAAAGATTGTTGAAGATCGTAAGAAAGCAATCAATGAAAGATATGAAGCTAACAAGGCTGCTATTGTAGAAGATGCCAAGAAACCAGAAGAAAAGAAATCAGAATCTACATTGAAAACCTATTTCAAGGCAAGTCAGACTAAAAAAGTTTGGTAAGGGTTTTTATGAAAATTGATGATGTAATTACCTTTTTTGTTGAAGGTAAAGATGTTAAGCCTCCTCACGTAGTCACCCGTGAAAAAGCTTGGGCAGAACAAGAAAAAACCTTGGGTAGACCTCTTACTAAACAAGAGAAGAGAAAAACTGCCAGTCAAGCTATTAGTGCTGCAACTGCCAAATCAGCAGGGGAACACGATGTGGCTACGGCCATGGGTAGTACGCACCCTTCTAGAGAAGGTCAACCTTTAAGTGTTTTTAAAGCTGTAGACATTGAATTGCCTAGTAAAGAAGAACCGGAACCAGAAGTAACTTATGGAGATAAAGGGGAAGTAATTGATGTTAAGGTTGTTAAACCGAAAGCAAAAATAACACCACTTTATGATAAACCACCTGTTCAATCTGGTGAACACGAATTTATTAGTGGTGAAAATACAGGTCAGGCCCCTCGATATCAGCAGACTGTTGATCTTCCCGGCGTTCCACAAATAAAAACTAAAGCTCCAGAAGGCCAAGATCGTATAAGAGGTATTCATTTAACTCCGTCACAGTCAAGAACTCTTGACAGAAGAATGGCTGGTGTTCAAGCCGATAAAGGCGTTGCAGCGGCACCGGGGTTTAATACTGGACATCATTATGGTTCTCCAACACAAGTTTCCGCTCAAGAAATAAGTTTGGGTGGAAGGATTAGAGGAGCTTTAGATAAGACAGCAATCGGTAATCCAAGAGTACGTAAAGGCAAAGGTCGTAAAACTTCTGCGGAAAGAGTAAAGACAAAGGCTACTCTCGGCCTCGCAAGAGTAAAAGCAAGAGAAACGGCGGCGTTAGAAAGACGAAGAAACGCAACCGCCGCTGCTCCTACCCCGAAGCCAGAAGCACTTAAAGCATTAATTAATAACTTATTGGAAAAAGTTAGACCAACATTTACAGGATGGGCACCAAACCAAGCTGGTAGAGGCCCTTTCGTAGTTGATAAAACAACTAAAGCTAGAGGTCATTCTACTTCCCCTATTATGTTAGGAGTAGGTGCTGGTCAACTTGGTGGTGGAGAAACACTGACTGGTCAACGGGTGAATCTTCCACCAAGTAAAAGGGCTACACCAAATGCAACTATTCCAACTGGTTGGAGATCTAGGGCTTCTCTTCCAGACGGTCTCTCGGGCGGATCATCTAGAGGTGCTCCGGCTGGCGTCTCTACCAGAGATGTTAATGCCGAAGTGGCAGCATACCTAAAAAGAGAACAGGATCTTGGCCACACAGCGCCAGAGCCTTCGCCAGCTACTCCAGAACAAACAAGATTAACTGCTGCTAAAAAAGCACTTGATAAAGCACTTTCTGTTGCTGGAGCCAGAAGTCGTCATGCACAAACTCCTCTTGGAAGTCATCTAACTCTTACTGCACCATCAACGGCTCCTGTTCCTGCTCCTACTCCTCCTGCAAGAAGACAACTTCCTCCTGCCGCTGGAGTTTCTTTTGCAGGAGATCCTGATAAGGAAGCTTTAGCTGGTAGACGGTTTCAAGCAGGATTGAAAATTCCTAGACATCGTCCTGCTCATGCAGATCCTGCCAATGCAAGAACAGATGTTGTTATAAGGGGCGATGAAAAGAATGTCCTTGCTGATCTAACTGCTCTAGGTAAATCACTTATGCCTTCAAAAGCAAGACCTGAGTTTGATCCTAATGCAGTAGCAACAGTTCCCGTTAAAGATGCGAAAGGTAAAGACGCTGATGTTCAAATGGGAACAGCCAGAGCAGCATCTCAAACAGCTATTGATAAAATGAATGCACAAATAGCTAAAAGAGTTGCTGACAAAGCGGCTGCAAAAGCTAATAAGGATAAGCCAGAAGACTTTACACACATTAATAATATAATGGAAATAGTTAGAAAAAAAGTATATGAAATGGTTCCTATTAGGGAAGCTAATCCACGCCATTTAGGTGGTATTAAAGTAGCGAAAATAGATCCAAATAGGGCGGCTCCCGGTGCTGGTCAACCAGCCACAGTAACAGCAAAAGATAGAGCAAAACAAGTACTCGGAGTAAAGCCCGACGAGAAGGCAACTCCTGCTCCAAAATTTAACGATTTATTTAAAGAGGAAAATATGGACAAAAAGCAAGTCAACGATTTCGTAGAGGCTATATTCAGAGAAGCTTTCACTTCGGGTCCAGATAACATTACCAAGGGTAATTCTAATGATGCCCCCGGTGAAACAAGTCGCCAGATGCTTCCCGGTGATTGGTTTGGATCACTAGCTTGGGCTTTTCAAATGCCTAAGCCAGCCAATTCATTTGAAAAGCAGGGTGAAATGATTGACCAACATTCTAAGGCAGGACTTGGAGAAATGGTTGGACAGGTTATGGAGTCTATTCTAGACGAAGACCTCGCTGCCTATTCTGATCCTGATTCTGTTGGTTATCTTATCAATACTTTGTTTGAAGCTGGTTATAAGGAAGAAGCTGCCTTTTTAGCTAATACAGCGGATAATCCAACATTAGAAGCTGTTGATAAGGTTAATGAAATTGCTGCTAAATTAGAAGAAGTGAAAGAAGATACTTTCCTTGTTGGGCAAGTAAAAGGTTTTGCTGATCTTATTAAGCAGACATTAACTGAAGAAGCTGACAACGAAGTTGCCGATAACGCAGATACAGCAGAAACTCCTCCTCCATCTGGTGGGGCACAGGAAGACGAAGAAACTGGTACAGCTACGCCTCAAAATGCCTAATGATCGAAATCTTTAAATATAAGAATATCATTAATCGGTTTGCCTTGTTGGAAAAAAAGACAAGGAAAGCTACGCCTCCACCTAAACCTCCCGATCCCCCTACCCCCAAACCTCCGGATAACGAGGATACTCCATTAGGTGAGCCTCTTAAAGCTGATATAAAACCAGTACAACCAGTAAAGACAGATACTACGCCGAATGTTCAGGGTGCTACAGCAAAAACAGCAAAAGAAAAAAGAAGTCCTTTTGCTTATGCAGCTTCAACTGCAAAAGGACACGAAGCAGTTCAAAAAGGTGTAGGAGCAGAGGCAGCAAGAACAACCCCAAGGGTTGGCCAGCATACTATGAAATATCCTGATGATATTTCAAAAATGCTTGGAACAGGAGTTCCATCAGATAGAGATGAAGTAACTAGACTTCGTAATGATAGAAGAGCAGGGCAGACACCTACGCCTCGTCCCACTCCTGCTCCAGTGGGTCGTCCACGTAATGCACCCACACAACCAACCAATCAGGTTGGGGTACAAGGAGCAAAAGGGGTAGAAGCCCCTCCTCCTAAAGCACCAGTTGTTCCAAAACCGGGTGAAGCTGCTGAAGCAGAAGCACAGTCATCAGTTCCTGATGTTGATACAAAAGTCAAAGATCTTAGAGATAGACTTAATAAGGCTAAAACACCAGTAACACCAGCAGAAGGTGTTAAACAAGATTTGAAAACAAAAGCGCCGGGGGGTACGCCGCCTAGCGAAGCCCCTGCCGTAACTGGCACAGCACCAACAGGACCACCTCCTCCAACGGGAGGAGGATCTGAGGGAGTCCAACAACCAAAGGATCCAGAATCAGACGTAACACAACCTCCTGCGGGTAAAGAGAATAAAAAAACTGTAGCAGATGATTTAAAAGATAAAGCTAAACAACCCGGTTCTGGTGTAGAAGATAAGACTCCTAAAGAAGCTCCACCTAAAGAAAAGAAAGCGGAGCCTCCTCCACAAGAAACTCCAGAACAAAAGAGGGCTAGAGTTGCAAAAGAAAACATCAGAAAAGAGCAAGAAACTAGAGATAAAGCCAAAAAAGAAACCATGGGGGCTGAGGAAGCTTCTAAAAAAGCTAAAACTGAAAAAGAAAGAATAGCTGCTGAAATGGATGCAATGTTTGCAGCTAGGTCTGCTGAAAAGAAAGAGCGTTCTTATTCTAAAGATCCTAAAGTTAAAATTAAACAACAAGAGCGAGAAAAAGATAAAGCTTGGACTAAAAGAACCGCTCCGGAAATGACTAAGGATGAACTTACAGGACATCAATACAATGCTATGTCAGCTAGAATGGGCGAATTTCTTACAGGAGATAAAAAGCAAGTAAATGTAGGAAAAAGACCCGTATTACCTAAGAAGGGTAAAGGTTCAGTTGAAAATCAATATGGTCAAAGAGCGGATCAGATAAAAGCATCTGGTTATGTTCAACCCGCCCCCGCTACTGAGAAAAAGACTAGAATAGCTTGGGCACAGCACATCAGCACTTCTGGTACGCCGGACAGTAAAACAGCTAATAAAGCTGCTGTAAAAGATTATGCAGCTTATGTAGCTGGTCAAACTAAGGATACAAAAGAAAAAGTTAAGTTTGCAGCTAAGGATGCTAATAAGTTCAGAGCAGAAAAAGCTGCGGAAGAAAAAGCTGCGGGACAAGACGCTAAAAGTAAAGCACGCTCTGCGGCAAAAGAAAAGGCAGCGCAAGACAAAGCACGAAGACATAGAATTAAAAGAAATAAAGGAATTAGAAAAGGATTCCATAATCTTTTTGCAAAAGGATTAGGATTACCACAAATTAGTAAAACTTTAGCAAGGCTTAGTGGCAATAAAGCATCTATAGGACAAGGAGCCGATGCAGCGGCGACCGCTTCTGCTGTTGCTGGTTCCCTCGGTCGCACACGATAATTTAGTTAAGGAGAGTAAAAAATGGCGATAGAATATAACACAGGAGTCCAAGTCACGGCATGGACAAATCCTAGATATAGTTTAAATAAGAGATATTCAGTTTATCCTTATAGGGCTGGAGTTAAAGTTGTAGCGGACCAATTAGAGTATGTGTCTGAAGATGAAGCGCAAACTTATTTTCAAGTTTTAGTTGATAAAACTCGGAATGGAACCTTGTATGATCAGATTGAAATTATAGAGGAAATAATCAAGGTTCCTGCTGAAACTCCATAATGCAACATATATTTTAAAAAGAAAAATTGCTGGCATTGCCAGCTTTTTTCTTTTATGCTTGACATTACAAGTTTTTAGTATTACAATTAAACACAAAGGAATAGTAAAATGAAAATAATGCTATTTGTGGTGGCGGGTCTTTTTCTCGTTCCGGTATGGTTTGCTTTTTACTTTCATATGAAAGATTTAATAGCAAGAAATTCTCCGGGAGTACGATTCAACCTTCTTAACAAAATAGCTATATTTATTTGTTCTCCTATTATTACTTTGTTTTTATTTGTGTATTTTTTTGTTAGATTAATATTAGACAGAGTAATAAAGGTGGACTAAATGACAGGAATTCCTTTTGAGATAACGCCTAAACAGGCAAAAAAATCAAAAGCTTTGATGATAGATGATAGAGCACAAGTTACATTTTTACTAATTCTTGGTCGTACAGATAAAAGAAGATATGAGCAAGCTGCTAAGGCTCTTGGCTTTTCAACCAATAAGTTTTTTAGAGTAGCTGGCACTATGCTAGATCTTTTGGCAAGCAAGAAAGTAAGTGATTTTAATGTTGCTTATCAACAAGCTTTATCAACTGAAGAAGAGGAAATGAGATTAGATAAACTATAAATAAACTTTTGTAAAGGAAAAGTATGTTTAAAAGAAAATTAGATTGGAAGATGAAGAAATTAGAAACAGATGTCATGATAACAATTCCTTCTGTGAATAAGTTATACGATAGCTTTTCTTTTTATTTTTTGCAAGAATTATCTAAAAAAGATATAGAATATGTAAATAGAAATGTTGGTGATGTAGAAAGGATAGGAAACATATTCTCTATCTTGAGAGATGCTGCGGAAAAAGCATTGAAGTTTTCGGTTGCTGAAAACGCTGCATGGCCAGAGAAAAGAAAATGGTATAAATTTGGGAGGTATTAAAATGTCTGAATGGGTATTGGCTGCTCCTCGCGCCCGCAGAATTCAAGAACAAATGTACATAGGATCTATTACAGTTAAAAATCCCATGGGAGGAAAAACAGGGCAAATAGTTGTGTATTCAAACAATATACAGGTACTACAACAAATAGTTAATGAGCATAACGAGTTACAACGAATCAAGAAAGAGAGTAAATAAACTTATAACTTCAAGGATTTTTACAGTGGTTGATGAAGTTATAAGACATATAGTGTATGACTGATGAAACAAATACAATTGAAAATCCGGCTTCTTTAGAAGAGTTTGATACTCTAATCTGGCAAAATATAATTTCTTGGCTTAACAGTCAGTCCGATCTTCCTGAAAGCGTAAGAAACATAATAGCCAAGAGAGCCGAACAATTACGTCTTAAAATGCAAGTTTTATTCATGGAGCTTCAACGTAAGCATATCCATGATCTTGCAATGGACGTAGAGTTTGAAGCAGAGCTAAGAAGGGAACTTAGAAAAAGCTATCCTTTCCTAGATGCCAGAGAAAAAGCTGAAACTTTAAAAACTCTTATTTCTACAAATGAAGATAGATTAAAACGACTTGAAAACCAATTACAAGGTTTTGATTTGTTTTCCAACGTGGCTTATGCAATTCAAACAATGTCAAATCCTGTCCCAACTGCATTGTCAGATAAGGTAAAACAACTAAGCCCACTTAAGAGACAGCAGTTATTACAGGTTATTGACGAGATTAAATCAAAAGTAGAGCAAAATGTATATACAGATTTAAATGATGTTGAAGATGTACAAATAATAGCTGAACCAATAAAAGATGATAAAGAATGAGCGCAATTTTAACACAGGACTTAAGTGAAGAGTCTTTAGAGGCGGCAGCGTTTCAAGAGTTAGCTATATCTGAAGTAGAGAAGCTTCTAAAATTTCATCCAGCGGCGTCTCAGCAGTTTTTAGAAAAATTTCTAAAAAAGCAACTATCTTGGGATTCCTTCCTTCCAGTAGAAAGAAGTATTCTTCTTCATTTTCTATTAGAAAATACCGCAGGACGTTTAGAAGAATCTACTGCTATTTCGGCTTTATTGAAAGAAGATTTTATACGGACTCCACCATCTCCAGAAGAGTTTTTAAATACTCCTACTTATTTGGGGCCTATTTACAATAAAATATACCCTCCTTGGAGAGAAAACTTAACTTTCTGTCTAAACCCAAGAAATGAAATTCACGAAATGATTTTTCCGGGAGCTATTCGTACTGGAAAAACATGGTCAGCTATCATAGCTCAAATGTATAAGTTGACAATATTATCTTGTCTTAGAAATCCTCCATCTTATTTTGGTTTAGCAGATAATACTAGTTTATATTTTGGTTTGTTTACTCTTTCTTTGGAAAAAGCCGAAGGAGCTTTAGCTGATACATTCAGACGAATGATGAGTGAAAGCCCTTATTTCAAAAACGTTAGCCCTCTTAAAAAGAAAATAGGATTAAGACGTGTTTTGAATACGATGGGAGATAAACAAGAACAATATGAAGTATTATTACCCCAAAATATAAAATTAATTTTGGGTTCAAAATTACAGCACGCTCTCTCTATTGCTGTTATCTCAGGAATATTTGACGAAGTTTCTTTCCGAACCAGAAAAACAGTAAAGGAAGAAGATGACGAAAACTCCGCAGAAGCCGTGTACAAACAGCTACGCGCCCGTATTACAGGTCAGTTCAATCGCTTGGGACACGTACCGGGTATCCTCTGTGTCATTTCGTCCAAGAAGACAACAACTGACTTTTTGGAAGCACACATCGAAAGCGTCAAGAATGACCCTCATACGCATATATGCGGGGGAAAGAATGGATACAGTCAATGGGACGTTAGACCAGAAGCGTTCTCTAAAGAACGTTTTTACGTCTTTGTTGGATCGTCTAAAACAGCATCTAGAATAATATCGGACGAAGAAAAGAAATTATATCCAGAAGATAGTCCGAATATTATTGCTGTTCCTTCGGATTTGAAAAGAGATTTTGAATACGACATTAACTCTGCTTTAAGAGAACATGCCGGTATTGCTACTACAGGACAAGCACTGTTATTTGATGATCCTTTGATTGTTACTCAGAATTGGGATCAGGAACGTAAACCAGTATTTCATGATGAAATACATCTTGGGTTTAAAGATTCTTATTCATTAAAGAATTTTTTGAATGGAGCGGAGTTATTTAAAGATGCAGGATTTGCAACTATACCAAGATATCACCCTGACATGCTCCGAGTTATACATCTCGACTTATCCAAGTCTGGAGATGCTACCGGATTTGCTATGGGCGGTGTATCCGAGTTAATAGAGTATGTAGGCAAAAATCAATTTGGGCAAGATGTCATTCGTTCTCTTGTTCCGAAATTTTGGATTGACTTTTGTGTTGGAATCAAGGCTCCACAAGGAGATCAAGTAGACTACATCAAGATACAGCAATTTATTAACTATTTAAAATCTAATAAATTTAGAATACACTTAATTACATTCGACCAATACCAATCAGTAGGGCCGATGCAGATGTTAAGTAGGGATGGTTACAATGTAGACAACCGTTCTATAGATGCAATTGATTTACCTTATATTATGTTAAGAGATGCAATGAATTCTAAGAACCTGTCTATGTATAAAAACAAAATATTAGAAAAAGAATTAATTAACTTGGTTCATATGCCTTTTGGTTTAAAAATGAAAGTAGACCATCCTAAGTTATTCTTAGATGGTCATGCTGGCTCAAAAGACCAAGGTGACGCTTTGGCTGGTGTAATTGCTGGTTGTTATGAATTGTTAACTGATCTTAAGAAGCATCCAGATACAGCCAATGCCGATGCTGCATCCAAGATTATTGAAGGTCTTAATACTGGTTCACGTCCAGATGTTATACCTGATGTGTCTGGCGATGAAAATGAAATGATGGAAAATCAAATAGATAAAAGGAATCCCTATAACTTTAAGTTATAAAGGAAAATATCATGGCGTACTTTGACAGAAAAAATCCCGCAGAAAATCAAATTTTTAGTCCCATAGCTAATGCTCTACGTACTATCTTTGGTAGATCTGTTACCCAAGTTGCCCAGTTAAAGGGTCAGGATCTAGAGCAGGATGCTTATAACCGGCCAGATTCTATTGAGAAACAATTAGCTAAGATATTTTCTGGTTATACGGATATTCAATATGATCGAGTTACTAAATACCGTGATTATGACCGTATGGATATTAGTTCTACTGAATGTCAGACGGCTTTGGATATCTATGCAGAAGAAGCTTCCCAACCAGATTCAAAGACTGGGATGAAGGCATGGGTAGAGTCCGAAGATCAGAAGATGGCTGATGAATTGAACGGTATGTTCAAGCGCATAAGAATGGAACATAAAGTTTGGGGTATATACCGTAATATTGCCAAGTACGGGGATTGTTTTGAATACATGATGTTAAGTCCTTATGGTATTCATGACATGCAATTCATCCATCCTTCAAGAGTAGAAAGAGTGCAAGAAGATGGTTTGCAAGGATTTAAGTGCCCTGATTTAACTGGCGTAGTCCCAATGGATAATCGGGTTGGATTATTCAAGCCTTGGGATTTCATTCATTTTAGAGTAATGGCCTATGACCAAGAAAGCGTGTATGGACGGTCATTTCTAGAGTCATTGCGTAAGGTTTGGAAACAGCTTTCCATGTTGGAAACAATGATTGTTATTTTCCGCATTTCGAAGGCGGTACAACGTAACATCTTTTATGTTGATGTTGGTCAGGCTTCAATTCAAGAAACTGCTGAACTAGTAAAACAATACGAAAAATTCCTTAAAACCAAATCGCAGTTTGTCGATTCAGCAACTAAAGACTTTAAGATGGATTTTAATCCTGCCACTATATTACAGGATATTGTTTGGCCTGTACGTCCGGGTTCTGCTTCAAAGGTAGACCATTTAGAGAATACGGCTAATATTGGGCCATTAACAGACCTAGAAGCATTTAGAAGTAAGATGCGTATTGGTCTTGGTATTCCCAAAGACTTCTTTGATGGAGAAGTATCTGGTGCATGGAATTCCAAAGAAGCTTTAATCCTTCAAGATGCTCGTTTTAGTCGTAAGATAGAAAGAATACAAAATTCTCTTAGGGATGGTTTGATACGTATGTGTCAAATCCATTGGGCTATTACTCATCAATTATACCTTGACCCAGATGCTTTCCAAGTTAAGTTAGGAACTATATCCGATTCTGCTGAAAGAATTCGTGAAGACATCCTTCTTAGAAAGGCCCAGATCCTTGAGATCCTTGGCAATCTTTCAGTTACTATGGGATGGAATCGCAAGGTTTGGACTGATTATCTTCTTGATGAAGTTTATCCTTTACCCAAGAAACTTCGTGATGATCTTAATACTCCAGATCCTGTAGAGATGGAAATGATGATGGCAGCGGCTGGTGGTGGAAAACCCGGCGAGGGCGGCGGTGGCAAGAAACCCGGATTAGGTGGAAAACTATCGGTTATGGGTGGAACGATGAAAAAAACTAAGCCACCGAAAAAGGTAACAGCAGATAATCTTCAAAAAGGATTACGTGCTTTTGGTTATGGAAAAGCTGAAAGTGAAACTATTGATGATTTAACTCCTCAATTAATGGAAGAGTTTGTGGATGAAACCGAACAACAGGATGCCTTGGAAGCAATAGCGGAAACAATACTATCTCCTTTTTTTGGCTTAACCAAAGAAGAAATTGATGTAATTATTTCTGCACCGAAGGACACAACCGTTCCTCAAGGAATGTCCGGTTGGAAAAAGCTACAAGAACTAGGCATAGCTCCCGGTTCTCTTGAAGAGGGTCAGAGCTACGAGAAAGAAACATCCAAAGACTTTAAATCTCCATTAAATGACATATCTTAAATAAGTACACAAGAGGTATAAAATGGTTAATAAAAAAGACTTAGTTGGTAGAATCAGAAGCCAATTACAGTATAAATATAAACCAGCAGAATTAGAACTTATGATTTCTGCTATAGTTGATACTATACTTAATGCTTGTGAAAATGGTGAAGAAGTATCTATACCTAATTTTGGAAAGTTTTATCCTCGTCATGTTAAAGGTAAGACTATAAAACAAAACGGGATTAGTTGGCTTCAAGGGAAAGAGTTTACTGTTCCAGATAGGTTTTTATTTGGATTTAAACCTTCTTCTTTTTCAAATGATAGAGTGAATCAATTAACAAAAAAGATAAACAAAACAAAGTCAGATGAAAAACCTTAAATTAGACCAATTAATACTTTATAGGCAGAAATTAGATAAAATTTATACTAATTTACTAAATAAGACTGTATTAATTCCAAATTTAAGAAACGTAGTACAATCTACTCAGCGTAGTATTATCTCTCCTCAAGTATGGAGAAAGAAGAAAGCTAATGTTCAAACATTAGCTGGTAGAAGTTT
>Ga0137357_1000014_pt1 | contig 19237 bp, 7 predicted proteins | sample EasRivERMLT860_2_FD_104762 | JGI IMG/M metagenome (GOLD analysis project Ga0137357, IMG submission 104762) | Soil microbial communities from meander-bound floodplain in the East River, Colorado, USA - East River MetaG ERMLT860_2 | ecosystem: Environmental > Terrestrial > Soil > Floodplain ... | reverse complement strand
GGTCCCATGCCGCCGCTCACTGCCTGAACATACCAATCTGGTGTGCGCCATTTTGGATTTTCTTTGGTGGAGCCTGGCGGTGGTCCCTGGTGCATTGTCAATTGTTCGGCGATTTCAAATGCGATTGTCTTCATCGCTTCCACGGCGGTGACGGTGCGCGCGCCCATATCCTGATACAAACCGCGTTGCCGCGCAAACTCCGCCGCAACTTGCTTTGCCTGATCGTAGGAGCCTGTGATCTTCACTACCTGACTCCCATACAACGCGATTTCACGCATCTTGACTCCGGGAACGAGGCTGGTGACGAAAGCCCAAAGCTTAATCCCCGCCCGGGCCGCGTACGCAGACAGCGCAATAGCCACATTCCCTGTGGATGCGGCAACCATTTCTGTTACGCCGCCTTCTTTGAGCGCTGCGATCGTAACAGCCGCCTGCCGGTCTTTGAATGATGAAGTAGGACCTTGGCGCTCATCCTTGATGAACAAGTTTTGTAAACCAAGCATCATTCCCAAATTAGCGGCTTGGATGAGAGGTGTGCCGCCCTCGCCGAGTCGTAGTATCGGGTTGGGGTTGCGGATTGGTAATAATTCGCGATAGCGCCAGAGGTCAAATGGACGATCTTTGATCTCTGATGGAAATGTTTTTGCCACCTCAGCCATATCATATTGAGCCGCGCGCCACTGGCTATCGCATTGCGGGCAGTGCATGGAGCTGGGTATAAACGGCGCGGCATGGCCGCAATCCAGACATTTGATTACAAAAGACATAGGAGTGTTCCCTTTTATAAGATGATGCTACCGCTTGTCTCATTAATAAGTAAACTTTTTGAATTGCTTTGCATGTTGAAATTCAAATTTCAAGTTTAGATAATTATGCGGCACTCTGTAACTTGGACAGAGCCGAAACAGATTCACCGCGAAGGCGCAAAGCCTGTACTGAGCCTGCCGAAGTGAACGCGAAGATTTTTAAAGGTTTCCTTTGCGAACCTTCGCGTACTTCGCGGTGAAAAGACTTTTTTGATTACCCAATGCGCTTCAATGCGTTTTCAATGCTCGCGATCAGTTCGTCTTCTTTGAGTGAGCCTTTGGCGATCAGGCGTTGACCATAATCTGCGAGTTGTTGATGTTGTTCATTTGTCAGCCCGCCGCCGCTTACCACCAGAACGGGAATTTCTCTTAGAACCGGGTTTTCACGCAGTTTCTCCAGTATTGTAAACCCATCCATATCAGGCATGAAGATATCGAGAATGATGGCGTGCGGTGGATTGGCGTTAATTGCTTCCCAGCCTTTGCGCCCGCCTTCAACCAGGGTCGCCTTATACTGCCCGTGATTCGTGAGTATCTTTTCGATCAGACGCAAGTCGTTGGGATCGTCATCTATGACCATGACCTCGCGTATGTTGCCATCCGTATTTAACTTGTTAATGGCGTTGACGATTTCCTCTTCGAGGATTGGTTTAACCAAATAGTCTGATGCTCCGAGGTTGAAACCCTTGTCGGTTTGTTCCATGATGGAGCAGATGACGACAGGATAATGCCGGGTTTCAGGATCAGTTTTGAGCGAAGTGAGAACCGTCCAGCCGTCTATGTTGGGCATCATGATATCGAGCGTCACCGCATATGGTTTGAGTTCTAGAATTTTTGCCTTCGCCTGGGAAGGGTCGGTGAGGGGTACAACGTGGTAGCCCTGCGGATTGAGATAACGTTCGTACAGGCTGGTTACTTGCGGGTCATCATCAATGGCGAGGATAACTTTCTTGCCTTCCGGTATTTTTTCCACAGGTTGATGGAAGAGCGGGAGCGTGAACCAGAAGGTTGAGCCTTTGCCTTCAGCGCTATGCACGCTAATGCGCCCATTGTGGAGTGAAACGAGATTGGCGCAGATCGATAAGCCCAAGCCGGAGCCACCGCTTTTGCGGGTGGCAGAGCCATCCACTTGCGAGAAGGCTTTGAAGAGTTTTTCCTGACCTTCAACAGAAATACCTGGACCTGTATCGATGACGTTGATCAACGCTTCGGGTTTGCCGTTGGGTCCTTTTTGTACGACTGCTTCAACGGTGATGGTGCCTTCATCTGTGAACTTGGATGCATTAGAGAGCAGGTTGATCAACACCTGGCGGACGCGCATGGTGTCGCCGCGCACGGTAGGCATATCGGCGGGGATCTTTGCGACCAGTTGGATGGACTTTTCTTTGACCAAACCTTTCGCGGTAGACAGCACGCTGTTGACCATTTCGGAGAGCTTGACTTCTTCGAAGTTGAGTTCCATTTTTCCAGCTTCGATACGGGCAAGATCGAGAATGTCATTGATCAAGCCGAGCAGGTGTTGACCGGAATTGTAGATGGCGGTCAGATCCTGGTGTTGCATTTCACTCACAGGTCCGTCAATGCCTTTGAGGATGACGCGCGAGAAGCCGATAATGGAGTTCAATGGTGTGCGTAGTTCATGACTCATGTTTGCGAGGAACTGGCTCTTTAATTGATCCACTTCCTGTAGTTCTTTAATGAGTATTTGAGAGCGTTCGTACGATGCGGCATTGTCAATGGCGATGGCGACTTGATCTGCCAGCGATTGCAACACCGAAAGATCGTCTTGTGAAAATGCATCCAGGTCTTTGGATTGAATATCGATCACGCCCACGGTGCGTTCGCCCACACGCAGCGGGATCGCAACTTGTGATTGGGTATCCAGCAAAAATGGATTGGGTTGGTATAACGGTTCATTTTCAACGTTGTTTGCAAGTTTGGATTCGCCGGTATCTGCAACCCTGCCCACCAGGGTTTGAGAGCCCACGGAAATTGTATACCTTTGCGATTTCATCTTTTCGCCGGCTTCGCCTTTTGCCTCACGCAAGATGGCGTGGAAGCCGGTTTCGTCCATGATATAGATGGCGGCAAAGTAAAAACCGAAGCGATCACTGATCAAGCTTACGGTCCGGGTGAAGATCGTGTTCAAGTCCAGGGTGGATGTAACGAGACGACCAATCTCTGAAGATGCGGCGAGATAGGTGTTGCGGCGTTGAAGCGCCTGTTCTGACAACTTACGCTCGGTAATATCCTGATGCACAGCGAGGAAGCCAATGATCTTGCTGGTTTCATCCAGAATAGGGGTGTTGGTGCCTGCAATGGGGATGAGCGTGCCATCCTTTTTCCTGTTAGTGAGTTCTTCCGAAACTGTTTCGCCTGAGAGCAAGGTATTCCAAAAGGATTTATATTGCTCATCAGAGATAAGCCCGGATTTGATAATGCGGGGCGTTTTCCCGAGCGCCTCTTCAGGTGGATAACCATATACCTTTTCAAATGCCGGGTTGGCATATTGGATCGTTCCGTCAATGTGCGTGATGAAGACCGCGTTTTCAGAACGGTCAATACCCAGTTTGAATTTTTGGATCTCGCGTTCGGCAAGGAAGCGTTCGATGGCAGATGCAACCTGAGGAGAAATCACAGAAAGGATTTCCTTGTGTCTTTCTGTGATTCGAATTGAAGTATCGTATGTCTGAACGACAATTACGCCATTGACCACCTGTTTTGAGCGCAGGGGGACGCCGAGCCAGTCCACGCTGAGAGCGCCATCGCTAATAATCTCGCCGGAGGCTTCAAGGTCGGCAAATATTTCAGGGGTTGTTCTGAGCGCTTTGCCGGTTCGAATGATGTAGCTGGTTAAGCCTCTGCCAAGTCTGCGAGGCGACCAGTTATCATCAAGCTCATCTGCATAATATGGGAATGTGATCAGGTTTGTGGCCTGATCGTAAAGCGCGACATAGAAATTCTTAGCCGGCACAATCGCTTGAATAGCCTCATGCACAGAGCGAATCAGATCTTCGATCGTTTTGGACGTGAGGGCGCTTTCAGAAATTTGGGTGACTGCAGCCTGGGTTAACTCGTTTGTCTTGCGCTCAGTGATATCCTGCGATGAGCCTGCCACCTTGAGCGGCTGACCTTTGGAATCATATTCCACTTTATAGATGGAACTGACCCAGATAATTCTGCCGTCCGTCGTTTTATACCGAACTTCGGAGGTCAAGTCGGTCCGGGCATTTTGACCGGCAATGGCATCTTGAACGGCTTTTGTGGCAACGGGAATATCATCAGGAAGAACAAATTTTTGCAGAGCCTGTGCTAATGGGAATTGATAACTTCCTTCCCGCTCTGCTGAAGTATTTAACAGGGAAAGCAGCTCCTCTGTAAATGTAATAGCTTGTGTCTGAAGATCAATTTCGAAGTAGCCGATGCGGGCGATGCGCAGGGCTTCTGAAAGTTGACCCTGGCTTTCTGTGACATCCTGGAAAAGTTTACGATTCTCGGCTTCTGCTCTTTGGCGCTGCAAGGCGCCTGTCAAAATTTCACCTACGAGGCGGAGCATGTTGATATCCTGCTCATTCCACCTTTTGAGTTCTTTTACAGAATCGAAACCAATGAACCCCTGGGTGGCACCACGCATGATGATCGGGACACAGATGACGGACTGGTTTTTTTCTTTAAGCAGTTCAGCCTTATCTACAGCCGCTTCTTCCGGCAGATCTTTCACGTTTGGGGCATGGAAAATCTGCATCTTTTGAATTTGACCCATCATATAGGGCAATACATTGATGGGTACATTCCTGAAATCGTTGATGTAGGATGTGATGCCCTCGCCCGCCCATTCGTGGGTGTTGTCCATGGTGATGCCATCGGGTGTGAATTGAAAGAGATATGCCCGGTCAATGTGTGAGAATTCCCCAATTTTTTGCAGGGCGATGTTAATCTGCGTATCCACCTCATCGGCGCCCACATTCACGAAACCGGATGAGATCTGACTGATCAAACTATCGATGGCGGCGCTATATTGGGTATTTTGAAATAAACGTGCGTTTTGAATGGCAATCGCAGCCTGTGGCGTGAACGCGCGGGCGAGTTCCGCAGACTCCTGAGTATAGGCATTGGGGAAATTATCATCCAAAATGAGAATACCAACCACGACTGAACCGACCAGGAGAGGTGCGCCCAACCAGGAGCGAATGGATTCTGTTTCAGGCAGGACCTCCCAACGTGGGTCATTGTATGTGTCGCTTATGATAACAATATCCTGCGTCTGAACGATCGTGGAGATTAGCGCATCATCTTCCACTGGGCGCAGGAAATAATCGGATGGAATTTCAAGCGTTTGCATGCGGTCTTCGTCCTTGCTGAGACCGCCTACTTGTTTGCGTTGTCCGTTGGGTTCAAGAAGTTGGATGGAAGCTGTGCGGAATGAAATGAGACGGGGCAATTGTTCAAGAAGTTTTTGCACCACATCATTTAAGTTTAGAGATGAACTCGCGATACGCGCCAATTCCGAAAGTGTATCTGCAATTTGACGACGGTATTGTTCCCGTTGATACAGCTGTGCGTTTTGAATGGCGATGGCAGTTTGGCGTGAGAGGTTGGTTAGAAACTCCAACTCTGATTTTGTGAACTCACGCCCTTCACCTGTGCGCCAGATCGCCAGCAAGCCAGTGACTTGAGTGCCGGAAAGTACAGGCGTGCCCATCAAGTGCTCGAAGGCATCTACCCGGTTTGTGCCGGCGATATTGATGCCGTCAGCGATTTGATCGACGTTGTTCATGATCGCGCCATTTTGCTGCATCACGATCTTTCCAAGTATGCCCTCGCCCCGATTAATGGAATCACTCATGATTTCCTTGGCATCCAAGCCAACGGCGGCAATCGCACTCCACGTTTCACCCTGCCCATTTGGAAGGTAGGCGGCGGCAGATGCGGCGTTCAATAGATCAGAGGCGTAGATCGTGATGCGCTCAAGCACCGTTTGGAGATCCAATGTGGCTGAAATTTCACGTCCCACTTCGGCAAGCGCTGTCATTTCCTGGGCGCGGCGCTGTGTTTCCTGAAAGAGCCGGGCATTTTCGAGAGCCAGTGAGAGTTGATCGGTCACTTGTTTGACAAGTAATTGTTCATCCTCGCTCCACTTGCGGTCTGTGATTTCTTCGTCCATCACCTGCAAGGTTGCCCAATTGTTTTGCCCGGCCTGGAACACAAGCGACAAAACTGTATCGGTTTGCGTAACGACAGATTGCCGCGCTTCGCTGGAATGGGCGCGTTTAACTACAGGCTTTACCTCTGGTGCAGGTTGTACCTGTTCAGATGTCGAACGTTTTTGGGGACGGGGTTTTGCTTCTGCGCTCGGCTCTTCGTGCTTGATATCGTCAAATAGCTTATCAAGCCGCTTGGCGATTGGCTTCTTCTTTGGCATATTCAATCAACTCCTGAGCTAGAACGCGATATTGTTGTGACCCGCGGCTGTTCGGCCGGTAGTGTGTGATGGGCACACCTGCAATCGGGCTTTCGCGCAGTTTTGTGTCCACTTCGATGACGGTGGTGAAAACACCCTGCCCGAATGTGTTTTGCAGTTGTTCGAAGATATTGCGATGGGTGCGATTGCGACGGTCTAGTAATGTGACCAGGATGCGGTACGCCAGATTAGGGTTTTCATCCTGCCGGATGCGGCGGATCGTGCCCATCATATTGCGCAGGGCATACGCCGAGAAATATTCAGCCTGGGTGGGAATAATAAGCAGATCGGCGGCGACAAGCGCATTGAGTGTGATCGCGCCGAGGGCGGGCGGGCAATCGAAGAGGATATAGTCATAAGGAAGCGGATCAGCTTTCAGGGCGTCGTGAAGCGTGCTGAGGTAATGCGTCCGCATGGGCAGGAATTGTTCAGCCGTCTCGATCCGAAAACTGGAGGGGATGAGGTCGAGGTCTTTTATATCCGTTTTGCGGATGGCACTGCGCACGGAGGTATTTTCGATCAAGATGTTCGCGGAGGTGACGCTCGATTCGCCGGTTTCCAACCCCAGCGCCAGCGATAGATTCGCCTGCGGGTCGAGATCAATTAATAAAACGCGATAATTTAATTCAGTCAGCGCCGCACCCAGCGACAACGTGGAGGTTGTCTTGGCGACGCCGCCTTTTTCATTCGACATTGCGATTGTATATGTCATAGTACACCTTACGCTTCGTTTCTTTCTGCGCCTTTGATGGATTGTGGAATAATTTCTACGCGACTGGCTCCCAAGGCACTGCGGAGTTCGTCGATCGCGGTTTGGATCATGGACTGCGGATCGGTATGACTGCGGATCTTGCTGGTGATATCCGATACCAACCTTTCGCGTTCTGCGCGCGCGGTAGTTTCTTCAAAGAGACGCGCGTTTTCTGCCGAGAGCGCCACACGTTCAGCGACAGCGCGAATCAGGTCAAGTTGATCTGCGTTCCATTCCTTGCCGGATGGAGATTGCACAACCAATGAGCCGATGACTTCACCGCGCAATGCGATCGGGACTACAGCCTGGGTTGCTTCTGCTTGTTTGCCTTTATTTTTGCCTGAACCGGGTTCTGTAAATTTCACTGACTCTTTCAGCGGTGAGGCGCCGGTCACGTTATAACGATAGCCGAGTAGTTTTTGTTGTTCAGGAAGCCGATGCCAGGCTTCACGGGTGGTTCTGCGGCTGACCATTTCAGATTCTGCCAGGGCTTTGCGAGCATCTTCAAAAATGCGAGCGTTTTCGATTGCCAGGCTGACCTGATCAGCAAGCAGACTGAGCATTTGAATATCTTCATCTGTGAATACGCCGACTTCCGTGCTTTGCACATCCAATGCTCCAACAATGATATTTTTGCTGATGAGCGGCAATGCCATTTCAGAATGGGTTCCCGGGAGGTCAGGGTTGTTAAAGAAGACAGCATCTACGCCTACATCCATGGCGATACGGGGTTTGCCTGTGGCAGCGGCATATCCTACAATACCCTCTTCGCCGACTCGCAGGCGGTGTTTTCTTTCGAGCATTTTTTTACCGCCTGTGCTGTTCGCAGCGCTCAGAATGGCGTATTGATTAATTTCATCGAGCAGGAAAATACCCACGTGATAAAAACCGAATTTCTCGCTGATCACTGTGGTAATGCGCGGCAGAAGTTCCTGCAGATCGCGAATGGCTGTGATGGTTTGCGTCACTTGCGCCAATGCTTCGAATTGGGCGGCGCGGCGCTCAACCTGTGCATTTGCAGATTCCAGTTCAGAACTGCGTTGACTTAGTTCAGCGGTGCGATCCTCTACGCGCTTTTCCAATGTGCCCTGTAACTCGATAAGTTCTTTGTTTGCTTCGATTTGTTTTTGTTCGTTTATGCGGGCGCGTTGCAGGTTTTCGTTCATACGATTGATGAGTGTGCGCTGTGTGAATGTAATAGCCAGCACAAGAATGGTTATAAAAACGGGAGTAGTTTGATCGGTAAGGTCACTACCAGGACTGACCAGCGAACCGTTCACCTCTGCGATCCCAATTGCCCAGCTTGTGATAATAATCGTTCCCGCAAATAGAAAGGCCGCGCCTTGTCCCAAGGTTAAACTTGCCACAATGATCACACCGGCATAACCCAAAAAAGCGGCATCATGTAATCCGTTCCCCGAAACTACCAAATATGTGACTGTGGCAAAGAGCGCAATTGGTGTCAGAAATTGAGCAGGTAATAAGGTGCCTCTGCGTAGGAGAAACAGGCTGATTGCAAGTAGCAGGAACAACCCAGCCATGACAACGCCCGCTTGAGCCGTTCCTGATGATGATGAAGAAGATGCTGCCAGGAATGACACCACCGCGCCGAGCATGGTAACGATGACAATCGTTTGAAGCGTTCGGATCACGGATTTTTGTTCCCGTTCATCCACGGCTGGAGCGGGAAGAATTCGTTGCATGAAGTTAGATAACATAGAAGAACCTCAGTTTAGCCCTTTCCATCTTCTTGGTGGAACTGTATTACAACTTCCGAGCCAGGCAGGGCACGACCAAGTTCTTCCACGGCGGTCTGTAATACGTTTCTCATATTGATGGATGCGCCAATCTTAGCGGTCACTTCGCCGATCTTGGCTTCTTTCGAAGCGCGGCGCTGGGACTCTTGCAAGAGGCGGGCGTTATCCAATGCCAGGGCGAGACGGTCTGAGACGGCTTGGGCAAGGTTGATCTCATCCTGGTTCCATGTACGGTTTTTGGTGGGCGCTTTGATGTTGAGCACACCGATGGTTTGTCCGCGTAATTTGACAGGTAACGAGATGGAAGGCTGCGCCTTCAAGTTCTTTCCATCGAATACGACAACCTGTCCTTTTTGGAGGGCTTCACGGATCTCTGCCGATTCGACTGCTGTGACAATGGGCTTACCGCCAATCGTGGATTGACTATAGCCGATGGTCGTTTCCTGTTGTGAGAAGGTTTTCCATTCCGTGCGTTGGAATTGATTGTAGAGCGCTTCAGCTTCATCGCGGGCTTGCTGGGTCTGACCGAAGAGGCGGGCGTTTTCGATTGCGATGGCAACCTGGTCGGCGAGGATGCTCAATGTGTTTGCGTCGCTTTCAGTGAATGCGCCGGGCTTTACACTTTGTACATCCAACACACCGATGGTCTCCCCGCGAAAGTTGAGGGGCAGTGCCATTTCAGAGCGGGTTGCAGGGAGATCCACATTCTCGAAGAATGTAGCATCAGCTCCAACGTCCAGTGCGATGCGTGGTTTGCCCGTTTGCGAAACGGTGCCGACGATGCCGGTCAACCCGACCTCGAGGCGGTGACCACGAGCCAACATCCGTTTGCCGCCTTCACTGTTGGATGCTTGCAGCACGGCAAATTGCTTGGTGGCATCCACAAAGAAGATGCCCACGTGATAGAAGTCAAACCGTTCGCTCACGAGGCGAGTCACCAGCGGTAATAGGATTTCAAGCTTTTGTTCCGTGGAAACTGTTCGGGATACTTCACTGATCGCCTGGAGTTCCTGTGCGCGGCGCTCACTGAGTAGACGTTCCAACTCCACATCCGCAGTGCGTTCGGCGATGCGCCTTTCCAGCCCGCCCAATGTATCCTGAAGCTGACTGGTCATGCGGTTGAAGGTGTTGGCAAGCGCACCGATCTCATCCTGGGTTTGGATTTGGGCTCGAATGCTGAGATTGCCTTCCGCCACTTTGTTGGTGATCTCTGTGAGCGCAAGGATTGGCGCTGCCAGTCTTTGTGACGCGAAGAAGCCTAGGAGACCGACCAGAACAGTGACGAGCACTGCCACAAGTGTGATGGCGCGGGTTTGTTGTTGAACGGGTTGAAGGGCTTCATTCAGATCCTGATGAACAATAATACTCCAGCCCAAATCAGAGACTGCTGCCTGTGCGCTACTGTTGGCTGATGAAAAGACTCGTTGCTGGCTGACCAGGCTTGGAACACTTCGATAATTGATTTGTTTATAAGATCCCATCGCCTCGCTCAACCCGGTAAGTTCCTCCGGAGTAATCTTCTCCCCATTCAGCAATGTATCATTTTGGACGCGTAGATCGATCTCTGTTGCGGCACTCATTGAGCCTTGTTGAAAATTTTCAACAAGCCCTGTCACATCAAAAGTACTCCGTAAAATGCCCGCGACTTTGCCTTTGTAGGAAATGGGAACGGCAAGGTTGATGGAGAAAATCTGACTGCTCTCATCAAATTCCGGCTGACCGATATAGACCTTGCCTTTGCCCAGGCTATAGGCCTTTTTCCACCAGTCTTCATCTGCCTGATAATAATCGGAGGTGCGGTTGGTGGCGGCAATGTTTGCCCCATATTTATTCGTCAGGAATAGTTCCACGTGATTGGGAAATTTTGATTGAAAGTCGCGCAGTTTGCTGGCTGTATCATTGTTCAGTATACCAATAATCACAATGTCGTTATCTGGCGCGGTCTGCCATCTTTTATCGATGACGAGGATCTGACTGATAATGCCGTTATTTGTTCCTACGAAACTGTCGTTTGCGTTTTGAGAAATTTCGCCAAACTGCGACCCGACAGATTGAAGGTTTTCTATTTGGGCTTCCAACTCTTGGCCGGTTTCGAAGGCGAGTCTTTCGGCAAGCGTTTGCTGGTTGCGTCCCACCTGTCGGGTGATTTCATTGCGTGTCAGGCTGTTTGTAACTGCCGCAATGGCGCCCACCGAGAAAACTGCAACAATAATGAAAAACAGGATGAGCTTGGTGCGGAGTGGATAGCTTGAGAATTCCTGCAAAACATAATAACTAAATATGCCTATGCCAACAACCGCGATGATTGGAATGTAGATCGTCAGTAATCTGATTTCCAGGCGTTCGTAGGGAAAGAAGGCATCCAGAAGAATCACCGCGATGCCCAAAATTATTCCGATGGCGGTTGCTCTGCTTAGCTGTGGTTGAATTAATGTTAAAGTGGCGATCATATAAATTCCAACCAGACCGCCAATGCCCAACACCAGACCCACTCCCGATAGAAAAGATGTGGCAACCGGGAACAGGAGCACGATCCCGGCAATCATTAAGTAAGCCGCAGTTTCTATTTGTTTTTTCAGGCTGTATCGTATTGCAAGAATATTCAGCAGGGAAACAAAGGCAGTAACGTCGGTGAGGAAGTATAACTGCCAGGTTTTTATGGATTGTGCCAGGTAAAGATTAAGACCAAAAGTTCCCACGAACGCAACAGCCAGGATGATGGCTGTCCTCAGCGCATACTTTGCTCGCATTGAATTCGGGTTTCTTAATTCGCCGGTTGTTGAACTATTCATTGTAGAAACTCTCTTGGTCTTTGGTAATATCAAACTTCTTCAATCGATTCATTTTGAAGTTGCACGAGCACTTCCGAACCACCTAGTACGCGGCTGAGTTCCTCGGCGGCAGTCCGCAGAATTGAATCAAACTGGGTAGTGGCGCCGATCTTGGTGGAGATATCGGCGGTGATGCGCTCGATCTCTGCCTGGCGCTGGGTGGATTTCAACAACAGGGAGGCTTCCAGCGCCAGCGATAAGCGTTCTGCCACAGCTTCAGCCACGTCAATCTCATCTTCATCCCAATCATGTTCTTCCGGCACGCGGATATCCAAAACACCGATCACCTGATCACGCAGGCGGATGGGGATGGACAGCGTGGCATTTTTGCCGCTTTCCATCACAGTCGCTTTGCCTGCCATTGCTTTTTTGATCTGGGCAGATGCCATGGGTTTGCTCAAAGGCTTTAGTTTATTTTCGGTGATCTGGTAACCCAGGCTTTCTTCCTGAGTTTGCAGAACGCGCCATGATTCACGCAGGAAGGCACCGGAAGTTCTCTGGGCTTCGCTCAATAATTCCTGTGTTATTTCAAAAGAGCGGGCGTTCTGGATGGCAATCGCCACCTGATCTGCCAAAGTGGAGAGCACATCGACATCCTCCTCCTGGAAGGCGTTCGAGGCAATGCTTTGCACATCCAATACGCCGATGATCTGATCGCCAACCCGGAGGGGCAGCGCCATTTCGGAGCGGGTGCTGGGGAGGTCGGGATTGTTGAAGAAAGCCGCATCAGCTTCCACGTCTAGGGCGATGCGCGGTTTACCTGTCGCAGAGACGTAGCCCACGATACCGCTTTGTCCAATGGCGAGTTTGTGTCCGCGGGCGAGCATGTGCTTTCCACCCTCGCTGTTCGCGGCACGTAACTCGGCAAATTCCCGGTCTTCATCCAATAGAAAGATACCGGCGTGGTAAAAACCAAATTGTTTACTGATGAGCTCCGCAAGGTTAGGCAGGAGAGTTTCAAGTTTTTGATTGGCGGTGGTTGCGCGTGCAACTTGAGCGATGGCTTCGAATTGTTGGGCGCGTTTTTCATTGCCTTGATTGGCAAGTTCAAGATCAGTGGTGCGGGCGGCAACGCGACCTTCGAGATTTTGATTCAACTCCTGTAGGCTTTGATTAGAAGCGCGCAAGTTTTCTTCACTTTTATTTGCGCGCATGATCGCATCTCGTAAACTGGTTGTGCTGAAATAGATCAATGCAGTAATTGCCAGAAAAACAAATGAGAGGTCGCGGGCGAAACCAATTGGATCCTGAAAGCGGGGAGTGAAATATCCGTTGTCCTCAAGGAGTGCAAGTCCCCAAATTGCGGCAATACTTGTGATGATAACCGCGCCGCCCACACGCCAACCAACTACGATGCTTGCCAGCAAACCAAGCGCAATATATGCGACGATAATTACATCTTTTACGCCATCTGCAGTGTATGCCTGCAAACCCAGTCCCAGCCAGCCAAGGATAACGATAATCAAGCCGCTCGCGTTAATATTGCCTCGGCGCAATAAATAAAGCGCGGCAAACATCACCATGATCAAGCCTGATAATACAGCGACCGTAGAGTCAAAAGTAGCCCGGGTTAAATATGGGACTATGCCAAGCGCCAGCAACCCGATCGCTACCCATGCAAAACCATTAATGAACTTCGCGCGGAAGTTGTCTTCCTCTTTTTCAAATACCGGCGGGCTAAAAAATCTCTTGATCATTCAGCCTCTTCTTTCCTAAGTTGGATCGCAATTTCCATGCCCGGCAGAGTTCGCCCAAGCTCCTGGGTAGCAGTCTTGAGTAACTCGTCCACCTCGCTTTGCGCACTGATCTTGGCTGAAATTTCGCCAATGGTGCGCTCTTTTGCCGCGAGCTTTTGGCTATCGGCGAGCAGTCGGGCGTTTTCCATGGCGATTGCTGAACGTTCGATGATGGCGGTGACGATATCCAATTCGTCCTGATCCCATTGACGATTCTCCGGTGAGCGGACATCCACCGAGCCGATCACTTCACCGCGCAATTTGACGGGCAGGGACAAAACCGCGCCTCGGCCCTTCGCCTTGAGTTGGACCCTGTCCGAGTCGCCTGTCTCTTTACCCTTACCGCTTTTCTTGTAAAGCAATGTGGATTTTGCGCCGGTATGCCGAATGCCCTCAAGTTTATTTGTGCGTGTAAACAGGCTCCAGCCCGTTTGAATGAATTGCTTCGAGAGCGAATTCGATTCAGCCAATGCCTTGCGCGTCTCTTCGTATTGACGGGCGTTTTGAATGGCGATGCTGACTTGATCGGCAAGCGTGGAAAGGATATTGATGTCTTCCTGATTGAAGGCGTTAGACTCAGTGCTTTGCACATCCAACGCGCCGATGATCTGTTCGCCCACGCGCAGAGGCAGGGCAATCTCAGAACGTGTTGCAGGCAGATCGGGGCTGCTAAAGTAAACAACATCTGCTCCGGTTTCCAAAGCAATACGCGGCTTGCCAGTGCTGGTCACATAACCGACTATACCTGTCTCGCCAACTTTGAGGCGGTGACCGTGTTTGAGCATTATTTGTCCGCCAGCGCTATTGGATGCGCTGAGCACCGCATATTCCCGGGCTGTATCCAAAAGAAAGATGCCCACGTGATAGAAACCAAATTCACGGTTGATCACCGTGGTAATCTGAACCAGCAGGTTTTCCAGATCACGCGTGGAACTGATTGTGCGCGCCACGTGGGCAATTGCTTCAAATTGTTTTGCGCGGCGTTCATTTCTTTCATTTGCCAATACCAGTTCAGATGTGCGTTCATCAACACGCTGTTCAAGCCCTGTCAACAGCTCGCGCAAACGTGAGGTCATCGTATTAAAGGCTTGAGCCAAAATGCCAATTTCGTCATTCGAATCAACGATTGCCTGTGCATTTATATCCCCACCGACGACCTGATTCGCAGTCTTGGTAAGCCGAACCACTGGTGCAGAAATAACCTGCCCGATTGCCAGGCTGATAATTACTGCAGCCAACAACAAGCCGATAAAAATCACTGTTGCCTGAAAAATGGAAGAACGAATTTGAGATTGCGTTTCGGCTCTGGCAGCTGTAATCGCACCCTGTAACTCTGTGACCGGTACCACAAGGGCGACGTTGTAGCCGGTTGATTTAATGGGTACATAGGAAATATAGGTGTCAACACCATCCACTTGGATTATGTTTAGCCCATCTCCACCCGCCACCATTCGGTTGCTTATAGCTCTGAGTTCACTCGACCCTGCCCCCAGAATTGTTTGCTTGAAAAAATCCTCCGGTTTCAATTCTTGAGGATTTATCCCAAACATGGCATATCCTGCAGGCGGCATGGAAATGACGCGACCTGCATCGTCAATCATAAATGCGTAACCAGTATCCCCGATCTTGATGGAAGATATTTGTTCCGTGACTCGTGATAATTGAATATCAGCCGCCACAACCCCACTAAACTCATCGCCTATGTAAACTGGCGATGCCGTTGTTACAACCAAGCCGCCACCCGCCGCGTCTACATAGGGTATTGTCCAGCGGGTGAGCCGTTGTGGGTTGAATAACGGCGCCGTTATTTTGTAATATGGTCTTTCGGTTGCATCGAAATCGGAAGGCAATAAGGACGCCAGTTTTATGTTCGGGTAATAGCGTACAATTCCTTTTGGGTTTATATAGTATATGGCAAGGATCGATGGGTTTGCCTTTAACAACTGTGGTGTGGAGAAATCGAGATATGCGGTTGTGTTCAACTCAGCGAGAATTGATTCGTCCAGTTCGGTATTTGCAGGGACAAAAACGGAAGCTGGATCGCCGGATGAATTTCCGTATTGACCGCCTTCAAGTTGGATAAGACCCGTTGCCGCGTTCCAATATGTACCCTGACTTAGAATTGCCTTGTGGCTCTGGAGCGAGATTCGATATTCAGCCAGTCTTTCGACCTCGGTCTTTATAGCATTGAAGAACTGGTTTGCATGTTCAGATTCCAAGATTGCAGCATTAACTAACTGTTCCTCTGCCAGCAAGCTTACACTGGCGTTCAATCTTTGGGAAAGTGAGTTGGTAATTTTCGCAGTACTATCAACAATGAAGATTGCAAGAATGCCTAGAGCAATACCGCCAGTTAGCAGAATGCCAAGTACAATCTTGACCCGCAAATTGAAATTCCGAAAATTTCTGGCGAGCAGCATAGTGAAAACGAGCAAGCCAAATACAATCAAAGCTATCGCCAGGGGTTGACTCAAGTTCACTTTGACTCCTCACTCTTGAATTGGATCAATACTTCTGAGCCGCCCAGCACGCGTTCCAATTCTTGTGCGGTAGTTCGCAGAATATTTTCAATGCTGAGCGCGCCGCTGATCTTGGTGGTGGCTTCAGAGATCAAGCGTTCCTTGGAAGCGCGCTTGCGGGCATCCTGAAACAGGCGCGCATTTTCCATGGCGAATGCGGCGCGTTCGGCAACCGCCTCCACCAGGCTGATCTCATCGGTTTGCCACGGTCGGGCTGAGTCGTTGGATTCAATTTGAAGGATGCCAATCACCTCGCCGCGTAATTTGACCGGGATCGCCACGGTCGGGCGCTTCGCTTTCGACTCGTTGGTTTGATTCGTGACAACTGCGCCTGTCTCTACCGCTGAAACCACTTCAGGAGAGTTCAGCGATTTCTCGATCATTTCTATACGCCCCGCCTGATAACGGTAGCCAGCCTGCTCAGCTTTGGCGGCAGTACGGCTCCACTCGGCGCGGGTGAATTCATCATACACTTCCTGCACTTGCTTGAGCGCGGCGCGTGTTTCAGTCAACAAGCGCGTGTTTTCAAACGCGATGGAGACTTGATTGGCAAGGGTAGTCAGCACCTGGAGATCTTCATTCGAGAATGCGCCGGCTTCCGTGCTTTGCACATCCAACACACCAAAGGTTTCGCCGCGCGATTTCAAAGGCAGGGCGACTTCGGAGCGAGTAGTCGGGAGGTCAGGGTTGTTGAAGAAAACAGCATCAGCCCCAACGTCGAGGGCGATGCGGGGCTGTCCGGTTTGGGCGGCAAAGCCCACCACACCGGTCCCCAATTTCAGGCGGTGTCCACGTGCCAGCATTATTTGTCCGCCTGCGCTGTTGGAGGCTTGCATGATCGCGTTATCGCGGTCGTTATCGATAAGAAAGATGCCGACGTGGTAAAAGCCAAACCGTTCACTGATGAGGCTTGTGGCGACAGGGAACAGTTGGTTCAGATCTTGCAATTGGGCAATGGTTTCCGAGAGTTCAGTGATTGCCTTCAACTGCGCGGCGCGGCGGGATGTATGCTGGTTTAACTTTTCCAGTTCGGCAGTGCGTTCGTTCACGCGTTGTTCAAGTTCGGCATTCAATACAGATAAATTTTCTTCCCCGAGCCGTGCCTTTTCGAGAGACTCGTTTAATCTTCTCAACGCCGTGCCAAGAAGCAAAACCACAATAACTGTTGCCATGAAAAACACGATGCCTTGCTGGATATTGACAGTGAATGCCGGCTCGGGCAGATATCCATTGGTTTCCAGCCATATGATTCCCAGAACGATCACTGTGTTGATAATTGCCGTCCAATATATGGCGCGGCGGCTGATTATCAACCCGCTCATGATGGTGGTTGAAATGTAAAAGGAAGTGAGCACCACGCGAATCGTGCCGCCGATCAGAATGGTGTAAGTGAGACTGACTGTGCTGATAAGGACGATAAAAACGCCTACGGGTTTAATGTATCCACGCCTCATGGGCAGTTGCATTGCTATTATTAAGAAACCAAATGCGGCAGTAGCAATATAAGCCTGCGAGGATGCAGAACCAAACAGATAAATTGTGAGCAAGGATATGATCGTACCCAGAGTTAGCAAGATCAAAATCGTATTTAATAGTTCTGCCGCGCGCGTTTTTTCTTCGTCGCCTTCAAAGACGGGGGGTGCAAAGAATCTTCTAACCATGATTGTCGCTCTTTTTTCTGTGTGTTGAGCCGCCGTCTGGTTTCTCTGCAACGGGCGGCGCCGATGGATTGATCAATTGGAAGGAAACTGTTGAACCTTGCAAGTTTTGACCAAGTTCTTCGACAGTATCGCGTAGGATCGAATCCAATTGGAAGGATGCGCCCAGCTTTGCGCCCACATCCGACAGGAAGGATTCGCGCGCGGCGCGTTTCTGAGCTTCATCCAGCAGGCGGGCGCCTTCCATGGCGATCGCAACGCGTTCGGCTGTTGATTCGATAATGGCGCGTTCGTCATCGGTCCATTTGCGATTTGCATCGGAGGCTTTTAATTTCAAGCGACCGATGGTTTGGCCGCGTAATTGCACCGGAACGTAAAGGGAGTCGTCTTCATTCCTGGACTCGGACGCCTCTTTCCAAGCCTCAGATTTGACTCCGTCATATCGATAGCCTCTGCTCTGGATCGTTTTTGTGTACCCTTTCCAGGCGTCACCGGATAATTGTTTTGTTGCAATACCGGCTTCGATCAAAGCACGTTGAGCCTGTTCGGCTGAACGTGCGTTTTGAATGGCAATTGCCACCTGGTCTGTCAGGATCGAAAGGACGGAAACATCTTCCTGACTAAACGCATTCTCTTCAATGGATTGCAGATCAAGAGCCCCAAGGATCGTTTCACCGACCTTGAGCGGCAGGGCAAGCTCGGAACGAGTTTCGGGCAGATCCGGGTTATTGAAGAAGACTGCATCCTGACCTACATTCAGCGCAATGCGGGGTTCACCGCGCGATGTAACAAAACCCACGATACCCTGTTCACCGACTTTCAAACGATGACCGCGTGCTAACATTCTTAATCCGCCCTCTGTGTTGCTGGCTTCCAGGATTGCGTATTGGTTTTGTTCATCCACCAGAAAAATACCGACATGATAATGACCAAAGCGTTGACTAATTAAACTGGTCAGCGGATTAAGCAAGCGGCTTAGTTCCTGAGTCGCTGCTGCGGCACGTGCTACATCCGCCACTACCTGTAGTTGTCTGGCGCGTTTTTCCGTTTGTTGATTTGCTGCAAGTAGTTCACTTGTACGATCATTTACACGCTGTTCCAACTCAGCATTAATGGAAGCCAGTTGCTCTTCGCCGCGGCGTACCTGCTCCAAAGCTTCATTTTGCCTTCTCAATGCCAGATTAAGTAAAACTGCCGTTAGCACAGATGCACCGGTAAAAATAATAGGTTGTTGAATGTTTACAGTGAAGTCTGCTGCAGCTAAGCGTCCCGTAGCCTCAGCCCAGGCAAGTGCAAAGAAGATCAAGGCGTTTATACTTACAGACCAATAGATTGCCCGGCGACTTATTAGCAATCCGCTCATTACGCTGGCTAGGGTGTACAAAACAACAGCTGGCGCACGGATTGATCCTCCGATTGCCAAAGCCAGTGTCAATACTGCTGTAACAATAATAACAAGTACGATACTTACTTGTTTTACGTATCCGAGATTTGCAGGTATTTTTAACACCACAAGCAAGAACAAAAATATAGCTACACTGACAAAAATTGCCGGTCTGGCTGAATTACCTGCAGTTATTCCAACCAAAGCCAAAACAAAAACAAAAACCAGCGTGTTATGAACTATATTCAATAGTTCTGCAGCGCGTGTTTTTTCTTCATCGCCTTCGAATATGGGTGGAGCCGTTAGTCTTTTGAAGAAAGCGAACATGTTATTT
>Ga0137357_1000012_pt1 | contig 19585 bp, 18 predicted proteins | sample EasRivERMLT860_2_FD_104762 | JGI IMG/M metagenome (GOLD analysis project Ga0137357, IMG submission 104762) | Soil microbial communities from meander-bound floodplain in the East River, Colorado, USA - East River MetaG ERMLT860_2 | ecosystem: Environmental > Terrestrial > Soil > Floodplain ... | reverse complement strand
TTCTTTACAATTTCTACAGCTTCTCTTTTTCTAAAAGGTAATATATTAGAAGGGATTTGATCAGTAAATGGTATTTGCATCAAATGAGCATTCCTACGAATTTTATCAAGAGCAGCACTGGCATTAGAAGTAGCATGTACTCTGGTTTGATTTATGCCCGTATAAGTGTAACCTTTTTGCATTTCACCTTCGGCATTCTTAAACATTACTGATTGTCTTGGTATTCGTTCTATACGATCAGAAGCTTCTTGACTTTTCCTACTAGCTATTCTTTCCATAGCTCTAAAAGTTATTCCTTTAAGTTCTGCTTTATCCCAATCAACTGTATCGTTTGGACCACGCTTTTCTGTTATAAAATTAGTGACAATTTGTTCCAAAGCTTCGCCTTTATTTCTTTTATAAGCTTCTGGATTTGCCTTTACATCTTGAAAAGTTGTAAGAGCACCGTAATGAGGATTAGTATATAATTTATCTGTGCTAAGACTATCTTGATTAACTATGTTTTTATGAATTCGCATAGTAATAAATTTATTAGCATCTATTCCTTGCTCATCTGCTACGTGTGCTTTCCAACCAAAAGGCGGTGGTTGCATAAATTGACTACCAACTTGAAATAAATAATTTCGCCCTTTGTTTAAATCAGCCAAAAAATTATCCCTTTTATACTGAGGTCTAGCTAAATCTTGTCGTAATCCGTGTTTTAAAATTTTTTTAGTATTTGATCTTGGAGTTACGTGGTAAAAATAATTTGGGTCTGAAGTGTTAGAAGCAACTTCCCAACCAGAATGGCTCTCTAAAAAATTAGAAACTATATTTTCCAGTGCTTCACTCTTACCCGTAACGGGAGCTTCGCCCTCGCCACGGGTAGAATTAAATATCTTTGCAGCTTTAGTTTTGCAAGCCTTATCAGACCCGCCCTTAGCCTTGCAAGAATCCCTGATGGCTTCGTAACGTTCAGGCATGATTATTACTTGGGTTTTGTTGAACCAAATTTAGCAGCCATTTTTTGTATATCAGAAATATGTGTTTCTGGATTACGTCTAAGCATAGCTGCTTTTGCTAAATGGGTAGCTAATTGACGTTGAAAAGAAGATTCTGCCGGAGGAGGAGGAGTGTCCACGTTTTGTTTTGCTTGAGGATTCACATAAGAAAAATCAACAGTAGTTGTCTTATTTTCCAAATCACCCTTTTTATTTTTAGCAGGATATGTAATGGTTTTCTTTCCACGTTTTGAAGCTAAACCAGTTAAGAACTCATTTTTACGCTTTTCAACCGTTGCTGGAAGATTGGCTATATCCCTAGCTTGATTAGCATATTTTGCAAACATTCTTGTTTCAGTACCTTTAGTAAACATTCGACCAGAAACGTGTGTAACTCCCGTTCTCTCTGGCGGTCTTTCAGGAGTTAACCCACCAACTACAGTAGCTTTTGGTACATCTTTTCCACTAGCATCCACAAAATTAGTTGCTCTTGGTTCTCTATAACTAGAAGCAGGATTCCATTCCGGGCCTTCCGGATGAAGCTCTAAAGATTTATCCGTTTTTCCAGATAGTGACCTTGCTGCTGTCCCCGGCTTAAATTCAAAATTATCTCCACTACTTATATTAGCATCATAAGATGCACCGGGAGCTGTTTCTTTATGATGAGGAATTTCAGTAGCTTTTTGTCCAATAATTTTAGCACGCATGAAAGTAAGTATTTTCGCTCTTGTTGCGGGATCTTTGGCGATCCCCGGCGCTCTTTCTTCTGCCAAGAAATTCTCAATAGCATTCATTAAAGATTCAACAGCATTATATGCTCTATTATAACGAGCAGTTCTATTGGCGGTATAGGTTTTAGCAAAATCGTGTTTCGCTTGCACTACATCCCGACGATCTATCATTCCCCTAGCTGCTGTGGACTGGCCGGGGCTTAATGTTTCATTATGACCGGGAGCTACACGTAATCCAGTAAGACTACTCCAATGACCTCCCTTTGGAGCATCCTTAAAAGGTCTAGTAGGAGCAAGTTTAGATTTAAACCTAGTTGAAGGTAATACACCTAAATTTTCAGCAGATGTTCTTGTTTCCTTATTTAGTTTACCTGTTCCAGCAATTTTTCTATAAAAAGCGGGAGATTCTTGATAACCTAAAGAAGCTATATTTGTAACACCCGCATGTTGCATAGCTCCCTGTTCTCTTGTAGATTGAGTCTTTTCAGCTTTTGCTGCTTTAACGGTTTGTTTTGGAGGGGTAGGAGGAGTTTCAGAGGCTCCATAAGGAGTACCTTTACTAGCTAATCCTGTAAGCCATGTTAAGAATCCTTCTGTAATACCATTTAACTTCTTTGTCATAGTAGATTCATCCCTCATATACCATGATTTTCTATCTTCTTTTTCTCTTTCCAACCGATCCTGCTCTACCGGATCCACTCTTGTTTCCGGTGGAACACCAGCAGCATCTAAAGCAAAAGAAGCAGCATTTCTAAAAGTATTTCCTACAAGCTCTTGATTAAAACGTACATCTTTATGACTTAAAGTATCAGGAACTGTTTCCGGATTTTTTTCCCAACCTCTTACTATTGCTGCTTGTCTTCTGCCTTTTCTAAATAAAGACCTAGATATTTTTGTAGCAGTTTTAGCATCTTCTAAGAAATTACTAATTATTGCAGAATAATCCTCGTTCTTACGGCGTCTACGAGGTTGTTCAGCGGGCTTTTGCCCGTGATTTTGTTGGGCATACCTTTGTGTGGCCTTTTCTTCAGCAGTAGCTTGGCTCATGCCTTGTTTCATGTATTGTTGGACAAGGCGATTATATGAAGTAGGCATTATAAACCCCCTGCAATAGTTGCTATTTTGCGGAGTCTATTGCCTTTAATCGGTTCATTTCCCCCCATGATATTTGTCATTCTATTCATGGTTGTAGTTTGCTTATTGCAATCGCACTCGTCCTTTGGTTTACCAGAGCCACAAGGGCAAGGTTCTTTACGTAGATCATGTCCACGCCCCATTGGAAGAGGAATGACAGCAACGTTACCTGTTAATGTATCTTCATCTACAGGAGGCATTCCTTCTAGAAGATCGGCAACAGTTGCTTTAATTGAATTCATTAATTTAGCTGATTTTGGTGGTTTCATTTTAGCTGTTTTTACTGCACCATGAGGTAATTCAGTATTAATACCTTTATTTCCAGCTATAATTCTTAGTGCCGCAGGAGATAGATTTTTAGCTGGACTTGGTTCTCTTGTGGCCATTGCTGGATCGGCATCATGAGCATGGATATTTAATCCTGTTTCGGGATCAATTACAGTGTGTAAAGGAATACCAGCATGAGAAGTGCGTCTTTCCATTATAGTCTATTACCTTTTGATAAATTATCTTTCTGCCAAAGCGGTTGAAGATTAGAATAATGCCAAGCTTTTTTGATTTCTTCTTCGTTGGTAAAATTAAAACTATCTAAACAAATTTTGTGATCGATGTGCCAACAGCGAAACCCTTTGTTATGTTCCGCTCCCCAATTGGCCCAAGACATCCCTTCTTGCCACTGCTTTTCAAGATGTTCTTTTAGTTCTGGTATGGAACAACCAACATACTTTAGAAGAGTTTTAGAATTATGGTGCCTTGATAAAGTTTCATATAATCGATTTCTTAATATTTCGTTGAGCTTAAATAAGGGGTCAGTATTATATTTAAACCGGCGCTGTTCTTTTTCTTTTGGACGATATTTTTTCTTAAGTTCTGTCCAACGTTCGAGATTATTTTCTTTCCAACGTTTACAACAAATTTTAGAAATTACTTTGAATTGCTCTAGATTATTTTCTTTCCATTGTTTATTTTTAGCTAGTTTCTTTTCTGGATTAGTGGCATAACGTGTTCTAGTTTTTTGGTTATGACAAATTTTACATTCTGTGTTATAGCCATCTTTATTACTAGCTTTGATTGGAAAATCAATTAGTTGTTTTTCTAACTTACAAATCTTACAAATTTTCATAAAAATTTACGCCCAGCGGGGCCAAAGATCTGCACGACTGCTTTGTAAGAATTCTAATAAGTCTTTCTTTTCAGAAGCAGCTTTGGCTAGTAATTCTGGTCCGTTCATACTCATAAATCCACCAGCTACAGGGATCTTTACAAATTTTCCACGAACCTGTCCAACTACTTCCATTACTTCGGCCTTGAAATAATCAGCAACCCACTTCTGTAAATGAAGTGGAATATTTTGAAATTTTGGATCGTATTCCAGAACAGATTTAATAGTAACCCACAGAGGCACTGCGCCCCATGTATATACTGACCATATACCAGTAACCGGATCCTTGACATATTCATAATCAGGATCACTACCCAAAGTTCTTTGGGCTACTTTCAACCAACGAAGACGTTCATCGAAGTATTGAATATCTAAATAAGTATCTGTGGTTGAATAGAATACTGGTTGTCCAGACATAATGGCACTTTCAATATTCATTGATTGAAGTGTACCCATATTTGTTGGAGTTAAGTCTATTGAAGAAATCCCCCTTACTTCTGGTGGGCAATCATGTACGTGAATACCACTTTTTGGCGTCTGCCAGCTTTCAAAGGTAGTTAGGGGTTTATATCTAGAAAGAACTTCTAGAGTACGCCGACCACAGGCAAGGATACCGTCATCACCTATTTCAACAGGTACGGTTTCGCCACCAAGTTGGGCTAGCGTATCCTTTTTTAATTGGTCAATGTCAGTAAAAGCCATGGAAATTTATCCTTTTTTGACTTTTTTCATCTTCATTTTTTTAGCATTACATTCAATAAATTTTCTAACTATTTCTTCCAGAAGTTTTCTTTTCATACTAACCGCCTAATTTGACTTTGAGTGCCTTTATAAGTTCTTCTCTATTACCTAAAGCTGGCACGCCAACTTTAACAGCAGTTTTACGTAATTCTTCTGCATTAAGATTATCTAATTCAGAAGAAGTAGGAAGTAATTGTCCTGTACCCGCCATAGCTTCTTTCAACGAATCTTCTAATTCATCATAAGAAGTTTTCTTAGGGCGTCCTCTTTTGGCTTTTTCTTCTGTTGTTTCAACTACAGGAGTTGGAACAAACGGCTTTACAGGATTCTGAATTTGCCAAAGAAATTCACTACCATCTGAATTATAACTGCATACAATTTTCTTTGGATCATAATTATAATCAGTAGGCATTAATTGTAGTAGTCCTGTTTGTCTAAAGGTATCGTAGTAATAAGTTCCGGCTACATAATACCCTGTCTTTACTATTCTACCTCCACCACTTGGCGTGGGAACGTCAATGTCGTAAGGCATCTTATTTTTAAATAACGGGGATATTTTCATTAGATACTCCTTTTTTATTTAGCTCTTTTTGTTAAAGGATTTTTTCTTATTCCTTTAATCATTGCTGCAAGTGTGTCTCTATGATGTCTTGTAGCTCCAACCAATTTTCTCGCCTTAGAAGCTACGTCGGATGTATCAGTAGGTTGTCCTGTTTGAATGGCTCTAGCAATACCATGCTTTACAGCTACTTGAAGATCGGCAACTCTTGGCCCATAGGCTCCAAAAGCAGAATCCCAACTATGCCCTTCAGGATCGAAGGCATATTCTTTATGGGCTTGTGCCTGTGCTTTTTCTACATCTTTGTAAGTATGTCCTGTTGCCACTCTTTCACTTTTAGAGGGTTCGCCATATTTAACATCAGCGGCGGCATCAGGAATTCTTTTTACTTTTACTCTAGCAAGTGCGGGTTCTTTGATAGCTTTAGAAGCTATTTTTTTGTTGTGTGTTTTAAGATTACCTTTACCTGTGCTTGGCCACGAAGCGCCCGTTTCTCTAGCAACAGGGACGTGTTCAGGCCCTCGGCTACGGGCATCGGCTTCACTTGGGGCAACTGATCTCGTAGGAGTTTTAGGAGAAATTCTTGGCATTGGTTCTTTGGTAGGAACTGTGTGTACTGGATTTTTCCATGCTTCCATTAAAAAATTAGTAATTATTTGTTCTAAACTGTTTTTCAATGGTTCTCCTCTCAGTCCTTTTCTGAACGCGCTGAGTTCTCCCTTGCGCCAGATGGCTGGCCGATCCGTATCTCCTGCCCCCGTAAGGGTTGGAGGGGGAGCTAAACCGGGTTTCATAGCCAAGGCTCTTCCATATGCGTTATATGCTTTTTCCAATGGGGAACGCTTATCAACCGGACCAACTTTATGTCGTATGTTTGACATTTGTTTTTTCTTTTTTCCAGCGTAGTAAAGCAGCAATACTCATTTTTTGTTTAGTTTCTTTAGAACGCTTACTTCCTAGGTGGGATAAGCTTAATTTTTTTCTAAATTCTTCAGAAAAAGGTTTTCTTTTCATTCCTGTTTTGGCTTTGCTAACAGCAAGACTTGTTTTTTTCTTTGTTTCTTCGGAAGGCTTTCTTCCTAAAGAAGAACCCGCTATAGGACATATATTAAATAAATTTATTTCATTCCATAAAATATCTAACCATTGTTGTTCTATAGAAATTAAATCTTTTTTATCTTCAATTATTTCTTCGGATTGAAAGTTAAAATTTTCTTCTCCGTATTTATTCCAAGAATATTGCAGTTTTGGATTACCGTGTTTATTTTTTTTTAAACAAGATTTATGAGTACGAAAACGTTGTGCTATATCAATAGCAGAACCAATATATAATTTATTATTAATAGTATTTTTTATTGTATAAATACCTTGCATTAACTTTTCCTATATCTATATTTACCATTTAGTACATAGTTTGTATACGTCCTACTAATGCCATACTTCTCAGCGAGTAATTTTTGGGTGTAATTACCTGTTTCATTATCTTGCTTGAGTTGAGCTATTTGCTCGTTCGAAAGCTTGGAGTTACCGTTGTCACTTGCGTAACAAAGCTTCTGTAACCCCATCCGAATTGCGCGCTTGGTGTTTTCTGATCTAGAAATGTATTCTAGATTTTCAGCCCTAGCGTCTGTTTTAATACCCGATTTATGTTCAACAATAAAATCTGGATCTGGTGAAGGGGGCAGAAAAGCGGATGCAACCATTAGATGCAATTTAGCCTTTCTTGTCTTACCATTTTTGCATAGTTTAACGTATGGATATCCGGTTTTTTTGTTAATAATAGGGGTTAAAATTTTGCCCGCATGAGTGTTGGTTCCAGAAGTTAGTCTCTTGACTTTGCCTAGATTGCTTATTGCGTATAAGCCTTCATAGCCTTCTATTGGACTCCAATCCTCATCGGGGTATGCGTCTTCACGGCTTTGTTCGAATGTTGTTGCTGTGGGTTTGGATGTTTTCACACCCATGTCAAATTCTGTACTTTTTGGCATTTTTACTCCAATAAGAAAGAAGGGGGCGTAATTAGCTATTACGCCCCCGTTAGATCTACATGGCTAGATTTTTCCAAACATTATGGATTGACAATCGTTCCTGTTGCGTAGAACAATCCGTTGACGGCTTTCTTACCGAAGTGAGTCATAACCCCTTTACGGAACATCATGTCGTCTAGGATGATTGTTGGAGTCTGGAAGAAGGGAATCCATGGTCCGTAAACGTATCCTGCGTCATAGAATTGCTGCCCCTTGTATCCAATAAGGAACTTGTTGGCAGTAAATTCATTACCCGCAGAACCCGTTAGGAATGGGTTCTTGAAGACTTTCCACTTGTTGGCTAGAGTACCCGCAAATACAACTCCGGGTCCGTTATAATTTCCAGAAGATTCGAATAGTGGATGGGCTTCAAAGATTGTTGCAGCATCAACGCCAGCAACGATCCAGTTACCGAACCCTCTACGAGTCGCCTTGAAGATTTTGTTCGAACCAGATTGTAGGGTCTTGATTAAGGACATTTGGTGAGTAAAGTAAGGAACGTTAACCGGTGGGTTAGCGTCAAACGTTACTGAGCCAGCGCCAGAAATCCGATAAAGGTCATTGATGATTAAGTTGTCGATTGAGAAGCGGATTTGCTGTGCAAGTGCTTCTGTCAATTCAACTTCGGCATCGAGACCATGGATTGCCTTAAGCTGTGCAGCAACTTCGGCGGACCAACGAGCACGTAACTTCTGTGGGCGAGAAACGACCGGAGTGGACGTTAGTGTGGCGTCAAGAAGGGGAACGGTGTCTCCACCGGCTCCACCACCTTCAGAATTGTAGCTGTAAGATAGTGAGCTATCATCAACAGCCCCTGCTGTCCAACCAGTATTAGTAATAACAAGATTGGCTACGGCACCCGTGGTATAATTAAGTGTACCACCAGTAACAGTAACGTTGGCTGGACCGGTTGCAACGAATCCACCAGCGCCGTCGTCACTAACAGTAACTCTTTCTCCGTCACCTTGCTGTAAACTAAATACCATTGTTCCGGGACGAACTGGAAGGTAGTCAGCAGCGAAATTGGTGATGGTATACGTTCCGTTATTAGGACCAGAACCAGTATTTACAATTGTTTCCCCTTGTACTGTCTCAGATGAGTAGTACTGGGCTTCTTCACGCATTCCGGTACGCGCCGTGATGATTGCGTCTCCAGCAGCTACGCTACCCTTAGCAGCATTAGCCGTGAAGTCTAGGAAGAATAGCATCGAAATTGGGCCTTCCATGGGCTGAACAGAAACTAATTCTTGTGAAACTAGGTTAGGCCATACCGCACGGATCATGGGGAAAATGAACTTTTCATAGGAAGCAATGGCTGTAGTCTTAACATCTTCATCTAGACCAGCAAGATGCTTTGCTTGGTTTTCTAGAAGCTGTGCCATGGTTGACCGTTCCCAACCGGTTAAACCATCTGTATAAGCCTTCCAAGGACCATCAGCAAGAACATTACGTCCTTTGTTGACTTGCTCCATGATATCTGTAACTCTTTGTTCTGACATTGTTATAACTCCTTAAAGATATATGTTTATTTAATTGGTTGAACGTGAACCACGAAGACTTTCGGACAAACGTTGAGCAAGTGCAGCACCAGCAGATTTTGGTGTTTCCTCTGTTAATTTTGCAGCAACATCTTCGGCGGACTTTAGAGGAAGCTCTTTCTTAACAGATTCTTCAATTTTCTTTTCTTCTGGGGCTTTAAAACCTTTTATTGGAGATAAAGCAGCAATGGCTTCATCAATTGCTTTCTTAGATGGGGAAGTACGGATAGCTTCAGCAACTAACTTGCGAGCATCTTTGTCGCCCTTTAACCCAACCTTGTCTAATTCCTGTTCAGCATAAACTTTAGCTGAAAGGTTACGAAGTCTTGTGGAAAGTTCTTCAATAACTCCAAGAGCAACATCATATTTTTCTGTAAGTTCTGTTGAATCAACACCAGAAACTTTAAGAGTACCAGAATTAACCGCTTCTTGGATCTTTTCCTGCATACGAGTAATTACAGCATTAAAGGTTTCACCCTCTGTCTGACGGTGATAACGCTCTAATAGATAAGCAGCAGCGAAGGCACGAATGGCCGAATTATCTTCGGTTTCTTGAAGAGCAACTAGTTCCTCAGCAATTGAGGTAAGAACATCATTGCTTTCCTTCATGAAAGCTGGCTTATCCTCTTCATCTTCATCTTCATCTTCGCCCTTTTTCTTTTTGTCATCTTCTTCTCTGGATTCACCTAGGACTGACTTAGACCCACCCTGCATGAAACCAGCACCATTACCAACCTGATCGGCTAGCGGACCAGCATCACCGGGATTTAGAGGCCAACCTTCGCCGGGAGGAGGTGGGGCTTCCATTGGGGTTTCTCTACGGATTCCTGTATCAGCCGTTCCTTGAGTAAAGCTTTCTGAGAAACTACGGAACTCTTTACGCTTATTCTTTAATTCATCCATTAAAGAACTTGCTAGTTCCTTGACTTCCGGGGCTTCGGTCATTAACTTTGAAAGGTCTAACATAAGATCTGCTGCTGCACCCTCGACTACTTGCCGAGAAGCAGCGTCAGCAGTAGGCTTTGCAGCTAGTACTGAGTTAGCCTTTGCTTCTAACGCTTGATATTTTTCTTTGGCATTCATTGAATTCTCCTCAGTTGTGTTATCTATATCTTGAACTGATTCCGTAACTGGTTTTGGCGTCGCTCCAAGTGTAGAGGGGTTGTAAACGAAATCGTATGTTTCAAGAATGTAGTCATCATTTACGATGTCTTCTCCCATAGGACTCTTTTTAACTGTTCCACTACCTCTACTGGAGATGCCAACCGTTACACCGGCACGAAAAAGTTCTTGGAGAACCTTCCCGTCTGGAGTATCCAAAACTTCGGATCTGCCAATAACGTTTCCATTTTCGTCTAACTTCTGAGATAGGATGATGTGAGCGGCTCTTGATAAGCGACTTTTGCCGTCTTCAGGATGATCTAGGCAACCTAGCATCCGACGTTCTTGCATTGCTTTTGTTAAGCCTTCATCTCTTACAATTCTTTCCCAAAGACTTTTTGGATAAACACGTCCATTAGCGTTTTTTACTCCAGCCTTTTGATAAATTCCTTCGACTACCATTCTCTTGGTGTCAGAAGATTCTTCAACCAATTTCGGTGTAAAGGCCATTATTTCAACTAGTTCTTCTTGTCTCATATTAAGTTTTCCTTAGTCAACAAATACCTTCCGAATTGGAGGACCACCCGAAGATGGCATAGGAGGTAGTTTGTCGCTTTGGTCTGAAAAGGGCCTATACTCTGATGTCTTTTGATTTATTACAAGTTTTTTGTAGTTCCAAGCCATTTTGAGAATTTGTTCTATTCTTTCATTTGAAAAATTAGGACTTAACTTAGAAAAAACAGACCTTGTTTCAAAACGACTAAAAACCACTGAGACTTTGTGATCTGGAGATGAGAAAACGTATCTTTCATCGTCTTCCGCTTCCATTTCGTCAATGTCACAATCCCGAGAAAACAATATACAATCAGAAGGATTACCGAGATATGTCGATAAGGAGTATTGTATGGGTGTAGCTTCAAATGCAGTTTCTGTCCATTCCTTTGCTACCCCCAAGAATCGGATAATCCTATCTTGGTACATTGCTCACTTACTTCTTGTAAACAGCTAATAGAGCAGCCTGAAGAGCCTTTGCTGCTGCATATGCCGCATCAATGAAACCTTCGTAATCATCCTGATCAGCAGGATCACCACCGGCTGAAATGTGAGTAGGCTTTGCATAGGGTTCTATTGGATTACCATCCCATCCTGCTTTTACTGCGCCATCTGTCTCATCAAAAGAAATCTGTCTTAATACAGAAAGAATAACTGAGGTGGAGGCTAGCGCACTGGCTAGCTGTCTGTCTACCGGACTGTCGGCGTCCTGAAGGTCTTGTCCAATATGATATGCTGGTAGGGTTACTGCTAAAGCGGGCATCTGAATTTCTCCTTATTTTAATTCGAAATAATATTTAACGATACAAGTATCGTTCTAAGTCATTAGATCTGCTAATTTTGTAAATTTTTTGGATTTTGTTGTAATATCAACATTGAAATTTAGGGATTGATGCCAATATTTCTTGCTTCTACAATCCCTTCTGAGGGAAGCATTCCAGCTACAGTGAAGTTTGCATCTGGAATTGATAGGGATATAAACACTTTTGCTGGCAAAATGGATTCAAAATAGCCCTCTTCATCAGTTAAAATAGTGTTGGTAGTTCTGTCAAGAAAATTATTTTCAACGGCTTGTGGAGTAGGATCAACAGTGATAAGTATCTTAGATGCAGCAATTGGCTGTAAAAACACATCTAAAACTTTACCCCAAACGGTTACTTGATCCACATCTGGAACTGTTATTGTAACTGTTGCCATTTCATTTTCCTATGTTTATTTCACGTTCTTATACTGTGTATTTATTCTTTCCAATTCATTTATTCTTGCTTCTAATTTTCTATTTTCTTCATGTAATTCTTTATTTTCAATCTTTAACTCTTTAATTTCCGCTTTCAAAGCATTAATTTGATCCATTAAATCTTCCCTTATTCTGTCATTTGCTTCTGCAACAGTTTCAAATCTGTCAATAGGAAGCTTGTTCTCGTTCTTTATCTTGTTGAAAATAGCGGTAAATAGCATTGGCAACATCCCGCCTACTGCTCCCAGTAGAGCTATGATTATTTTCTCTTGCATTTGGCTCACTTCCAGAATTTAATTAAGACTAAATAGAAAGCGGCACCAAAGTAAAGAGAAGTAAAGCTCGCCGCTAATGGGTAGAATCCTAATGCTATCAATCCAAGTGTCTGACCAAACCAGAAAAACATTTGAATAACCATAAAATATTTTCTTGCGTAAAGGTCAGGTTTCAAAAGACCGTATAAACCAATCACCACCAAAAGTGGAGCAATTACCATCATTAAATGATTGTAGCTACTCATCAAAGCAGTAGGAGTAAACGCTAATGCTTTGGCATTAAAGACATTAATTAGAACAACATTTTCTGTTGTGGTTAGAGGAACACCAAAGAATTCATAAATAAACGAAAGTAATCCCATCCAGAATGTAGACAGTATAAGCAGAAATTCTAATGAGTAATTTTGGAATGATTTCATGGATTATCCTCTAATTATTAACCAATATTTGTGTATCTTGTGTTGTATTATCAGTTGAAGTTGAATAACAATAAATTTCTGGTTCTTTCGAGAAACCATTTACTACATAAGGAACTTTATTCACTATTAAAGCATAAGTATAATTATTTGGAACAGGAAATCTATTTAATCCTTGAATATTATATTCAATATTCTGATGAACCATTCCTGTATCATTAAACCAAAAAATATCATAATGAACATCATTAATTGCTAAAATATATAATGCTTTTCTTGCATTTGGATTAAAATCAAATGGAATTACATAAGCTGTTTTTCCAAAATATTTCTTTTCTGGCAAGGAACAACCCTGTATCCCACCATTTTCTTTTAAAGTATAAGTAAAAACATTAACACTGACGGCCAAAACATCGTCAATTGAAGCTGCTCTAACCATTACATTTATAGCATATACACCATCAGGTAATTCTAAATAAGATATTAAATTTTTTATTTTAATTTGCTCTCCAGAAATAACAATTAAATCTTTTAATAGTCTATTATTAATAATGTCTGAAAATTGAATTAAAATATCATAATTCAATGGATTTACAAGGTTAAAAGAAGACATCCAATACGTTCCTTGATTGCCCGGAGAACTTGCTACCGAAGAATAAACCTTATTCATTCCCCAAGAAATCTTGTCTGCTGGAGGCATATCTGCTGCAAAAGCAGAGTAAGCCAGACACAACAGGAATAAGAATAAAACAGTGAATATAACGGCTATTTTTACAAATGAATTTTTCATATTTTTATATATCATTTCCTTAACTAATTGTTATCTCTGACTCTGACGTAGCTCTGGTATTACTTGCTGCTGTTGATACAGCGGCTGATACTTCGTAGGTTACTACCTGTTTCTTGATCCATTCACCAAGTATTCTCTTGGAATAGTTAATCTTTGATTCAGGATTTGGTTCTTCAACACCATCCACAAACACCGTATCCTGATAACCAGTTGAATAAGCAAATCCATTCAATACCCTTACTGCTATTGGATCAGGTATTGTTAAAGTAATTGAAGCCATATAATCTCCTTACCAAAGTTTAACCAATGAACCTTCTGTTTCGCCTCGTCCGGTTTGTGTTGTCTTGGTTGCTCCATAGTTGTAGCACTGCATCCAGACATATTCACCGGCAGTTAATTGTAAAGGAACAACAATCATTCCTCTTGAAACCGCAGCACCTGTAATTAAGTGGCAGTGTTGAGCACCAACAGATGTACCAGCGTTCTTAATCAACTGCATTAGGATTTCACCCGGAGTTCCGCCAACAGCCAATCTGAATACCGCTAAATAGAAACCATCATTTGGAGCATAGAAGCGGTCAGTATTGCTACTGGTTGAATGCATAGGATAATCATTGCGAGTATTTTCGCCAGTAACCGAGCTATTTGTGTCAAAGGTTAATGGAATATAAGCACTACCGGTTAATGATACTCCGGTGGTTTGCCAAGCAACGATTCTTGGTTGATACTGTGCTGTTATTGCTCCAGCATGATTAACATTTAAAGAGTACAGAAGTGTTGTTGTTCCATTTTTGGTCGTACATAAATCTATACCAGCACCTTGTCCAGTACCAGACCATCCTTCAGAAGAGTAAAAATTTGTTCCCGCTCTGGAAGCAACGTAGCCAGAATAGTAACCAGCCCCACCAATCCAACCAAGGTTTGCATTGGTTTCAGTTGTACTTGGAGAGGCAGCAGTACCGGGAGTCGATTTAAAGAGAATCTGTGGCCCAACAGAATTGTTATAATTGTATATTTTTAAGATGCCAGAATCACCTGAAGCACTCAATGTTAATAGGGAATCAGCAGTTGTTGGACCAATTCCATAATTTCCTGTTGAAGAATTAAAATTCAACTTCGCAGAAGTGGCTTTTATTGTTCCACCACCAACAACAGAGTCAGTCCAAAGTGGATATCTTGTTCCGGCGGACGTGTCGTCAGCTACTGCTGGTAATGTTCCAGAATATCCAGACCAGCCAGAAACACCAGAGCCAGAAAATCCACTCCAACCCGATCTACCAGACCAACCGGAGATACCGGAGAAACCAGACCAACCGGAGATACCAGACCACCCTGAGATACCGGAAAATCCAGACCAGCCAGAGATACTTGAATAACCGGAATAACCGGAGAAACCGGAAGTACCAATACCCGAGAAACCAGACCAACCGGATCTACCTGACCAACCAGAAATACCAGAATAACCTGACCAGCCAGAGATGCTTGAATAACCGGAATAACCTGAGAAACCGGAAGTACCAACACCGGAGTATCCAGACCAACCTGATTTACCAGAATAGCCGGACCAACCAGAAATACTTGAGTAACCGGAGATACCAGAGAATCCGGACCAACCAGAAATACTTGAGTAACCGGAGATACCAGAATAACCAGACCATCCTGAGATACCGGAATAACCTGACCATCCTGATCTACCTGACCATCCTGAGATACCCGAGAAACCAGAGAAGCCGGAAGTACCAACACCAGAATAACCTGACCAACCAGAAATACCTGAATAACCAGACCAGCCTGAGACACCTGATCCACTAAACCCGGACCAACCGGATTTACCGGAATAACCAGACCAACCGGAGATACCGGAGAACCCTGACCAACCAGAGATACTTGAATATCCTGAATAACCAGACCAACCAGAAATACTTGAGTAACCGGAATAACCGGAGAAACCAGAAGTACCAACTCCACTAAATCCGGAGAACCCAGAAATTCCAGAATAGCCAGAGAAACCTGAAATACTTGAATAACCGGAATAACCGGAGAAGCCAGAGATGCCGGAAAAACCAGACCATCCAGAAGTACCTGTTCCACCAGCGTTGCCCTGTGGACCAGAGAAACCAGACCAACCGGAGATGCTTGAATATCCAGAATAACCGGAGAAACCGGAAGTACTGGTAGCACCTGAGAAACCGGAGAAACCGGAAGTTCCCGTTGTTCCAGCATTACCCTGTGGTCCAGAAAAGCCAGACCAACCAGAGATACCGGAATAGCCTGACCAACCACTGGTTCCCGTGTTACCTATATTTCCTTGTGGTCCGGAGAATCCAGACCAACCGGATTTACCAGAGAATCCACTCCATCCTGAGATACTTGAATACCCTGAATAACCGGAAAATCCTGACGTTCCAATACCCGAGAAGCCAGAGAAACCGGAGATACCATCTTCACCAATTATTCCATCTTGACCAGAGTATCCTGAGAAGCCTGACCACCCTGAGATACCCGAGCCACTAAATCCAGAGAAGCCAGAAACACCAGATCCACTAAATCCAGAGAAGCCAGATTTACCAGAATAACCTGACCAACCAGAAATACTTGAATATCCAGAGAATCCACTAAATCCAGAGATCCCTGACCAGCCACTGAATCCTGAGACGCCAGTACCACTAAAACCTGACCAACCTGAGATTCCAGACCCACTGAATCCAGAGAAACCAGATTCACCAGAAAAACCAGACCAACCTGAGATGCCATCAATTCCAATTACACCATCTTGACCAGAATAACCAGACCAACCGGAGATACCAGAACCAGAGAATCCAGAGAAGCCAGATTTACCAGAAAAACCACTCCAACCAGAAGTACTCGTTTCTCCTGAAAATCCAGAATAACCAGATAAACCAATCCCAGAGAAGCCTGACCAACCTGAAATGCTTGAACCACTAAACCCTGACCAACCAGATCTACCCGAGAAGCCTGACCATCCTGAGATACTTGAGTAACCACTTATTCCAGAAAATCCAGAGAATCCAGATGTTCCTGTTGTACCGGCGGTTCCTTGTGGTCCAGAGAATCCTGACCATCCTGAGATACCAGAGAAGCCAGAGAAGCCAGAAAAACCAGAGATACCTTCTGCTCCATCAACACCGGAATAACCAGACCACCCAGATTCGCCAGAGATACCAGCTTCACCAGAGATTCCAGAATAACCGGATTCACCACTATAACCAGATATGCCTTGTGGTCCAGTTGGACCTTGTAGGGCTAACTGTAGAGCACAATAATCAATTGTCTGTACGTGGCCACCCCATCCAGCCGTAATGTGGTAAAGTCTTAGACTAACTGCTGAAAGGCCGGTTATATATGGAGCGGAATCAATTACTCCAAGATTAAATTGTGTAGTACCGGCCAGCCCTTGGAATGTACCTATTGTGTCCCACTCGGAAGTATTATTGTTATACAGGTCGATATGAACTACGTGAGTGGAAGAATTGGTATAGGTTAGATTCAGCTGGACTTTATTGAAAGCAACAACGTCAAAGAAGTCAATGTGGATATCATATCCGGGTGTGGTTGCTGTTTCCTGAACCGAGTAGACATTGCCATCATTGTAAGTTTGTATACTGGTAAGATCACCGGAATTATATGTACCAGCAATTACTGAAATAGCCCCAGCAGGATAGGTTATGGTTTCTGGCGTTTGTCCTGAATAGCCAGAGATACCGGAATAACCGGAATAACCGGAATAACCGGAATAACCGGAATAACCGGAATAACCGGATATACCAGAGCCACTATAACCAGACCAACCAGAGATACCAATACCTGAATAACCTGACCAACCAGAAATACCAGTATTACCAGTAGGACCGCTATATCCACTGTATCCGCTCCATCCAGAAGTTCCAGTATCACCTATTTCTCCTTGTGGACCAGAGAAACCACTCCAACCGGAAAAGCCAGACCAACCAGATCTACCAGAGAATCCGGACCAGCCAGATACTCCCTCTTCTCCGTCATTACCGTCTTGACCAGAGAAGCCAGACCAACCGGATACACCATCAACTCCTATTATTCCATCTTGACCGGAGAAGCCAGAATAACCAGAAATACCAGATCCGCTAAATCCAGAATATCCGGATGTTCCTACGGCACCGTCAGTACCAGAAAATCCACTCCATCCGGATATACCAGAATAGCCTGAAATACCGGAAAAACCAGACCAACCACTTGTTCCCGGATTGTCACCGGAATAACCAGAGAAACCAGATACTCCATCAACTCCTATTACTCCATCTTGTCCGGAATAACCAGAAATACCCGAGAAACCTGACCAACCGGATGTGCCGGGATTATCTCCAGAATAACCTGACCAACCTGAGAACCCAGAGATACCCGAGTAACCTGACCAACCAGATAAACCATCTCCTCCAATTATTCCATCTTGACCAGAGTATCCAGACCATCCTGAGATACCAGATTCACCAGACCAACCTGAGATACCAGAGAAGCCAGATGTACCAATGCCTGAAAATCCAGAATACCCAGATACACCAAAACCCGAGAATCCAGACCAACCTGATTCTCCGTTACTTCCTATAACACCATCCTGTCCAGAATAACCAGACCATCCAGAGATACCTGAACCAGAATATCCAGACCATCCTGAGACGCCCTCTCCACCAACTACACCATCTTGACCACTAAATCCCGACCATCCTGAGATACCTAAACCAGAGAAACCAGAAAATCCAGATATACCAGAAAATCCAGATATACCAGAATCACTAGAATAGCCAGAATAACCAGATGTACCTATACCTGAAAAACCAGAATAACCAGACTCTCCTGAGACACCCAAACCACTAAATCCAGAAATACCAGAGATACCAGAGTAACCAGACCAACCTGATCGGCCTGAGCCACTAAAGCCAGAAATACCCGAGAAACCTGACCAACCAGATTTGCCGGAATAACCTAAATAGCCAGAATATCCTGACCGTCCAGATATACCAGAATAACCAGACCAACCAGAGATACCAGAATAACCAGAATAACCGGAATATCCAGACCATCCTGAGATACCAGAGAATCCAGACCAACCAGAAATACCAGAGAAACCAGACCAACCAGAAATACCAGAGTAACCCGAATGCCCAGACCATCCAGAGATACCCGAGAATCCAGACCAACCAGATTTACCCGAGAAACCAGATTCACCAGACCATCCAGAGATACCTGAACCAGAAAAACCAGAATAACCAGATATACCAGAGTAACCTGAAATACTAGAATAACCAGATATACCAGACCACCCAGAGATACCAGAGTAGCCAGAAAAACTAGAATAACCAGAGATACCAGAGTATCCTGACCAACTACTGAATCCGGACCAACCAGATTTACCAGAATCACCTGACCATCCGGAGATGCCCGAGTAACCAGACCATCCAGATTTACCAGACCAGCCAGAGATACTAGAGTAACCGGAAAAACCACTCCAGCCAGACCCACCAGACCAGCCTGAAACACCAGAGAAACCGCTCCAGCCAGACTCACCCGACCAACCACTGAATCCTGAGATCCCTGACCATCCAGAGAATCCTGAGAGACCAGAGAAGCCACTAAAACCAGAGAAGCCAGAGATACCAGACCAACCACTCCAACCCGAGACACCTGACCCACTATAACCAGACCAACCCGATGTACCAGAATAACCAGAGACACCAGAATAACCTGACGCACCTATTGGACCGGGCGTTCCTCCAAGAGAAACTATCCAAGAATTATACGTTCCATTACCAAAAATAGTATCAACATCGACAACTATATCCCCAGTAATTTCATTATAAGAAATAACAAAACCAGACATTTGATTATATGCATCAAATGAAATGATTATTGGTTGTCCTGTAATATAAGCTAATTCAGTTTCAACTGTAAACGATTGAAATCCTATTCCAATTGTTAAAGAATCAGAAGAGGCAGTTGTATACCTATCTCCTACAGTACCACTATATCCCGAATGGCCAGAATACCCAGATACACCAGAACCTGAATAACCAGACCAACCAGAGATTCCTCTTTGACCCGGCAACATCGTAAGAGTTGTTTCATTTGGGTCCACTACTAATTCTGTAGAATCAAAAGCAACTTCTACAATATGCTCATTTGGTAACAGTTCCACCTCAAAGGTATTTTCAGATACCTCTACAGTAATATTAATTTCTTTTTTTGTTGGTTCTGCCATTATTATTTTGTCATATTGAATTCTTTATTTACTATTTTATATACTTCCTCCGCTTTTACAAACCTATTTGGATCAAATTCAATTGATTCCCA
>Ga0137357_1000009_pt1 | contig 23721 bp, 24 predicted proteins | sample EasRivERMLT860_2_FD_104762 | JGI IMG/M metagenome (GOLD analysis project Ga0137357, IMG submission 104762) | Soil microbial communities from meander-bound floodplain in the East River, Colorado, USA - East River MetaG ERMLT860_2 | ecosystem: Environmental > Terrestrial > Soil > Floodplain ... | reverse complement strand
GTGGGCGGCTTGCAAATTGATGAACCCGCCGCAGACCTGGCTGTCGCCGCGGCAATCGCTTCTTCGTGGAAGGATATTTCTGTGAAAGCCGATGCCGTGCTGATCGGTGAGATCGGTCTCGCGGGTGAATTGCGTATGCCCGGTCAAATGCCGGCGCGTCTGCGCGAAGCACAGAAACTTGGATTCAAAACTGCGATTGTGCCCAAGGCTTTGCGAAAAGCTGAACCGTATCCAAAGGACATTGAGATCATTGAGGTGCGGTCCATTCAACAGGCATTGGATGCTGCATTTGCCCTTTCCAAAGAATTACCCAAAGGGCGGAAGGTGGCGTAGTGCTTCGACTGCGTTCGGACGAAGATCATGTCCTCGCTCCGCTCTGCGCGAAATTGAAGGGGAATTTGTTTTGCAACCAATTCATATCTCCTCCGTATAAGACACAGAAGGAGATTCACAATGAACGTAAAAATTATTTCAGCAATACTTGTGCTTGCACTTGTTCCACTTGCAAGCATGGCATGTGGATTCACGGTTGACCTGCCCTACCAGTCAAAGGCCGGGCAGGAGGTCAAGGATTCCATAACGGTAGCAGACCCAAAGTCCGAAGAGACGCGGGTGAGTCTGTCATTTGGCGCGGGCGACTTGAATTTATCCGGCGGTGCGGAGAATCTGGTTGATGGCACGGCATTGTACAACGTCAGGGATTTAAAGCCCAAGGTCAGCACTACAGACGGCACTGTCGAGATCAAGCAGGGTAACTTCGAAGGCTTGCCTCCATTTGAAGGTATGAAGAATGAATGGGATCTGAAGTTTGGCAAAATGCCCATGGATCTGGTAATTTCGGCTGGCGCTTATCAGGGCAGTTTTGAATTGGGCGGGTTATCCTTAAAAAGTCTAAGCATTAGTGACGGCGCATCGGATGTAAACCTTTCGTTTTCCAAACCAAATCTTGTGGCCATGTCTGAGTTTAGCTATACAACCGGTGCATCGGACGTGACGATGAAGGGTCTGGTAAACGCCAATTTCAATACCTTCATCTTCAACAGTGGTGCGGGTAACTACACCCTGGATTTTTCAGGCGACTTGCAACAGGATGCCACCGTGAGTATTGACTGTGGATTTAGCGACTTAACGATCGTCATTCCACAAGGCATGCATGCCATTGTAACGATCGATAGTGCCCTCGCTGACATCAGTTTTGGAGATGGCTGGTTGCAGAGAGGTACAGTTTATACACAAGCGGGCGAGGGTCCCACGTTGACGGTTGTGGTTAATATGGGCGTCGGTAATGTGAATATTCGGGAGTAGGATTTATCTCATACAGTCTCGAGACCCTCTACCCTTTCGGGCACACATCCCAATGGGAGAGGGTTTTTATTTTGGAGTAAAAGGTCATAATTCATCCGTGACCTCTATCACTTGTGCCTTACTTGCTGAGACAATAAAATCGTGTTAAGAGACAAGTTTTCTCTGCTTTTGGAGAGGAAGGTATTTATGCAAATCACCCGTCAGGCGGACTATGCAGTACGAGCAGTTTTACATTTGGCGCGCGCCGGCAATGCCGAGCGTTCCGCCACCAGCTTCGTGGCAAAGGAACAGAATATCCCGCCTTCGTTTCTGGCGAAGATCATTTCGCAACTTTCGATCGCTGGCTTGCTCCACACCTCGCGCGGGGCACGCGGCGGTGTAACACTGGCACGCGACCCAAAGGAGATCACCCTGCTCGAAGTGATCGAAGCCATTGATGGTCCGATACAACTCAATGAGTGTGTACAAGGGGAAGGTGTTTGTTCTTTTGAAGATAACTGTCCGATTCGGGCTGTGTGGTGCGATGCGCAGGATGAACTGGTAACACGCTTGAGGAAAACAAACTTCGCGGAGTTGATGGTGCAACCCGCATAAATGCTTTATGTGAAGGAGTCTCCATGTTGGAAATCTATCTTATATCTTATCTGGCAATTTCTGTCCCCGTCACCTTCTTCCTGTTGCTGGTGTTTAGAGCAGCACGGCGGGCTGATGACAAAATCGATGGGGTGAGTAAGGAATGCGCATATAAGCAACCTGATGATCAAAAGGCTCATATCAAAAGGTCGATTCCATCCTTTCACGTTTGATCGTTTTGCCCATCAGTTCACTCTGATCTGGCTGTAATATGCTGTCCACGGAGACAGTGTAATGTCTTCCTTATTAACTTTGATAATAAATATTGGGGATACATGACTCACCCCGAATTTAATCTTACGAGTTTTTAGCCACGGATTTACCCTTCGGGCACGATGTCACTGATTTGCACGAAAAAGCCGACCCGGTTCAGAAGGTCGGCTTTTCGTTCAACTCAATTCAGGACAATTAAATCAAAGTCCGTGACAATCCGTGTAATCAGTGACTGAATCCTTAAGTTTGGGGTTAATCATGTTTCATTATCAATATTTTCATTGTCATATTTGGGGAACGTGCCCGATGGAGCGGAGAGAGCTCCTGGATAGCTATTCATTGAATTACATTTTCCACAAAGACATCAAGGGAAAAAACCTTTCTTGTTGAATACTCCTTAAAAAAGGCTCATGAAAAACGTGGTGTAATCGTTTGAGTTGCGTAGGGTAGGCGTCCAGCATGTTTTGCACGCACATGATAAAGTTACATTCGTAAGGCGATTTCTCTTCTCCTCCTTAGAAATTGAAAGAGCCGGGGTTGGTCCCCGGCTCTTTCAATTTAATGCGACGGTTATTTATCGGCATATTCGTATGAGATGAATATCCACGCCAGAAACATCATTCTAAGTGCCTTCATTTCATCAGAGGCACTTCCTGTTTTGACAATGTAAGGCGGTTTGGCAGATCGAATGAGTAGAAAACCCCATATTGCCCGAAGGGCTCCACCAATCAAAGAACTCCAACCATTTTGTCCCAATAACACATAAAGCCCACTACCAATGATTAATCCAGCAGGGAAGAATCTAGAAGGATTCTGGCGACCCAAACTGGCAGATGTAACATTAGGCATCGTATAGTTTTGCTGGCATGTAATTCTCCTATGTGCAGACAGAATTATGCGTCTTCCCACTTCCAAAACAGGGCAACGCGACTATAATTTGTCGCAATGAGTTCCATCACTCTTCCGGCGAAGGCGAACGAGCATCCGCAAGTGCGGTCGCTCAATGTTCTGCGCGACCTGCCAGTCGTCGCGGACTTGATCGAGCTATGCTTTTCAAATACGATGGACAATGATGGTCAGCGCTATCTTTCAGATATGCGCCGCGCCAGCCGCGATGACAAGTTTCTGCGCTGGGCGAATCACATGGCAGAGACCACCTCCCTGCCGCTAACGGGCTATGTGTGGGAGGAGAACCACAAGATCGTTGGCAATGCCAGCCTCATCCCATTTCGTGATAAAGGCAAACGCATTTACCTGATTGCCAATGTGGCGACGCATCCTGATCATCGTCGGCGCGGTATTGCGCGCATCCTTACGCAACGCGCCATGCAACATGCCCACACCAAAAAAACCACTGCCATCTGGCTTCACGTCCGCGATGATAATCCGGGCGCTGTCAAGCTCTATGCAGATCTGGGATTTCAGGAAATTGTGCGTCGCACAAACTGGCAGGCCAACCCGGATCCATCCTTCCCCAAACCTGATACCGATATTCAAATCGTCCCACGCCATCCGCGCTTCTGGTCTCAACAACAGGATTGGCTTCGCCGCCTCTACCCCGAAGCCTTGAGTTGGTACCAGCCTTTGAATCTCAACGCCTTGCGACCGGGTCTTATGAACTGGCTGTATATGCTATTCATGGACTTCAACATCAAGCAATGGGCGGCTGTACGCGGCGATGAATTGCTTGCAACATTGACCTGGATGCCGCAAGGAGGGAGATCAGAGTCCATGTATGGCGCGGCAGGCGAAATGTCCGACCCTGAGGCGTTGACTCAGTTACTCATCCACGCGCGGCGCGCACTGTCCCATCATCCCACTCTGGCGCTCGATTATCCTGCAGACGAAATGATAAATGCGATCCTGGCGGCTGGCTTCAAACCGCGTCGCACACTAATTTGGATGAAAGCATGAGTGCAACCAAACGAAATTATTTTCGTATTCATAGGTGACGGTCAATTCTAAATTGGCTGTCACCTAATGTTTTGAAGAGGAGACACTATGACAAAGTTTATACTTCGTTTGGCGATCAATGCGATCGCGTTATATCTGGCGGTGATGATCGTACCGGGCATTGACCTGCGCGGCAGTTTGGCTTCGATCATCTGGTTTGCTTTGATCTTTGGTTTGGTGAACGCGCTGTTCAGACCCCTGCTCAAGTTCCTCACCTGCGGCCTGATCATGCTGACCCTGGGTTTGTTCACTCTGGTCATCAATACCTTCCTGTTCTGGCTGACCAGCATTATCGGTCAATCGTTTGGCATTGGTTTGATCATCAATGACCCTGTCTGGTGGAATGCCTTCCTGGGCGCCCTGGTTGTCAGCGCTGTGAGCGTGGTAATGACGTTGATCTTGAAGGATGAGTTGAGGGGGAAGCGGTAATAGATATAGGTTGTTAATGTGAACAAGGCGGTCATCAAATCTGATGACCGCCTTGTTGTTTCCGCGATTTTATTCACTGCCCCATAAAAGGGGAAATTGCGTCCAGCATTTTGCGGAACAGATCCAGGTTATTGATTAGCATACCCGCCAGGAAAACAAGTAAAGTTGCCTGGAACCATTTTCGATTGGCGAGACCCTCATAGGAAATGCCAAAGAAAAATATCAGCGCATATGTCCAATTGGGGGAATATAGCATTGGGTCGTCGCCATAATTCATGTGTAAACCGAAATTGAACAGGAGGTTCAAGGCAAGGGCCGCTTGCAGGGATGTATTTCCCCGGGATTTGATCAGTTCCCAAGCAAAGATCAGAACCGCAACAGCCAGCAATACAAACCATGAACGCGCCAGAAAACTCCCAAAGCCGATATACGAAGCATATTGATATTTGCCGCGAAAGAAGCGGATGGTATTAAAACAAGGACTTGAACAGCCGATCTCTTCGAGCAGGATCAACGGACGCGGCGCGACAACGCTGAAAAGCGTGATGGTGCGGGTTATTACATTGACGCGGCTGACTGTCTCTGAGAGTGGCACATCCACGATGTCACGTTTGAAGACGCCTTCGTTGCCCAGGTTTCTGGCTATGTAGAAAGGGTGGCTGTTTGGCTGGAGCACCGTTTGGGTAAAGGTCAATACGGTTGCCAGCGCGATAGTAACGAATATATATTTGAATGTTTTTTTTATATCCCATTGTGTAAACAGGAACGTGATGCAGGTCTGGATGAAATTAGTAATGGTAATTCCAAAAGTGACCAGCCCAACGGGGACGATATGCGCCAGTTTTGTGTTTTTATTTTGCAGTAGTACAATGGACGTGATCAGCGCCACGGCGGAAAATATATAGGATTCAAGGAAAGCGCCCAGGAGCAGGTGCGAATTCGAAAAACCAAGCAGTGCGGCAAGCAGGAGCGCATATGTTGTGTTGTTCGTCCTGTGTTTGAAGAACTTCCAGACCAGAAGAACGCATACCCCTCCAGCAAGCGCGTTGAGAATCAGCGCGGCGTGGAACTTGTCCCCATTGAGCAGGAGCGATAACAACCAGACCGGGGGGCGCAGGATCATCAAAACAAATGGATGCACGGCGCGCATGGGATGTATTTGATCTGCACTGGCTGTGAGGAAGCTGACCCAGATGGGAGAATCCGTATCGAAGTAATTATCTGCAAGGGCAAGATTCTTACTTACGAGGGCAGTCGCTAGAAGGTAAGTGGAGGCTGATATAGCGGAGGCAAGCAAAAGTCCAGGCAGGCTGCGTTTAATCCAGATGATGAAAGGAGATGAACGCCAGTCGGTTGAGTCCAGTTTTTGAAGAAGGCGCGCTGTCCAGCTTTGAGATAGAATGGTCAACCCTAAAAATGCAGGAGTAAGGCGTGGATCGGGTAAAAAGAAATCGGATAAAAAAAGTGTGGGATATTGCACGAGAAGGTGAACTGTTAGAATGACCAACGAAAGACCAAGGATCATGACAGTCATGGAAATGATCTTTTCCTTGAATTTGTTTTTCAACGAGGCTGTGAAATGTTCGATGATGATACTGAATGTCAACGCTGTAACAATGTTCAGCAAAACAGTAATAAGAAAAAATTCCCACAGCGACGGATAAAAATTTTGAAAAAAGCCCAATACCGGGAAGGAGATTAGTCCACCAAGTGCCCATGCCAAAATAAAGCGCATGGTTTGTTTTTGATCAAGAAGTTTATGGAATAAAAAAAGCCCGGGGGCGGCTGCGATGAAACCGATCACAAGAAATGCAATCAATGAAAAATGACCAACTCCGAAATTGAAATATATGGCTGATGTGCCTGCCAGAATCATTCCCCAATATTTGACCGGTTGAGGCGCTTCATCGAACTGTTTCCATGCATATGGCATTGAGATGAAATAGATCGAACCAAAGCCAAGTGTTAAGAGCGAGAGCGTGATACCCCGATCAATGGGTGAGTTGAGTTCGTTCTGATGAAGCGTTGCGGTTACGGCAAAGGCTGTTATAAAACCAGCCAGTCCGCTTATGAGAACGATGAGAAGTTGTTTGCGTTGCTCCATAAATGATGATCCGTTATTTCATTAATCCCATCAATCCACCAGCGGGTCTCGCCATCTTCACCGCGCGGACAATTGCTTCAGCCATGACCTCCGCCGCAAACGCGCCGACCATGGAAACATCAGCTTTGATATCGCCGGTAGCCAGTGCAAAGATCGTATCGCCATCGTACATGGTGTGTGCCGGACGAATGACTTGTGCCAACCCATCCTGCGCCATCTGTGCAACCTTCGTCGCTTCGGCTTTGGTGAGCTTGGCATTCGTGGCGATCACGCCGATCACCGTATTTGATTTGACAGCCGCACGCGCCTGATTCTTTTTCATCAGCGCCAGGGTCGAGCCCGAACGCAAGCCCGCGATTTTCCCTCCGGTTTTGGGATCGATCACATCGCCCACTGCATTGACTGCCACCAGCGCGCCGATGATGATTCCGTGGATGTCCATGCTGGATGTGCCGATGCCGGATTTCATGGCATATTTCATGCCACGCATCTTTCCGACAGAGGCGCCTGTTCCTGCTCCGACATTCCCTTCACCCGGCGGAGCGGATGAGGCTTGAGACGCCGCCAAATATCCCATCGCTGAATCAGGCCGAACCGACTCGTGACCGAGATTCAAGTCATACAAAATCGCGGCGGGGACTATCGGCACTTTCGCGGAGCCCGTATTGAATCCAATTTTCTGTTCTTCGAGATAACGCATCACGCCGCCCGTCGCATCGAGCCCGAAGGCGGAGCCGCCCGCCAGAACGACCGCATGGATTTTTTGAAGAAGATTGACCGGGTTGAGCAGATCGGTCTCGCGCGTGCCGGGCGCGCCGCCGCGTACATCCACGCCTGCCACCGCGCCTTTGCGACAAAGGATGACTGTGCAACCGGTCAATGCTTCCATATTCTGTGCATGCCCCACTTCAATACCGCGCACAGCCGTGATGGCGTTTTTGTTTTTTTGCATATCATGTTTAGCCGCAGAGTTCACCAAGATGTTTGAGAAAACTCATTTTTCCTGTGTGCTCTGTAGCTAAGATTTATTTCAAATCACGGATCAGCTGCATGAACTCAGTCCACTCTTCCTCAAAGAAATGCACGGTGACGTTGTTCAACTCGATGTGGTAGGTTGTTTCACCATCGGGTTCTTCCGCCTTCCATGCCAGAAAGTTATCGGTCTCGGCGATGGTTTCAGTTTGAGGCTCTTTGTTATTGTTAGTCATTATTGCTTCTCCTTGTTTGGTTGTTTGTTTTGTTGGCGGTTTTTGAAAAATAACCTGATACGTGCGATCCATTCCGCGCCAAGGGGTGGCGCTGGATGCTCTTCTGCCTCGGGCCACGGATTCATATCGAACATTTTGCGCATGGTGTATCTGCCCAGCAGGGTAAAGGTTGCTAGGAAGGGCGCGGCGATCACTACACCGAGGATGCCCAATAAATTGGCGGCGATCAGGGCAGCAACCAGCACAGCCGCGGGATGCACCTTCAACGTGCTTGCCATGATGCGCGGCGTGACGAATGAGTCGATGATCCAATCAATAATGGAGGTGATGATCACCACCATTGCCATATAGGCGAGGGGTTGCATTCCGAACGGATGATTGGTTTGAAAGAACGTGACCAATGCCATCACCACCCAGGTGATGGCCGGACCAATATAGGGCAGGAATTTTGCAAGCCCGGCCATGAGCGCGATCCCCAGTGCATATCTCACACCCAGGGTGGGTAACAAGATCGAATAAATAAGCACTGCCAGCAAAAAGATAATGATCTGCCCGCGCAGGAACGCGTTCCAAATGCGGCCCAGTTCCTTACCCAGCCTGATAAAATCTTCGGTGTAGCCGGGGACTTCGATCTTGAATAAATCCCTGCGCAAGCCACTGCTTTCTATCATCACAAAATAGGAAACGATCAGGACGAAGACCGTCCAGCCGAATATCTGCGCCGCGCCGCCAGCCAAAGCGCCAACCAGGTTGCCCGTGCGCCCAAGTAGAGGCTGGACAAATGAAAGTACCTGCTGGCTGATGGTGTTTAAGTCCAGCGTCCGCATATCCAGTCTAAAGGGACCAAAAGTAAAGACTTGCGTGGAGAGTTGTTCCACATAGGTCGGCAGGTTGGTGACAATATCCTGCACTGATTCGATCAGGCTTTGAATTTGCCCCACCAGCCCCACGCCGCTCCAGGTCAGCAAGCCAGCCAGCATGAACAGGATGATGAGAAAAAGAATGTTGACGGAGGCTTTCCACGAAAGGTGCAAGCCGCGCGCGATGAGCGAAGTGACCGGGTGCAATAAATATACCAACACGAAGATCATCAAGAGCGGGGTAATTAGATTCGAAAAGCGGTACAACAAAAATGCCGCGATGCCAACGATGACCAGCCCGATCAATAGTTTTGTGGTTGAACTCCAACCAGGCGATGTTGTGGATGTATGATTCATGGACGGTGCTCCGAAAACCTACGTAGCCCTCTTGCATAAGTAAGTGCAATACAGCCACAGAGACCTTTGAGAAAAAGCGCTTAAACTCTTTTCTTCTCTGTGATCTTATTATCCCGGAATGGGCTGCGGCAAAAAGACTTTCGCAAGAGATTGGTTCAATAAAAACGAATTCGCATCCCTATTCTAGTCAAGAGCGATGCGTTTGGCAACTTAAAACAAGAACCCCCGCAAAACTACTGGCGTCTTGCGGGGGCGGGATTTTGAATATCAACATCCGCCCAGGAAAGGCAGGAAGGTGCACCACAGCAGATTGGCATCTATATACCACAAAGCGCCCACACAGGCGCAGATACAAAACAACACAACCAAGCCTATAATGATCGGCGTCAGATTCGTCTTCTTGGCAGATGCTACATCCATTGACGCGGGGCTGGCTGGCACACTGCCGGCATACTCAGCTGGCGCGGGTGGAGGCGGAGTGGCAGGACGTGGAACGGAGGGTACAGCCAAACCCACGCGTGGGGAAACCATGGTCGCACCCGGGTCGCTGGCGGTCACCTCAAAAACCAGCACGATCTGCTCGCCAAATGAAACCACCTCGCCGGCTTTCAGTACGCGTGGTCCAGCCAGGCGTTGACCGTTCACAAACGTCCCATTGGTGGAGCCGAGATCTTCCAATACATACTTGCCACCCTGAAAAGTGAGGCGTGCATGGCGGCGTGAAATTTCAGCATCGTTGATCGTGATCTCATTGGTTGCGTCGCGGCCAATCGTTAATTGATCGCCTTCCAGTGTGAACGACGCGCCGGGTGTCGGACCTGATCGCATAATAAGTTGGAATTGAGATACCATGCCTGCTCCTATGCTATAAATAAGTTATGCAAAGTGTACAGGTTTCAGGCAAAAAAGTCAACCGGGTGTTACACTTAAAAGGAAATTACAATACAATCCATGTGGAGGCGCAATGTCTGATCCTCTTTTACCGATCCCTGAATTTTTTGACGCGGGCAATGTCGGCACTGTCTGGCGGATTCCCTACGAAGCGCGCGCCCAACAAGCGCGGGACTGGGTGCGTCAACACGCCCTTCAACCTGCCTCTGTTTCGACGACTCGCATCTGGCTGATGCTGATCGACGTGCAGAACACCTTCTGCATTCCTGAATTTGAACTCTACGTCGGCGGCCGCAGTGGACGCGGCGCCGTGGAAGATAACATTCGTCTGAGTGAATTCATCTATCGCAATTTGGGAAATGTCACCCACATCACTGCCACCATGGACACGCACAAAACCATGCAAGTCTTCCACGCTGTCTTCTTCGTGGATAAAGAAGGCAATCACCCCGCGCCTTACACCGATATAAACCTCTCTGAATTGCGTGACGGCAAATGGACATTCAACCCTGCCCTCGCACCTCAATTCGGGATCGCGCCCGCATACGGACAGCAGATGATGATCCATTACGCCGAAGAGTTGGAAAAGAAAGGCAAATACGCGCTGACGATCTGGCCCTATCATGCCATGCTTGGCGGGATCGGTCACGCGCTGGTTTCATCGGTTGAAGAAGCGCTCTTCTTCCACTCCATTGCCCGCACCACACAATATGACATCGAGATCAAAGGCGATAAGCCACTTACAGAAAATTATTCCGTCATAGGTCCTGAGGTGTTGACGGGTCCCATGGGCGAAACCCTTGGAACACATAATACAAAATTCATTGAACAACTTCATCAATTTGACAAACTCATCATCGCAGGTCAAGCAAAATCCCATTGCGTCGCGTGGACAGTTCAAGACCTGCTCAACGACATCAACGCCACAGATCCCGAACTTGCCAGAAAAATCTACCTGCTTGAAAATTGCTCCTCGCCTGTCGTCGTCCCTGGCGTGGTGGATCACACCGACGCGGCAAACGCCGCCTACGAAAGGTTTGCAAATGCTGGAATGCATGTTGTGAAATCAACGGAAAATTTCTAGGCGTAAACACGGAAACAAGGAGACACATACAAAACGTCCCATGTTTCCCTATTTACTTGTATACTTATCTACTTCCCACCAATCGTAAACCCAAAATCAGAAATCGTGTATCGAGCCTCCCATGTCAATCTTTGATAATAAACGTCTTACCAATGAAACTTTCAAGTTAGACATCGAGCGTATGCGCCGCGGCTGGTACTCGGATAAATATTTCGAGAACATCGGTCGCATGCTCACTGCGTTATCAACTGAAAAATATACCTACTCGGGCAAATATCATAATCTGCCGCCGGATGTTTCACCCGAAAATATCGCAGTCGGTGACATCGAAGTGGAGATGCAGTGGTTCACGCGCCGCCCTGGCAATACCATTGTTGTTGGTGTGGATAAGACTCTGGAAATGCTCAGGCATTGCACTGGCTATTGGGATGGCAATACCTTTGTGGATACGTCAGATCAATTGGAAGTATGGGCTGTCCATGATGGGGCGATGGTTAAGTCGGATGGCAACCCGTTGAACTCCGAGGCTGTGATCAAAGCACGCGGTCGCTATCGCGATTTTGCCCTGCTTGAAACACCCACCCTGGGCGTCCTTACCCGTTCGAGCCGCGTGGCAACGAATGTGTATGAAACGCTGATGGCTGCCGGTGGCAAGCCTGTGTTGTTTTTCCCGGCGCGTTTTGATTTGCACGAAGTGCAAGCCGCTGATGGGTATGCCTACAACCTTGCCATTGAACGCTTCAACATGGACTTCTCGCATCAGATCGGATCCTTCGTCTCGACCGACGCGCAGGGTGACTGGTGGGGCGGCGCGGGCGGCGGGACGGTTGCCCATGCGGCAATAGCCTCTTTCCTCGGCGACACCGCGGAAGCCATGATGCAGTTCGCGCGCGTCCTGCCCGCGCATGTCCCGCGCATCGCGCTCGTGGACTTCAATAACGATTCCGTGCGCGATACCCTGCGCATGATGGAAGTGATGTTCGCAAAGTATCGCGAGTTGTGCGATCTGAACGATAAAGCCGAAGGCGCAAAATATATTTTGTACGGAGTCCGCCTCGATACAAGCGGAAGTCTGCGCGATGTTTCCGTCGAGCCTTTGGGTGACCCGGCACTCGACCTCGGTGTAACGCCACGCCTCGTATTCAACGTCCGTCAGGGCTTGGATTCGGCCTGGGAAAGCTGGAGCCTGCCCGAGATTTGGAAAGACGCGGCGCGTCAGTATTGCCGCAATGTGAAGATCGTTGTCTCAGGCGGGTTCAATCCCGATAAGATCCGCAAGTTCGAAAAATTGGGAGTCCCTGTGGATATTTACGCGGTAGGCTCATCGCTGTTCAACAACAACGGCGGCACAGTGACCGACTTCACTGCCGACGTGGTGCGCCTGAAAATTCACGGCGAATGGATTGACATGGCAAAGATCGGTCGTACACCACTCGCAAACCCGGATTTGGAGAGGGTGTGGTGAACGGATGATGCTACAACTTCAAAATCGTCTCACGCAATGGGTGAAGCCGGTCTTTTTATGGTGGGCACTGATCGGCGTGGGGATCATTTTGCGACTGCGGCAATATTTTTCGGAGCGTTCTTTATGGGCTGATGAAGCCAGCCTGGCATTCAATATAGTGAATCGTACCTTCGCAGGCCTGACCCTGCCTTTGGATTATAGGCAGGGCGCGCCCGTCGGTTTTTTGTTTATCGAAAAAACACTGGTTATTTTGTTTGGAAATAGAGATCAAATCATGCGGCTGTTCCCGTTGTTTTCAGGGATATTCGCCATCTACTTTTTTTATCGCATCGCACAGGCACACGTCAAGGGTGGTATGTTTGCCGCTTTATTATTTGCAATCAGTTGGCCGTTGGTCTATTACTCCTCTGAATTAAAACAGTATTCAAGCGATGTGATGATCGGCTTGTTGTTGGTGTTTCTTTCAGACCGTTGTTTGAAGGGAAATGCACGCTCCAGGGATTTCCTCGTTTTGGGTATTATGGGAATAATGGCAATATGGGTGTCGCATCCATCTACTTTTATTCTGGCAGGGATTGGGCTGGCGATGTTCTTTGCCGCGATCTCAAGAAATCGTCTTGTGCCGATTCGGTGGCTGTTTGGTCTGGGGGCAATGTGGATGCTTTCCTTTGGTGTGGAATATTTTGTTTCATTGCATCACCTGGTCGCTGATAAATACTTGCATAATTATTGGGCAAAAGCTTTCATGCCTTATCCACCCTGGAGAAATCTGGATTGGTTCCTGAAGACATATTATTCAATATTGTTAATAGCCCTGAATAGGACTGATCAGATACTGGCAGTGCTTATCCCGGTTTTGATCTTGATAGGATGTTTGGCGCTTCTTTATCGGGAGCGACTTTTTCTCGTTGTCATCATTTCCCCATTTTTTATAGCTCTTTTCGCTTCAGCGGTACAAATATATCCGCTGAAGGATAGGTTTATGTTGTTTCTGGTGCCATTTATGTTGTTCTTGATCGCCGAAGGGCTTGGACGAATTTATATGATTATCGCAAAATGGCATCCTGGTATTGCTTCTGTTGTATATGTGCTTCCGGCCCTTCTGCTCTTTTTGCTGACGGTAAATACCACCTTTGGTTTCTTTCTATCACCGATGAATGATGCCAATATAAAACCGATCATGGCATATGTAGCAGAAAACAGACTGGATGATGAGATGATTTATGTCTACCATGGCGCAGATCCCGCTTTTAACTATTATGCCCCGTTTTATGATCTTGACCAGCTTCACCAAAAAGATGTTCTTGTTGGGTTTGATGCCCCCAGGAAAAAGATTGCGCTTGAGAGGTTCTTCGACGATGTTAAGATGCTCAAAGAGCGCGGCAGAGTCTGGTTTATATTTTCCCATATCGTTGATTGTGGCGGCTGTGATGGGGATATGCAAATGTTTTATCTGAATTATCTCAATGGGCATGGAACCATGCTGGATAGTGTCCATGCGGTTGGCGCGAATGCGTATCTTTATGATTTAAACCCATAGCGCCTGAGTGAAACATGGCTTTCGTAAAAACAATGACGATTTACCGGCATTACGAAATAATCAACCTCTCCACCTTGAATGGCGTACCCTCATTTTTTCCTCATCAAACTCGCGCGCTGCGAGATGTTTCCGTCGAACCTTTGGGTGACCCTGTGCTCGACCTCGGTGTCACGCCGCGCCTCGTGTTCAACGTTCGCCAGGGGTTGGATTTGGCTTGGGACAGTTGGAGCATGCCAGAGATTTGGAAAGACGCGGCGCGTGAATATTGTCGTAACGTGAAGATCGTTGCCTCCGGCGGGTTCAATCCCGATAAGATTCGCAAGTTTGAAAAGCTGGGCGTCCCAGTGGATATTTACGCAGTGGGTTCATCGCTGTTCAACAACAACGGCGCAACCGTGATCGATTTCACCGCGGACGTGGTGCGCGTAAAAGTGCACGGCGAATGGATCGACATGGCAAAGATCGGGCGCATGCCTCTGGCAAATCCGGATTTGGAAAAGGTATGGTGAGTTAGATTATGCAGCAAGCTAAAAATCGCCTCGCTCAATGGGTGAGACCAGCTTTTTTATGGTGGGCACTGATTGTTATGGGGATCATCTTGCGGCTGCGGCAATATTTTTCGGGGCGTTCTTTGTGGGCTGATGAAGCCAGCCTGGCGTTCAATTTGGCGAACCGTAGCTTCGCAGGTCTGACCCAGCGTTTGGACTATGACCAGGGCGCGCCGATCGGCTTTTTGTTCATTGAAAAACTTTTGGTCGTTGGGCTTGGGAATATTGATCAAGTAATGCGGCTTTTTCCCTTGTTCTCGGGGATACTTGCCATATACTTGTTCTATCGCATTGCAGATGCGCATATAAAGGGTGGCATGTTCGGTGTTTTGTTATTTTCTGTTAGCTGGTCATTGATTTATTACTCGTCTGAACTAAAACAGTATTCCAGTGATGTTATGATCGGCTTATTGTTGATTTTTCTTGCGAGCCGCTGTCTCAAAGAAAATCCGCAGGCACGAGATTTCCTGTTTTTGGGTGTTGCAGGTACAGTTGTCATATGGATATCGCATCCATCTGTTTTTATTCTGGGGGGGATTGGATTGGCAATGTTGGTGGCTGCGCTAACAAAAAGCCATCCTATACCTGTTTTGTGGCTTTTTGGATTGGGGTCAATTTGGCTGATCTCTTTTGGCTTGGAATATCTTGTTTCTTTGCGCTACCTGATCACTAATGATCTGTTGTATGAATATTGGAAAAAAGCTTTCATGCCCCTTCCGCCCGGGGGTACTCGTATTTGGTTGAGTAAAACCTATTATTCGATGTTGTTAACCACCCTTGGCAGAACTGACCAGATATTGGTGATTCTCTTTCCAACTCTCAGCTTGATCGGGGGCGTTTCGCTCCTTTTCCGGGAACGCAGTATCGCGATCATGCTCATCTCCCCTTTTTTTATTGCGTTGTTGGCGTCTACTTTGCAGAAATATCCTTTGAAGGATAGATTTATGCTCTTCCTGGTGCCTTTGGCGTTGTTTCTGATTACCGAGGGACTTGCAAGGATCTATTTGATCATCTCGAAATGGCATGCTGGTGTGGCAGGTGTTGTATATCTTTTTCCAGCCCTGCCACTTTTTTTACTATCCGCGGGCGGTGCTTTCGAGTATGTTCAACAGCCATATATTGGCTCGGATATAAAACCGGTTTTGGAATACGTGGCGAAGCACGAACAGAAAAACGATGTCATCTATGTGTACTACACTACTGTTCCGGTTGTTGATTATTATGCGCCGTTCTATAGCATCGACAATAAAGATATTCTTTTTGGCTATCGTTCACCGCTGAAAGATGTAGCGCTTGAAGGTTTTTACAACAATGTAGAAACACTTAGGGGGCGTGACAGGGTTTGGTTCATATTTGCCAGGATATTGGACTGCGGTGGATGTGAAGGGGATATGCAATCATATTTCGTAAACTATCTCAATGAGCTGGGAATCATGTTGGATAGTTTCCATCGAACGGATGCGAATATTTATCTTTACGATCTCAATCCGTAATGCAGGAATCCAAGCAGTAACTGGATCGGCTGTTGTGCCTTAGGGTATTGGCATTCGTTCGATCTTGAATGGCGTCCCTTCAATTTTTTCCTCATCAAACTCCCGCGCCGCGAGATGACCTGCAAACACAGCCTGCGCGATGATATTCGGCGCTTCGGCATCACCGATAATTCGTAATGAGCGAATCCCCTTCTCCCTGTGGGAGAGGGCTGGGGTGAGGGTAAGATACAACGAATCATTCGACACCCTATCACTCACCAACACAACTCCATCACGCGGCAACTCGACTTCTTCTCCTGAAATCACATTCGATAATTTCACAAAATCTTTTCCAATCACACCCAACACAGTCTGCGGATACAACTTCACGCCAAGCTTCATCAACTTGGCTTGGATGCGCTCCTGCTCTAATGTAAATTGCGACCAATACGAAACCAGCGGCGCGGGCGTGACAAGTGAAACTTTGCATCCCTGTTCTGCGAGCAGTTCAGCTAACACGCCGCCCATGTAGTAATGGTCGTCATCGTAAATGACAAAACTCTGGACTCCAGAAGCTTGCTTCTGAATTTTCGACAGCAAGCTGTCGGACTCCAAATTAAAACCCATCAAATCATCAGGACTAAACACATTCTCCAAATCATATCCTTGAATTGGTTTCCACAATGTGCGGCCCACACCATCGCGTCGCCAGGTCGCGCCGGTAGCAAAGATGGTGTTCTGCGCGCCTGATTCGAGAATCTCCTCGGCAGTCATCGGGCTGGAGGGATACACCGCAACATTCTTCATCTTCTTGATCTGGGTCAAGCGCCAATCCATGACACGCCGCCATTCATTCAAACCCGGCAATGCGGATTCGCGCAACACGCGCCCGCCCAGCTCCTTGCGCGCTTCGAGCAAGGTAACCTGATATCCGCGTTGACCCAATGCCCGCGCAGCTTCGAGTCCCGCAGGTCCTGCACCCACGATCATCACTTCCTTATCGCTCTTCTTTGGCGCAATGATCTCAGGATGCCAGCCGCGCCGCCATTCCTCTCCCATGGTTGGATTCTGCGTACAGCGGATCGGCACAAAGCGCGTGTCACCCGTCACACAAATGTTGCAACCGATACATTCACGGATATCTTCGATACGCCCTTCTTTGATTTTTGTAGGAAGAAATGGGTCAGCAATCGATGGTCTAGCCGCGCCGATTATGTCCATCACGCCGCGCTGAATCGCAGAGACCATCGAATCAGGTGACGTGTATCGTCCCACACCGACAACAGGTTTCGTCGTCAACTGTTTGACGAACGAAATATATTTCTCCTGATGTCCTTCTTTCCCAAAACGTGAAGTGATTGAGTCGTTGTTCCAGCCACTCACATTCACATCCCATAAATCGGGTAACTCGGCAAGCATGGCAACCACATCATAGCCTTCACCCTGATGCGTGAGTCCATCTTCACCGAGCAATTCATCCACTGCAAAGCGCACAGCCACCGCGCAGGTGTCGCCAACGGCATCCTTTGTATCTTCGATCATCTCCCGAAAAAAACGCACACGGTTTTCAAGCGAGCCGCCGTATTCATCCGTGCGGTCGTTGTAGCGTTTCAAAATAAATTGGATCGCGGCAGTCATCCCGTGACCCGCGTAACAATAGATAATATCGAAGCCCGCGCGTTTGGCGCGCAATGCCGCCTCTCGATGCCACTTGCGTACATTGCGGATATCCTCCTTATCCATGCGGCGAGTCTGCACGGGGTCATAACCCGAGCCGCCCACTGTCCCCATCGAACGCGGCGCAAGTGACGGCGTGCGCGAATACAAGTTCGGAGCGTCGATTCCGTTATAGGAAAGTTCAACGCCAGCCAGCGCGCCGTGCTGATGCACGGCGTCGGTCATCAACTTCAAAGTTGGAATATCCTCATCATCCCAAATGCGCCCCTCAAAATATGGCGAGAGGTCGCTCGTGTGATGGATCTCCGTTTCCTCGGTACACACCACGCCCCAACCGCCCTCCGCTTTCATGCCGCGCATCGCCGCCATGCTCTGCGGCATCCGATGACCAAACCCATTGCAATGCGGCACTTGATAAAAACGGTTCGGAGCAGTGACAGGACCGATCCGAACCGTTTCAAATAAAATATCGTAGGGACTATTCATGGGATTCCTTTCGCGCTCCCGAAGGACATCGGGACGATGTGAGCGGAGTGACCCTGAGCTTGTCGAAGGGGAACGAAGTCGAAGCGCACTTATTTCATATTCATTGTTCTTCGACTGCGCTAAGCTCCGCTCAGAACGAAGCCACTTAATATCTTCGGGACGACTTCCAACATCTCGCCTCTTACTTGGCGGAAAACTGCCAACCGCTCCTCATCATTTCCCTCTGCCTTAGCCGGATCCACAAACCCGTGATGGACGCGTCTCCCTGCTTTCCCGGGCCATACAGGGCATTCCTCTGCCGCTGAATCACAGACCGTCACAACCAGATCAAAATCTCGTGTGTGTAAATCATCAATGTGTTTTGATTCGCCTGAATGTGGAATATTGATCTCAGCTAATACCTGAATTGCTTTGGGATGAACATACCCCGCTGGCTTTGTCCCCGCTGAAAATGATTTCCATTCATCAGCGTAACGTGCATTGACAATGGCTTCCGCCATTTGTGAACGACATGAGTTGCCAGTGCAGAGGAAGAGGACGGTTTTCATAACGAGATATCATCGCGCTGAGCGCAGTCGAAGTGACTATATATCTTGGTGCGTCCGCTTCGACTACGGGTCTCACTATCGTTCGACCCTCCGCTCAGCGCGAAGGAAATTACCCAAATCTCCCCGTGATGTAATCTTCCGTGCGTTTTTCTTTCGGCGCGGTGAAGAAGGATTTGCCTTCGCCATATTCAATGAGTTCGCCTTGTAAAAAGAAGGCGGCGTAATCGGCAGTGCGGGCGGCTTGTTGTACGGAATGTGGCACAAGGATGATCGTGTATTCTTTTTTCAATTCAACCAGTGCGGCTTCCACTTTGCCGGTGGAGATCGGGTCGAGTCCGGAGGTGGGTTCATCGAGCAGAATAATTTCGGGTTGAAGTGCGAGCACGCGCGCGAGACAGATGCGTTGTTGCTGTCCGCCCGAGAGGGCGATCGCAGGATCATCCAATCGGTTGTGGACCTCTTCCCAGATGGCGGCCAGCTTCAGGCTGCGTTCGACCGCTTCATCCAATTTTGAACGACGTTTTTCGCCCGCGAGTTCCAAACCATAGGTGAGATTCTCGCGGATGCTCATCGGCAAAGGAACAGGGCGTGCAAAGACCATCCCAACTTTGCGGCGCAGGGCGATCACATCTGTTTTCGAGTCGAGGATATTTTTGCCATCAATCATAATGCGACCGGCTGAGGCTTTGACTTCGGTGAGATCATTGAGCCGATTCAAACACCGTAACAAGGTTGATTTGCCGCCACCCGCCGGGCCGAAAAGCACAGTCACCGCATTCTGGCGAACGCTCAAGCTGACATCGCGCAGAGATTCGACTCCGTCTGCATATTGGAGCGAGAGATTTTCGATAACGATTTTATCTACCATTGTCGCTTTGCCCTCGCGCGTGATCGGATGACTGTTGCAATCAGATTCATGGTGAGCACAAATGCCAATAGTACAAGCGCCGTGCCATATTGAATTTGGAGCGGCATTTCAGGGACCTGGGTTGAGATCACAAAAAGGTGATAAGGCAAAGCCATGGTTGCATCGAGTGGCGAACCAGGCAGACGAGGCAGGAAGAAGGCCGCGCCTGTAAATAAGATCGGAGCTGTCTCACCGGCGGCGCGTTCAAGCCCGAGGATAACACCTGTAAGAATGCCGGGCAATGCTTCTTTCAGTACAATGCGTCGAATGGTCTGCCAGCGTGTGGCACCCAGTGAAATGCTGACAGTACGGAATGCCTGTGGAACTGAACGAAGTGACTCTTCTGCGGTGCTGATAATGACGGGCAATGTCATGATCGAAAGTGTGAGTGACGCGGCAAGGATGGATGTTCCAAATTTCAGGAAAAGCACAAATAAGCCGAGTCCGAACAGTCCGTAGACCACTGAAGGAATGCCAGCGAGGTTTATGATGGCGATACGGATCGTGCGGGTGAGTGGTGTATCGGAGGCGTATTCTGAAAGATAGATCGCCGCGGCGATCCCAAGCGGAACAGAGAAGATCGCCGTGCCAATTGTGAGATACAAAGTGCCGATGATGGCGGGAAGAATCCCACCGGCGCGCATACCGTCGTGCGGGAAGCCGGAGATGAATTCAACTGATATGGCGGGGAAGCCTTGCGCAAAAATATAAATAACCACGGCAATGATCGGGATGACGGTGGCTACAGCCATCAAGGTGATGGCTGTAAATCCGAGACGCTGTGTGAGATGGCGGTTAACGGTGAAAATGTTTTTCATAAAATAATCATTCAGTCCGGTGGTCTCGATATGGGCTTCGCCCTACTCAACCAACGGAATATTTATGACAGTATCCTCTCTGCGCGTTTCCTTGCTCGAAACACAACAGACGATGCGGCAATATTTACACCCAATGAAATCAGGAATAAAACCATGCCGATGAAGAAAAGTACGTGATAGTGTGTGCTTCCACTTGCGACTTCGCCCATTTCTGCGGCGATGGTGGCAGTCATGGTGCGGACGGGGGAGAAGAGACTGCCAAGTTTGACAGCGAGCACAGGAGCGTTTCCGGTGACCATCATCACGGTCATCGTTTCACCGATTGCACGTCCCACGCCGAGCATGATGGCGGTGAGAACACCGGAGCGCGCGGCGGAAGAGTCACGCGCCAGATGGTTTGCCAGCGGGTCGCGCCCAAAGCCCAGGCACCTTCGCGGTAAGCACGCGGCACGGCATCCAGCGCGTCTTCCGCAACCGACACGACCGTGGGCACTGCGATCCCGCCCAAAAGCAGGGATCCGGTAAAGGCTGTCAGACCAGTTGGCAGGTCCAGAAAGACGCGTAGGAACGGGGAGAGCACGAGGATTCCAAGAAATCCCAAAACAACAGAGGGGAGTCCACCAAGCAATTCCACCAGCGGTTTGAGGATCTCACGCATCCAGCGCGGCGCGATCTCAGAGATATAAATCGCGGTACCGATCCCGAATGGAACTGCGATTAGCCCCGCGCCAATCGTCACGATGAGCGAGCCGGTGAGCAGGGGCAGGATGCCGAAATAGCTTTCGATGGGATACCATCGAATGTTGAACAGGGATTTTGATTCAACCTCGCCAAGTGTCGGGAGTCCTTCGCGCAACAGGAAGAAGAATATCAGCGCGACAAAAAGAATGGCTGAATAGCCCGATGTTTGAATGAGACGCGTAATAACAAATTCAGGCCAGTTTAAAGATTTTTCCATAATTCTCCCTCCTCTCCCTTAGGGAGAGGGGCTGGGGGTGAGGGCAGGTACAAACCCAAGATCTTCAACGATCTGTTGCGCTTCGGGTGAAAGGATCCATTCGAGATATTCCTTTACCACGCCGGTTGGTTCACCATTGGTATACATATAAAGATCGCGCGCGATGGCATAGGTCTTATCGTTCACGGTCTCAATGGAAGGCAACACATACGCGCCGCCGGCTTCTTTTGCAATTGCGATCATTTTCAAATCATCGGGGACATAACCGAGGCCATCGTAGCCGATTGCATTTGGGTTTTGCCGCACCTCAGCAATAATTCCTTCAGACGATGGCAGTAATAATGTGTCCATCGAAAATAAAGTTTTATCTTCCTTGCTGCTTAGTCGCAAAACAGTTTCCAAAAAATAAACATGCGTGCCTGAATTGGTCTCACGCGAAAGCCGCACGATGGGTCGATCTTCGCCGCCGACCTCAGACCAGTTGGTGATCTTGCCGCTGTAAATATCCGAGATCTGTTGCAGGGTTAATTCATTGACCGGGTTCTCCGGATTCACAATGACCGCAATCGCGTCGCGTGAGATGATATGTTCAACAGGTTCGATCCCATTGGATTTTGCCTCATCAACTTCCTCCTCCTTGATCTGGCGGGATGCGTTGGCGATATCCACGGTACCGTTGATGAGCGAAGCGATTCCTGTCCCCGATCCTCCGCCTGTTACCGATATACGGACATCCAGGTGCTTGCCCTGATATCTTTCCGCCCACGCCAGCGCGAGATTGACGATCGTATCCGAGCCTTTGTTCTCGATATAGGTCGCCTGGGAGTTAGATGCGGCCTCCGCCGATGAAGAAGGACCGCATGACGTGATGATGAATGCTACAAGAAAAAAGAGAATGAGAGTGTATTTCATTGGACGAATTATAGTCGAAAGCCTCATGTAGATGAAGAACCCGTTCAGACTCACCCGAGGCTGATTCTGTTTCAATAAACTTTTCTCAATCTGAAACTTCATCCTTCCTACTTTTCTTTGATAAAATCAATCCATGACCACAACCGCCTCCGCCTTTTCCGTCCAAAACCTTGATTTTTATTACAGCGCTTCAAAAGCCTTGTCGAACATAAATATTGAGATCGAGCCGCGCAAAGTGACCGCCTTGATCGGTCCATCGGGATGTGGCAAGAGCACCTTTCTGCGTTGCTTGAATCGCATGAACGATACGATCGCAGGCACGCGCGTGGATGGAAAAATCCTGCTGAATGGGCAGGATATTTATAAGGCAGAGATGGATGTGGTCAACCTGCGCCAGCGTGTGGGTATGGTGTTCCAAAAACCGAATCCGTTCCCGCAATCCATATACGATAATGTGGCGTTTGGTCCGCGTGTGATGGGGATGAATGTGAACTTGAATGACTTGGTGGAGAAGTCTCTGCGCGCCGCCTCGCTATGGGATGAAGTAAAGGACGATCTAAAGATGGATGCGTTGGGTCTTTCGCTCGGTCAACAACAAAGGCTTTGCATCGCTCGCGTTGTTGCTGTGCAACCCGAAGTGATCCTGATGGATGAGTCCACGTCTGCGCTGGACCCAATCGCCACCTTGCGCGTGGAGGAATTGATCGCCGAATTGAAGAAGGATTACACCATCGTGATCGTCACCCATAATATGCAACAGGCCGCGCGTGTTTCTGATTACACCGGGTTGTTCTGGCTTGGCGAGTTGATCGAATTTTCAAATACAAATGATATGTTCACAAAACCGAAACAGGAATTGACCGAAGCATATATTACGGGGCGGATGGGGTAATTTGCCCAGCCGCCGTCCTCGGCGGCGAGGACTCCGTCGAGAGCAGGTGTAGTTTGAATAAAAATCCGCTGGTTGGTTTCAGCGGATTTTTTGTTTCATTGATTGTTTTGTTTTTGTTGTTTCCAAAACTCATCGTCAGTGGATTTGATCTCAGCCATTTCGCCGGTTGCAATGAAAACTGTGCGTTCACAAATGTTTGTCACGCGGTCGGCGAAACGCTCCAGATTGTGCGCCACCCAGAGGAGCCAATTTGCGCGTTCGATGGTCTTGGCATCCTGAATAACGAAGGTCATTAATTCGCGGTAGACCTGATTGTAGAGTGCATCCACTTCGTCGTCGTGAACCGGGATGGATTTTGCAGCCTCTACATCTTCATTGACGAAGGCGGTCAGGGCGGAATGGAGCATATCCACGCCGATCTGCGCCATGCGCGGGACGTCTATGAGCGGCTTGAGCAGGGG
>Ga0137357_1000004_pt1 | contig 37648 bp, 63 predicted proteins | sample EasRivERMLT860_2_FD_104762 | JGI IMG/M metagenome (GOLD analysis project Ga0137357, IMG submission 104762) | Soil microbial communities from meander-bound floodplain in the East River, Colorado, USA - East River MetaG ERMLT860_2 | ecosystem: Environmental > Terrestrial > Soil > Floodplain ... | reverse complement strand
TTCCTGTTCCTGTTCCTGTTCCTGATTAGGCATAGTCTTACCGATAGTCTCATTGAAAGCCTTTGCGAAGCCATCACCTAAGCCTTTCGTGAAGGCTTTAAGCTCATGATATGCAATAGATTTCAAAGCACATTCGGGCAATTCATCCCAGTGCGCAGACCAGCTTTTTACAACATTCGGGGACTGTGGTTTATTGTATTTCATTGCATTAGGAATAAAGATCAAGCGTGCTTGGAAATCGGCTTTAACTAAGCCTTGATTTAAGACTTCCTGCAAGGCTTCGTGAAAGGCTTTCTTCGAATTGAATCGAAGCTTTATTAGGTATCAGAAAATAAATAAGAAGACAATAAGCAAATAAGAAGACAATAAGCAAATAAGAATTACATCCTCTATCTATATTTCTATTTATATATACGGGGGTGTCTGAACACTGCTCATACACTGCTCATACACTGCTCATACACTGCTTGATCAGTGCTTAGTATATGTTTAGGCATTGAATGAACATGGCCTAGGCTATCATTTTATATCATTTGTATAACTACCCAGGGTTTTACAAATGACATATATTTCCAGTGCGAATTAAGAGAATTAAGCGAATTAAGTCAATTATTTCGCTGCGAAAAAAGAGAATTAAGCGAATTAAGTCCAGTCTGTGTAAACGGCCACACTTATTAACAAAGGCTTTAAGCTCTTTTAAAGAAATAGGAAGAAATGAATGAAGAAATGAAAGTATATAAATTAAACAATTTTTTTAGCTCTGCAGAGGTTCGAACTCTCAACCTCAGCGATAAAAGTGCCGACTCTACTTAATTTACCCCATATTAAGATGAAAATTATTATTTTTCATATTAAACAAGAAGGTGATTTTAAGCAGTGTGTAACACGAATAGGCCGTAGATTGTACATTGATCTTGATGATTTTGAAGCCTTTATCGATGCTCAGAAGGGAGATGCAAAATGATCCATGCAGTTAACAAAGAAGGACTGCCTCACCGCAGTGCCATCCAAAACAAGAAACAAAAATGCCCTACCGAAGTAGGGCACCAACACACTAAAGAAAAATACCTTACTGGGAAAATAAGGCATCTATCATGAAACAAAACAACAACATGAAAGATTAGAATATAACAAAAGATGAAAGGATGCAAGTGGTTAAAAAAAGTACTTTTGCGAATTGGCGGACAAGGGTGTTTTTTTAGTGCATATTTAGAATTTGATACACAATTATTTAACAAAGTATACCCTAAATATCGATGCGCTCCTAAATAGGAGTGTCCAAGTAATCTTCCTATTAGTTCGCAGTTCGCGAATTACGAACAGTGGCACTGATTGGAACTGACTGGCATCGATTGGGAGCAACTGGGAGCAAAAGAAGCTAATTAACAACCTTTAGTTTTTAGCAAATGGTTAAAATTTGTAACCGTTTGAGTAATGCGGATGTGTGCCCGCAAAGATACAGCACACGTTGTACAAGCAACTTGAGATATATTTCCTTTTCCATTTCCTTTTATACATATACATCCTCGGGTAGATGAGCGACTAACACTCGCGGAGTCATCGCCTACCATTCGTCGACTACTCGTTGAGAGTTATTAATTGGCAACGTCAAAGTATCTTGCCAACCATTTCACATGCCAATGGTTATTGTTATAACATGTTGATTAATATGAATATTCATTGATTGCTGCCAGTTTTTGCTGTTCAAAACAAAGTTGGCAGAAAGCCTGGTTTCCTGCCAACCGAATTATCATCTTAGGGTAGGTTCGCAATATTTCTCAAAAATACGCCGCCCCGCACCAGCTAAAACCGCTAAATTATTTTAGCCATTAAACAATGGTGTGATTCCGCTCACTGATTGTGACTATTCAGGTCTAAAACGGGTAATAACCCTCAATAACGGCAAGAATAAAGACTTTTAAAGTTAATAACGGTTTTAAACCCTAATAAACACTTTTAAACCCTAATAAACACTTTTAAACCCTAATAAACACTTTTAAGGTTGCCTTTATTAAGGGATTCCTTATTAAGGACTTCCTTATTAGATGAAAATAATTGATTGAAAACGAAAAGTGATGAAAAAAAGTAATCGATTTTTCTTTGTACAAATTAAAAAGTATTTATTTTCACCAATTTATATGTATAATAATGGTAATAATTTTTGGAGTTCAAAAAATGGCTAAATTAAACGCTGCGGCACGTAAAAAAATCCCTAAATCAGAGTTCGGCTTACCAGAGAAGGTAGGCAAAGAAGGCAAAAATAGAGCTGGAAAAGGCGCTTATCCTATGCCCGATAAAGCTCATGCCGCTAACGCGAAAGCCCGTGCTACTCAGATGGTAAACAAAGGTAAACTCAGTGCAGCTAGTGCAGCAAAAATCAAAGCAAAAGCTAACAAAATATTGGGCAAGTCTGCTAAGAGAGGCAAATAATGACTACAATAACTGAATTTCAAAATATTCATATTGATCAACAAAATATTGTTATAGTCCCTGCGTTGGGTACCTTAAGTTCAGTTTTTGACTGTGGTGGCACGCAATTATGTGGCTTTTATGCACCTTATGAGATTCGTGGTTCTAACGTTACATTTATTTCTAAAAACAGGCCAGAAGCCCTTAATTCCTTTGTATATGATGGAGGTGCTACGCCTGTTTTAGTAAATTATCCTGTTCCTTTAATGGGTGCTGGAGAAAATGCGTATATTCCTGTTTCTTTAACTATATTCGCAGGCATTCGTTATGTGCAATTAGTGATGTCAGACCCCGTTACCATTAATACGCGTATAGAATTGGCTGTTCGTCCTACTTAATAATAGGAGTGTTTATGGCAAGATCAGAAGGAAGGAAATCTAACCCAATAGATTGGCAGTATGTAAACAGATTAGCAGAAGCTGGCGCTAGTGGGAGAGAAATTGCAGCAACTATAGGCATCACGGATGAAACACTTTATAAAAGAACAATTAAAGAACACAATATTCATTGGGCGGTTTATTGCCAAAGATATGATGAAAAAGGAAAAGCGGCTTTAAGATTGGCGCAACATGAGAAAGCTATTATAAAGCAAAATGTAATCATGCTGATTTGGTTAGGAAAGCAACGGTTGAATCAATATGATAGGGCTGCCCTTCATGTTACACAAAATGAAATTAATTTAGATGATTTGTCATTGCAAGAATTAAAAATGCTTTATGCAAATCCTAATTTAAATTTGATTAATTACAAAGACATTAAAACACTAGAAAACAAAGAAGTATTACAAAATGCTGAGCTTACCACAGCGAATTGCAATAGCGATAGAAATCAAGAGACGGGAACTGGCGCAAATAGCAACGACGAGATATGCGCACAGTCTAGCGAATTTTGTTAAAGACGCTTGGGAAATATTGGAACCGTCGAATGAATATATACACGGTTGGCACATAGATGCTATCTGTGAACATTTACAGGCGGTAACAGCGGGTGAAATCCAAAATTTATTGATTAATGTTCCACCCGGCATGTTGAAGTCATTATTAGTTGGTGTGTTTTGGCCTTGTTGGGAATGGGGCGTAAAGAAGCTACCGCATTTGCGTTATATTTGTGCTTCTCATTCGCAGACATTGGCTATTCGTGACAATATCAAAGCACGTCGATTGATTATGAGTGATTGGTATCAGGACAGGTTTACACACGTTCGATTGACGGCAGACCAAAAAGCTAAAATCAAATTTGAAAATACATGCTTAGGATTTCGAGAAGCTATTGCGGCGGGTTCTATTACGGGTTCGAGGGGCGATAGGGTCATTTTAGATGATCCATTAAGTGTAGAAGATGCGTACAGTGAAACCGTTCGCAAGTCTAAAGAACTTTGGTTTCAAGAAGCCGTCCCGACCCGATTGAATGACATTACTAAGTCATCGATTGTGGTGGTAATGCAACGGCTCCATGACAGAGACACCAGCGGTATTATTTTAGAGGACAAATTAGGATATGAGCACTTGTGCTTGCCGATGGAATTTGATGCTAAGCGTAGATGCAAAACGGTAATAGGATTTAGCGATCCGCGCATTGGAGATGGCGATTTATTATTTCCAGAACGTGTGCCTCGCGAAGCGGTCAATAAGTTAAAACGCGATTTGGGTGAATATGCAACGGCAGGCCAATTGCAGCAATCGCCGGTTCCACGCGGGGGCGGTATTATTAAGCGGGATTGGATACAAGTAATTGATGTATTGCCGCAGAACTTTACATACATTATTCAATCGTATGATACGGCCTTTAAGACCGGCCAAAGCAACGATTATTCAGTAGGCACGACATGGGGCATATTAAATAATGAGATCTATTTAATAGATAGATTAAAAGGAAAGTATGAGTACCCTGAGTTATTGGAGCTTGTTAAAAGGAGCGCTGAAAAACATGCCCCACATATTATTTTGATTGAAGACAAGGCGAGTGGGCAAAGTTTAATTCAGTCATTAAAGCGCGAAACTAAGTTATCGATTAAGGCTGTAAAAGTCGATACAGATAAAATAGTTCGCGTACATGCTATTACAATATTGTTTGAGCATGGGCGTGTCTTTATGAAAAATTCGCCGTGGTCAGAAGACTATGTAAATGTTCTGACTAAATTTCCTTATGCGTCGCATGATGATGATGTTGACTCAACAACGATGGCATTATCTTATTTTGCAAAGCTTAAGAATTCGTTTAATATATCAAATAATCAAGATGTATTTAGTCGTTAATTAAGGGGCAATTATGGATTATTTATCGATAGAAAATTTATACCGTGACAGTCGTGATACGGATTATCCGGAGCGTTCTTTTAAATTATTATTGCTTAGAAAGTTTCTGGATGGGACGGTTTATGATATTTTGCAATATCCTTTTGTTGTGACAAGTAAGAAAACAGGAATGGGCGATGGTGTTTATTCGGTTGAAAAAATTCCCATGTCCCAACGAAGGCCAAGTGTTATTTCTACATTATGTGGAACGGTCGTAGACGATAGTGTGTCGTTTTTGTTTGGTGCTGGTCGTTTTCCACAAATTAAATTTAGTGATGATAAAACGCAAGAACTGATGGATGATTTAATTGATAGGACTTTATTGCCGGCAGCAATGATTGATGTGGCTACCGATGGCAGTGTTGGAACAGGGGTTTTGTTAATAAAATTAATTAACTCATGCATTTATTACGAATCATTACGTGCTGAATATTTAACGCCCATTTTTGATACGAGCAATCCTAATTTATTGATAAAGCTTACACAAAAATATAAAGTCAAAGGTGCCGATTTAGTATCACAAGGTTATGACATTAAAAGTCCTACATTGGATTATTGGTATATGCGTGAATGGGACTTGCAGAACGAAAATTATTATGTTCCTTGGTCAGCCGAAGATACTGCTACTAAAGAATTTAAACCAAAAATAGATAGAGAACGTTCGTTGGCGCATGGGCTGGGATTTGTACCGGCGGTCTGGATTAGAAATTTAAGCGGTGGTAATTTTATTGATGGTAAATGTACTTTTGTTAAAGGCATTACAACAAACATCCAATTGGATTATCAATTATCACAATGCGGCCGTGGATTAACATATTCCCAAGAGCCATTATTATTTTATAAAAATCCTAATATTTTAGAAAACGGTCAAATTAAGATTGGTGATGGTACCATTTTAGTTGGTGGTGAAAACTCTGATGCAAAGATGATTGAAATCAATGGTGATGGTTGTATGGCTGCATTGGCTTATCAAGAAGTGCTTCGTAAAATTGTTTTAGAAAATATTCACGGCAATCGAAGTGTTCCTGAAAAAAGTGGTTTTTCTCAAAGTGGTAAAGCATTAGAAATGTTGCATCATCCTTTAATTTTATTAGCGAGCCGTTTGCGTTCTACATACGGTGAAGTTGGATTAACTAATGCCATTAAAATGCTTCTTAAAATCATTTCTAAGAAAGAAGTATTTTTAAATGGTGAGCGCATTAAGAGTAATGATATTGATTCTAATTCATGCGTTACATTGCAATGGCCGCAATGGTTCGATGAAAGTCCGGAAGACAAATATCGAACTGCAATGACGTTAGCGGAATTGAAAAACACCGGTATTATTAGTCAGGAAACGGCAATTAATACAATTGCTGATATATATAATATTCAAAATACGTTAGATGAATTAGAAAAAATAAATACTGAACAGGCGGAGTTTGTGGAAGAAATGGAACCGCAAGTTAAAGAAACATTTTCATCATAGTAATTGAGGAGTTTCCATGACAGACGAAGTACAAACCATTAAAAATGAAACTACGGAAATACAAAAAAGCCCTTTAGAAAGTTTAAGACCTAAAAAAGGCGAATTAACAAAAGAATATGTATCTGAATTAAGGGCGGAAAATAGAGAGCGACGTTTAGAAAGTGAACTGCTTGCTAAAAATCTGCAAGATACAGCTAATAAATTAAAAGAAACGGAAGAAAACAGTAAGCGTGCATTAGAAGAAGTAAAGAACCTTCAAACGCAAGCAGAACAAAAAATGATTAGAGCAGATATGAAAATCTTTGCAAACAAATACAATTTGCGAGATTTGGATGATATTAAATTAGCGGACTTGAGTGGCGTCAAAGTAAGTGCGAATGGCGATGTGTTTGGCATAGAAGAAGCATTAATTGCATTAAAAGCCAAGAAGCCTTATTTATTTGATGAAGTCAGTACAAGTCGCGCGATTAACAATCCAAGTCCTGTTGATGCTAGGTTACATAATCCACAAGAAGTCATGAAAATGACGCGTGCAGAATACGAAGCGTATGAGGCTAATTTTTTGTCAAATATCGGTAATAGCTCATATTGACATTGAATATTAACGTTTCTATAATGTAATTATTGTATTTTTTTATTACTAATTCTCATCGGGTGTCGACCACCAGGAGACCAGCAAACCGATGAGGATTTTTATATGGGCTATTCAGTCTTACCTTCGAATTTAGATAATGCCGTTCAGAAAGGCATGCTTGCAAAGCGATTTGAAATGGCTTTAAAAGCAGAATTGGGCTACCGCGATGCTGCTGAACGTGTTGTGTTTCCTGGCCGTTACGGCACCACGATTACCCGTACCAGACCTGGTCGATTAGGCATCGTTAATACGCCGGTAAATCCAGCAACTAACGTACCTTTGACCAATGGTTTGACCGCGTCTACGTATCAAGTTGAACAATATACTACTACCACTCAATTATGGGCTGGTTCTGCTGAAGCGCTTAACTTAATTGACGATGAGACCGCTATTGCTTCTATATTTTTGCAAAACGCAGAAAATTTAGGCGAACAAGCATTTCGTTCATTAGATGGTTTAGTGTTGAGTACATTACAAAATGCTTACCTTGGTGGGAATACAATCGTTTCTGTTACAAATGGTGGGCCGAGTTTGGGCGTTTCTGTAAATGACGTCAGGGGTTTTCAATTTGTTATCGTAAATGGCGTACAAGTCCCAGTGTCTGCGACTAATCCGATGCCAGTTACTTTTAACAATGGTGGTGTTTTTACTACTTATTCGTTAGTTACGACTTCTCCTAGTGTTGTTAACGTTTCAACGGCCGCTTCTGTGGGTGGTATTTCTGGTTTATTAACTTTTTCTAGTAACGTTGCTGTGGTCGATGCAACCGCTGGTAATCCTATTGTTTCTGCTTTTGCTCCATTCATTGTCCGTCCTAATGGTCGTGCAAGCACTGAGCAATTGACGTCAGGCGATATATTTACTTTAGCAACTATTCGCGCCGGTGTAACTGTATTAAACAATAACAACGTACCGAAGTTGCGTGGTGGTTACTACAATTGTTATATCGATCCAACTTCAAAAGCGCAATTGTTTTCTGATACAGAATTTCAATTGTTATATCGAGGTACCCAATTAACTGGAAGCCCTGAATACCGTAACTTGACTTTGATTGATGGCCTTGGTGTTCGATTTATTGAAACTAACCAAGCCCCACAACAAGAATTGGGTTCTATTGCTATTCATCGTCCTTTAATTTGCGGTGCTGGTGCTGTAATTGAAGATTATTTCAAGAGTGGTATGGACGCTATTATCATGAAAGAACAAGGTGCGCATCCTAGCTTATTCAACATTACCAAGTCTGATGAAATTCGTATGATTACCCGTGGTCAAATTGACCAATTGGCACAATACATTTCGCAAGCTTGGTCGTATGTTGCAGGGTGGGTCGCTCCTACTGACAGTACTGTAACGCCTGCTACGATTAAGACCGCTAGCAATGCGTACTACAAACGTGCTGTTTTTATTGAGACCGTATGATGAAAAAGTCTACAAATAAAGATTTAAGTGAAAATGAAAATGAGACAGAAGTAGCCAAACCGGTTACTTCTGCTTCTAAAGCGATTGTTTTAGAAGAATTTGTTTTTCAAATTTGTTTAAGTCCTGGACTTCCAAGTTATACACAGATTTTTGCGCGAAAAACAATTGTAAATAATCCGATGTTGATTCGACAAATGTTAGACGCAAAGAAACCTATAGAAATAATTGAGTAACTAGATGGCATTTACTGATGCTCAAAAAGTTGACATTCGGCATTATTGTGGGTTCCCGGCCTATGGTGTTGCACCGTTAGCTAACTTTTGGATGCGTTCTACGTATGTATCGGGACAAATTGAATTTGTGATGCGTGCTTTGGCACCTGAAGAAGAAGTAATTGTTATCGATCAGTATTTGCCAACTTTGCGTTTATTAGAGTCCGATATTCCAAATACACGGGTCAATATTGATACAGCGCGAGCAGCGGTTTGGTATAGAAATGCGAATGAATTAGCAGAACGTGTGACGCTATACACTTACTGGCGCAAGCGTTTATGCCGTTTTATTGGCTCTTATTATGGTCCGGAATTAGCAGAGCAAACTTTGCAACTGGTGGTCTAATGGCTGACGCACCTTATATCCAAGGAAAAATTTATTACGGTTACGGAAAAGCAGCGGAACACTTGGGCTTACCTTATACATTTTATCATGCGCTAAGTCCTATAAATCCGATTGTTGCGGCCAACGTGATTGGAATTATTAAGGTAAGCTTAAATCAGAATTGGGCTTACATGAAAGCGAACCGTTATGGAAATGCGGTTTGGCAAATGGTTGCCGATGCACGCCAACCTCCCGACTCGATAGGATTTACAATGGGCGATTACTTTCTAGGAGAAAGTTTAGAGCCACAGAATAATTTTGTTTTAAATGAAGAGGGTGGATTTACGCTACAGGAAGATAGCTCACAAATTAGGACAGAAACCAAAAAGAACCTGGCCTATTTTGTAATTAGCAAACAATTAATATTGCCCATTTTGGCAGTTGAATGTAACAGGACAGTAACGATCCAGCGCGCCGACCAATCGAATGATCCGGATAGTGATGTGTACTCGGGTTATACACCTGGGACGGCACTAACGTTAGCATCTGAAATGCCAGTATCAATTTTAGTAAAGGCCATAGGACGCCAGAATGAAGAAAAATTAGTAACTGATACATTGATGCCCCGTTTGGAATTGTTAATGCCTAATTTAGGCAATATAACATTTAAAAACAAAGATATTTTAATAGATGATTTAGGACATAGATACGTGCTTGCATCGGCGGAAAAAACTGATTTTGGCTGGCGATGTGGCATACAGCTGTTGGGGGCGTAATGGCTACACTACGTGAAGTACAAAATGCCATGAAGGCACTTGTTATTGCGGCGATTTATCCCAATGGGGTAACTAATCCGTCTATAACAGGCACATTGGTTAAAGTCCGCGTAGGGTGGCCGTTATCTGTAAAGTTAGACGAGGACGTATTAATAGGCAATTCTCAAATAAGGATATTTCCGATTGGGATGTCTGATAAAAATACAACGCGGTTCCAACGTATTGAAAATACCGTGAGCCTAAATGCCGCTACATTATTTACAGCGGTATTAACGAACAAGGTCACAATTACTGGAACGGTAATTGTTCCACAAGCCATTGTAATAAATCTAAATGGTGAATCCTATGGATATAGTGTTTTAGCAACGGACACATTGAGCACAATTGCAACAGCATTGGCGGCGTTAGTGCCTGGCGCAAGTGCTTTGGCAAATGTGATTACGATTACAGGTTCTATATTCAAGTTGACGGCAGAAGTCGCAGTAACAGGACAAATGGCGACTGAAATAAAAAGACAACGTAAGATTTTCTACGTGACAATTTATGCGCCAACACCCGATCAGCGTGAAACGTTAGGAAATGCGGTCGATGTAGCATTAAGTAATGTATATCGGTTGAATTTTCCCGATACCACCCAAGCGGTGATGATTTATAAGGCCATGAATGAAGGTGATATGTTTGAAAAAAATATCATTTATCAACGCGATTTAATTTATACCGTTGAATATGCAACCATGCTTTATGGTAATGCAACGGTCATTGAAGGTATTAAAGTAAATTTATCTAACTAATAGAGGGCACTTAAATGAGCAACATTTTACCAGCCGGTTCATTGAACCCGAACGCTACAATTGCACCGGGCGTTTATATTCTAGAAAAATTGCCAAGCGCTCCGATTTCTGGGGTTGAAACCGATGTAATTTTAACTGTGGGCACAGGCACATGGGGGCCGATTAATTTCCCAGTAGTCATCGGCAATTTAACTGAACAAGTTAACGCATTTGGCAAACCAACAACCGAAGCGTTTGATATGGGTACTCAAGTGATGGCGGCCGCATCGGTAGGTGCAATAAATTTCTTAAGTATTCGAGTAACCGACGGTACTGATATTAAAGCGGTAATTCCCATTTTAGACAATCAATTAGTCCCTGTTACTGGCATGACTGTTACAGCTAAATATAGCGGCACCGTAGGTAATACTATTAATGTATTAATTTCAGAAGGTACCAATTCAACCATTGCTTTGCCAACATTTAAGATTACTATTTATCTTCCAACTGGCACTGGTTCAGGCATTCCAGAAATTTATGACAACATTGGTGGAACGGGACTTGCATTATGGCAAGCGATGGTTGATGCAATTAATATGGGACAAGGAGGACAAACAGCGCCTTCTGAATTAGTGACAGCAGTAATTGGTACTGCTACTTTACCACCGGAACTATTTAATTATGTATTAGTAGGTGGCACAAATGGTAATAGTGGTGTAACTGCTACAATTGTTTTAGGTTCTGATACATTGCCATTGACCGGCATGTATGCGGCTTCCGGCGCCGATTTTAGCTTGATGGTTTTGGCTGGCGTGACAGATTCTGCTACTTTTTTAGCACAAGCGGTATTTGCTGCAAACCAAGGTGCCTATGCGATGTTAGCGCGCCCTTTAGGTGAAAGCTATGCAACAGGTATCACAGAAAAGAAAACAATTGGTTTAGTGTCTTATGCTACTAAATTCATGGTTGGCGAAACTTGGATTAAGATTAATGACGATTTTAATAACGTACAACGTTATATTTCACAACAAGGTTTAATCGCAGGTGTATTTTCATTATTGCCTCCCGAAGAATCCGGTTTAAATAAAGTCATTAGCAGTTCTATCTTTATAAGCACGTACTTTTCAGACCAAAACAAACGTTACAGTAGCGCTGACATTATTCAAATTTTGCAAAATGGATTAGATACGATTGCCAATCCTTCACCGGGTGGAAATTATTTAGCACTTCAAACCGGTAAAAATACAAGCAATAATATTTTAGCCAGTACAGATCCATTCACACGTTTAACTAATTTTATTGCGGGTAGTTTACAAGATGCATTAGGTATTTATGTCGGTCAATTACAAAATAATACGCAAAAACAATCAGCACTTACATTAGCAAATTCATTCTTAAGTAAGTTAGCTGCACAAAATGTAATTGGCATGAGCAATGTGCCGGTTGGGACTATTCCACCGCAACCTTTTTCAGTTGCAATTGATAGTTCACAAGCGGGAATTGGTATCGAAATTGTTAACGTACGCGTGGCATTCTTCAATGTAATTGTTGCTATCTTAGTAAACTTACAAACCGGCTTACAAACTATTTCAAGTGTGACCCAACAATAATTTAATAGAGGATATTTAAAATGGCTATTAATAATCTTTCACTAGGTCCGGATATTACTTTAAATATCCACACGCCTACCGGTCAAATTACTATCCCGACGGTAGTTAATTTTATGGTAAATCCTACTCCAGAAGTACGTAAATCAGTTGGCATTAATGGCAATATTTTATTTGCACCAATTCCTTTGGGTTATAACGGCTCTATGGAAATTGACAGAACATCACCTGCCATGGAACAGTTTTGGACGGACTATGAATCGCAATATTATGCGGGTGTTAACTTACAATCAAGCACAATTACTGTAACGGTGCGTGAAGCGGATGGCGGTATAACCCAATGGTTAATAAGTGGTGTGATGTTTGATGCGCAGGCGTTTGGAAACTGGTCAGGCACTGATTTTGTAAAACAAACTTTAAAATTTAATGCAGCAAAATACAAACAACTACTTTAAAATTTAATAACATAAAGAGGAAAGAATGACAAAAGTAACGATAAGTAAAGAGAAAGATACAACGCCTTCTTCAGAAATAATTAAAAGTGCAAGTAAAGTTTTTACACGCTATGACGAATTAGGAAGAAAGTTAACGATTAAACTTCCTTCCTTTCAAGATAATATGCGTTATGATTTATATTTTGGCAAGTTCGATGAAGCGAACAAGAAATTTTATGAATCTAATAAATTTATATTATTTATAAAAGAAATCGATGAAATTCCGGTTGCATTTCCATCGAATGAAACGGAAGCATTAGCATTAGCGGCGCGTCTTGGTAATGAAGGCGTTGTTGCGGTCATGGATGGAATTACTGAACATTTTGGGAGCACCGTTAATAATAATGATGATAGTGAGGTAAAAGCAACCTTAAAAAAATTGTAAGGAATAACCATCTTCGAAGTATTTTGTGGATTATAAAAAATGGAATTCCATACGATGTAGCAATGAGTTTAGATCCACAGGAAGTTGTAGCTTATTCCATTATTTTTTCAGAGTTTAATTTACCAGACGACCAACAGTTTGACTTCAATGCCATGCGATTTAGGGAGCCAAGAAAATGAAAACTACGTTTGAAAGCCCTAAACAGTTTCAAGAATTTTTCCAAAGCAAATATAAAACTAATCTCGCCGAAGACAAAGAAATTATCAATGAATCTTTGATAGAGATATGTGAGTTTTTAAAAATAAAAGCCAAAGAAAAGTTTGGTCATTATCAAACTGGGTGGGATCAATTAGCCGCCGCTACTCAAGCAGACCGAGTTGCCAAAGGTTATTCCGCCAATGAACCGTTATTACGCGATGGCACATTAAAAGAATCTGTTGAATATACCATTACAAATAATTCGGCATTTGTTGGTTCAAAAGATATAATTATGTTATACCAAGAAAAAGGCACTACAACTACGGGGTGGGGCAAAGGCATTCCGCCACGTCCTGTATTTGCACTTACACAGATTCAAGACGGTGCTGAAGGGGCTTCTATGTTTTTTAAAACATTTATTAAATTATTTAGTGGAAAATAACGATGGAATTAAATGACGAATATAAAATTGGCATAAATATTCAAGTCAATAAATCTTCTCTTGAGATAATGACTCAATTTAATAAACTTGTTAGCGAACTTACTGCAAAATTCAATACATTAACGGAAAGTCTAGCAAAATTTAACACCGATTTAGCCGAGACAAATGGGATATTTAGTAGATTAGATGCGTTTATGACGACATTTGGAACGTCTGCCGTTAAAAATATATCAATGGCAACAAAAGAAGTTGAAACTTTGAATCGTGCAATGACAGAAACGGGCGCCCTAACTGCAGGTGGGACAATCGGAGGCGGTCGAGGCGGCAAACGTGGTGGTTTTGGCGAAGAGGCAGCCCGTCATTTAGGAAGAGAAAGTTTTGGTACTATGGGTGCATTGATTTCTCGCGTAATGGCGCCAGAAATTATGATACCTGCTATGGCTGTCGGATTTTTAGGCAAAAGTAGTTTTGATACGGCAAAAAGAATTCAAGGATTAGAAGCAAGAATAAATGTTGCTGGTTATGGAACAGGTTTAGGGCAACAGGTTTATCAACAAGCCATGCAATCTAATTTAAAGGGAGTTTCACCAGAAGTTTATTTAGAATCTTATTCAGATGCATTAACAATTACAAAGAATGCGAAACAAGCATCATTAATGGCACCAGCTATTGCGCAAATGGTAACTGCAAATAAAATTTTATATCAAGGACGGTTTAGTAATCATGATATGCAGCTTTTATTAAGAGCAACTGAAATTAAAACAGGAGGCGCACCTACAGCCGCCAGATTATTGCCTACATTAAATGATATAGAAAAAATGTATACAATGGAAGGAGGTGGCCTTAGAAGCCAAGACGTCGTAGGTTTTATGCAACGCTTTGCTTCATTTGCACCAGAAATGTCAGAACAATCTTTTTTTGCTTTATTACCATTAATGCAATCATTGCGAGGTTCAAGTGTTGGTTCTACATTAAGAATGGGCGCGTCACAATTATTAAGAGGTCAAAACTTTAAAACTGGTAAACAAGCAGTTGAACGATTAGAACGCATGGGAATTATGACAAAAGAAAGAACAGCTAGTGATCCAGAGTTATTACAACAAAATCCCGTGATGTGGTTAAATAAAGTAGTTTTGCCAGCCTATCAAAAAGCTGGAATTAAAGGACAGCCCGCAATTTTAAGAGAATTAATGAAAGATTTTACAGGTACGTTACCAAATGTATTTGGTCAGATTGTAGAGAATGAACAGAAAATTATTAATACTCTTGCACAAAGTAAAGTAGCAATGGGATTTGGAAGTGCATATAATTTATCAATGCAAACTTTGGGAGGACAACAACAAGGATTAGGCGCTTCTTGGCAAAAGTTTGCAGCCGCGTTAAGCAAAATCACATCTCCTTTAATTACTGCAGGAATTGGAGCATTAACAGGAGTATTGGAGGCATTAGCAGCAGTATTAAATTTTATTGCGGGAGGTCCACTTGCAAATTTATTAAATAAAGGAGCTAGTAAAATTAATCCTGCTTGGTTAAAAACAAAAATTACAAACTTAAATCAAATACCATCTTTAAATGTATATTTAGATGGTGAAAAGATTACAAATAGTGTGCACGCTCATACTAACAAACAAGCGAATGCTCCTTTAGGCGTTACGTCTATACTCGGCAATCTTTCTTTCTTTAATCCAGCGCTAGGTACGCCAAATGGGAGTTCATTCTAATGGCTAGTATTATTGATAAAGCATTTGGAAATCCAATCGGGGATGCCGCATTAATTCTAGGTGATGTTATTTTTGGTCATATGGAAGTGCCTGAAACATTAAACTTTGGCGGTAGCCAAGTATTATCTATGCATCAATTGGTCGGTGGTACACGTGTAGTCAATGCACTCGGACGTTCCGATGAAGACATTTCTTGGAGTGGTTTTTTCTTTGGAGAAGCTGCATTTGAAAGATCGCGCGCATTGGATTTTATAAGAACAGAAGGCATTAAAATAGAACTGATTTTTGGAGAACTTATTTACTTTGGAATTATTAAATCTTTTCATGCTGATTTGCAACGTTTTTATCAAATTCCTTATTCCATCGTATTTACTATTATTGAAAATTTATCAATTCCTGTACCATTTCCTACACCGAATGGTTATAACGATGCAGTCAATGACGACATGACGGGTGTGGCGGCAAATACGCCAACGGTTGATAATCCACAATTAACGAGTGCAGTTAATTCATTACAACAATCTATTAAAAATGCAGGAAATTTAGGAAGTGCAACACCGCAACAATTAATTAATATTACAACTAATATTCAAGCGTGCCAAGCGATTAACGATAGTATTATTAATACTTTTTTGGTGATTAACTAATGTGTGAAATATTAAAATTTGATAATCCATATACCGATAGTATAGCTATTAATAAGCTGAATGCTTCATATGAAATTAGTTTTGCACTCGATAGAATGTACAAAAACATTCTTCTTGTTAATAATGGAGTTAATGCTGATCATGTCAATGTAAGTAATACAACTTTATTTCAAGTCGCCGCTGATCACTATGCAGATGCTACTTTATGGACATATATAGCGCAGGTCAATAATTTAACGGATTTTTATATTACTTCGGGCATAACACTAACAATTCCACCAAAACCCAATGACAATGTAAGGTTCGGCACATGATAAATGCAGGTGGTTTTAATGAAAAGAGAGTAGGAGCAATTGTGACGCTCGATGGTAAATTTTTGCCATGGATTTCGATAAGTGTTACGAATAAAAATTATTATATATCCGATTCTTATCAAATTAAATTATCGCTTTATAAAGATATTTTATTTAATCTTAATTTTTGGGCGAACATCGCACAAGGAGAAATTAAGATTTATATGGGTTATCCACCCGTCATTAAATCATTTACCACAGAAAATTTAGAATTGGTATTTACAGGTGTTATAGATGTCATTGATATAGATGTTGTACAAGGAATTGTAACATTAACAGGCAGAGACTATTCATCGTTATTAATTGATAAAAAAATAACACAAGCATTTGACAATCAGACTGCTTCAGAAATTGCCACAAAATTTGCTACTGAGAACAAACTTACACCCGTTGTTACAAAGACAACTATTCCAGTCGGCACTTATAATAACAGTTATAATCAAACAATAAATAGTGTAACGGAATGGGACTTTTTAACATTTTTAGCACAGCAAGAGAAATTTAATTTATATGTAATGAATAAAGAATTACATTTTGAACCAAAAGTTGTAACTACACGGGTTCCTTTTATTGTACATTGGAAAGAAGGACACTTTTTAAGTACATCACCTGTTTCAAATGTAGAGCAACTTACATTGAGCCGTACATTGACATTAGCGCAAGACGTTGAAGTAAAAATACGTTCTAATTCTATTGTAACAGGAAAAAGTTTTATTGCTACAGCAACATCTAAGCACATAAAGGGCGCTCCGATTACTAAAAAACAAGCGTATGTTTATTCATATCCGAATTTATCGGTTTTGCAAGCAAAAGCTAAAGCGCAGTCGTTATTAGCAGAAATTACCCAACATGAATTTTTGTTAACAGCAACATTGCCACCAGATTTTACATTAACAAAAGTTACACCGATTAAATTACAAGATACTGAAACGCCTTTTGACCAATTATTTTATTTAGATACTATTACAAGGAGTGTCAGTATAGATGGGGTCACAATGCAAATAGAGGCAAAAAACCATGATACAAATACACAAATAGCAGAAGTTTAAAACAGAGAAAATAAAATGTTAAAATTAAATAAGCCTGAGAAAAATTATAATAAATATAAAAAAACAGAAGCCGATATATTTCCTATTGACGATTTATGCAATGACATAAAGATGACAATATTTTTATATGTTGAAAATTCTACATTATTTAATTTAATGAGAACTTCAAAAGAGATATATGCATTATTAAATACACGTCATTTTTGGTTTTGTAAGTTATCGATAGCATTCAAATTAGATTTTAGCCCATCACAACAAAAACTTTTAGATCCAAAAGCAGATTTTATGTTTTTATTTAAAGAAAAAAAACAACAATATATTTCAGATGATCGTTATTTAACGAGCCCTCATAAATGTTATGGAAAATGTTATGGGAGATGGGCAGAATGATGAATTTACCGCAAGAAATTAAAAAAGAAATATTTTATTATTTGCCTATTCCTACTTTGTTAAACATGATGCTCGTATGTAAAGAACTTAATTCAATTACTAATACCATGGATTTTTGGTTTAATAAATTATTAATAGATTTTAAAATTTCTTTTTCAAAGAGAGCTAAAGCATTAGTTAATCCAAAGCATGAATATGCCAATTTCTTTAGTATTTATAATTTGAATCCATTACCGTTACCGTATCCGGATATTTTAGAACGTTGCGAAGAAACGAACAAAACGTGTAATTGTAATATCTATTATGAATTTAATAATTATTTAAGATATGGGAGACATTTTGAATGATTGAAAAATTATTAAACCAAATGCGCGTGCACGCCAGAATGGCAATGTCCAATGTGGCATATACGCGTATGGGGACGATTAGTAGTTTTGACCCCATCAATTATTATGTGAAAGTTATTTTGGAACCGCACGACCCAATGGAACCTAACACCTCATTAAGTGGGTGGTTGCCTTTACTATCACCTTGGGTAGGAGGAAATTGGGGCATGTTTGCGCCACCAACGATTGGGGCGGCTTGTGCCGTACATTTTAGCGAAGGCTCTTCACAAGGCGGCTTTGTTTCATTGTTAACTTTTAATAGTTCATTTAGGCCTTTGGCCGTAGATGCGGGTGAGTTCTGGTTAGTGCATCAAACGGGTAGTTTTATTAAATTAACTAATAATGGCAATATAGAAATTTCAGCCAATTCTACAGTGAATATTAATGCTGAAAATGTTAAAATAGGTAAATTAAGTGCAGGTAATTTAATGAAATTATTGAATGAATCTGCTGCTACCGTTTATAACAGCCATACGCACCCAACGCCTAGCGGTACCAGTAGTCCTCCTACCCAGCAAATGATGTCTGCTGATATGACACAATATACTGAGGCGAACTAATGGAATTTTATCAGTTCTTTAATGATGATTTAGTATTAAATCAAAATGCCACATTACGGATAGCCGATGGTGCTGTGGAAGCACAACAACGAATTTATAGACGTTTATTAACGGCAACGGGCAAATACATATGGCACCCATTGTATGGAGCAGGGCTCCCTACGTATATAGGCCAAAATTTAACGCCAGCACTGGCTAGGCAACTTAAAGGAATAATAAAGACACAAATGTTTTTAGAAGCAACGGTTGAAAGAAATCCTGAGCCGATTGTTACATTAGCACAACAGGACAATAATATAATTTGTGGAATATCGTATGTGTATGCGCCATCGAAAGAAACGTATACATTATCATTTAGCATTACGGAATAAATATTATGCCAGTACCTTTTAAATCATATCAAACATTAGTCAAAGACCAAGTGGTTGCCGTTCAAGGCAGCAGTATAGTTCCTTTAGATTTTAATGTGGGGACTCCTGAATTAGCTATTGTTGAAGCTAACGCTGCGATGGGAATTTTTTTAGAATTTTTAGCCAATGCTATTTTGGCATTAGCCAGGGCTGCAACAAGCCAAGGTACCGATTTAGATTCCTGGATGGCACAATTCCAATTTACACGACTTCCAGCAATTGCTTCCATAGGTAACGTTACGTTCTCACGTTTCACAACAACTACATCGGTAACAATTCCTGTGGGCTCTTTAGTAAAGACAACCGATTTTAGTTTAGAATTTACGGTAATTGCCGATACGACTAATCCTAACTTTTCTCCTTCTTTAAATGCTTATGTCATGAATGTAGGTATTGCCAGCACATTAGCTAGAGTGCAATGTAGTACACCTGGTGCTATTGGGAATGTAGGTGCAAACCAAATTACCTTTATTTCCAGTCCTATCGCCGGAGTAGATACAGTTAATAATGCAATGGAATTTACTAATGGAAAAAACGCCGAAAGTGATGCGGCCTTTAGGGCACGTTTTGTATTATATATCAATTCACTTAGTCGCGCTGTTTTGCTGGCATATGCTTACGTATTGGCTTCTATTCCACAAATCACACGTTATAATGTTGTAGAAAATAAAAATTTCAGTGGTGGGATCCAAGAAGGATATGTATATGTTGTAATTGACGATGGTACAGGTTCTCCGCCTTCTGGATTATTAGCCCAAGCTACGGCAGCTGTCCAATCAGTACGAGGATTGGCGATTCATAATGATGTATTTGCTCCTATACCTTTAACTATTAATTTTTTATTCGATTTAATAATTAGTCCTGCGATTACACAAGCTGCTATGACTACATTACTAACCAATACATTAACGACCTATATAAATGCATTTCCATTTAATTCTATTTTAATTTATACAAAGCTTTATGAAGTCATTTATAATGCGTCCGGTTACATTTTAGAAGTAAGTAATCTTTTAATAAATGGTGGTACTGTCGATATTGTAGGCGGTGCAAATGACGCATTAATTATAGGCACTGTGTTAATAGGATATATTTAATATGGCAACCGGTGATGTTCAAAACTTTATTGACCGATTAAAAATTGTTTTGCCGCCATGGTTTGGAGAAAGCATTCCATTATTAAACGCGTTCCTGACCGGTTTTGCTACGATGGATGCGTTTATCTATAGTATAATGACATATATTGAATTGCAGATGCGTTTACAAACTGCAACGGATGATAACTTAGATATTATTGCTTGTGATTATTTTGGAAACTTATTATTTCGCGCCCCTACAATGACAGATGCGGCGTTTATGAATTATATCCAAGCTACTTTATTAGAAGAAATGGCGACTCGAAAAGGAATGATCCATGCCATTACTGTTTTAACGGAAATCCCTCCCATTATTTGGGAACCATGGGACGCAGGTGGTAATGCAGCGTATAATATACCCGTATGGGGCTATAATACAGGTGGATCCTATGGCTCAAACATTCCATACAATTTTTGGATAAATGTTTTTGTAATAGGCAACATAATGAATAATTATGGTGTTTTTGATTTTCCCACGTGGGGTTATAATCAAAGTGGTCCGATTATTAATGGCGCTTACGGTAATTCAAGTTTATATAACTATACATTAACGTACGATGAAATTTTAGCGTTAATTAATAGAATTAAGGTAGGGGGCACTGTCCCTCATTTAACAGTAACTTATTTATAATTGGAGCAAAATAAATGGCTGATAGAACAATTGTGTATATTAACGAAGTGCCTTTTGATGTCGATATATTATTAAGTCAAAAAAATTATTTAGAAGCTATTGCAGGATATATTGATACCGTTACTGGCAATACAACGTATGTAAATGCTTTAAATTGTATTCCTTCTACTCCGCCGGCATTAACGGTCGATTTAGGAGCAGGCCAAATTTATAGTTTGCAACAAACTGATCCAACGGATTACGGTTCGTTATCTGCGGATTTACGTTTAATTATGCAACAAGGCATATTAGCTGATGCAATAACAGTGGGCACACCAGCACCCATAACGATTGGCGATTCAGTAAAGTATTTAATTGAAGTGGCTTTTCAACAACTCGATGGTAATCAGCAAAATAGAACTTTTTTAGCCGCACCTAGTCAGCTTGTAGATACACAACGTCAAGGATTAGTTTCGGTAATTACTAAAGCTGGCGTTCCAGCACCTACCGGTACAGAAGTAACTCCAACACCTGATGCAGGCTATACAGGTATCTGGGTCATAACAGTAGCGTACGGTCAAACAACCGTCGTTAGTGGTGATATTGTCCGTTATCCTGGTGCGCCTTTCATTCTTGAGAAGTTGCAAGATAAGATTTCTAATGCGACGGCCAGTACAATTTATTTAACAATAGCGCAAGCTGCTGCGACTTACTTAACAATAGTAAATGCTGCTGCGACTTACTTAACAATAGCAAATGCTGCTGCGACTTACTTAACAATAGCAAATGCTGCTGCGACTTATTTAACAATAGCAAATGCTGCTGCGACTTATGTAAAACTTCCACCATTCGGAAGCGCTCCGTATATATTTAATGTTGATAAAAGTGCAGATGAAATTTATGGGGCTGGTGGTAGTGTTATTATTTTTGATAGTATAAATATTAATATAGGTACATGGTATAATGCCGCAACAGGTCGAATCACTCCTACTTTTCCATGCTCAATGTTGTTAACTACTTCTTTAGAATTTAATACTACTTTAGGAGATGCTACTATTTTAATGGGCATTACTAAAAATGGGGGTTCATTCGTTGATTTTTCAACTCTTTTTCTTTCTAGCGCATTTCAAACAGGGGCCGACAATGTTACGACATTAATAGAATTTAATGGAGCTGGTGAATTTGCAGAAGTTGTTATTGTTGTAGGAGGAGTAAACGTTGAGCTTCTTGCTAACAGCGGAACTGGTGCGGTCTTTAAAGGTTTTGTAGTGGTAAACTAAAATTATATGAGTCATAAACAGGTTCCCGCACAATATTCTACATTATTATTATTTAGTAGACAGCCTAGTGGGTTCGTTCCTCCTCCGCCACCTATTGGTAGATTTATATTAACGGAATTTGATTTTTTTATTTTACAGGAAGATGGAAATAAAATATTACAAGAAAATGGGACACCCCCACCTCCTGGTGGTGACTTTGTTTTGACCGAAGGTGGGGACTTTGTCTTACAAGAAAATGGCGATTTTGTTCTTCTAGAAAGTGCGATACCGCCCCCACCACCGGCAATGGGTTTTGTCTTAACGGAAAGTGGTGATTTTGTTCTGCAAGAAAGTGGTGATTTTGTTCTTCTAGAAAATACTGCGCCTCCTCCAGTAACAGGTTTTGTATTAACTGAAGATGGTGGTTTTGTTCTTCAAGAAGATGGTGATCAAGTCCTTGTAGAAAGTGGTATTGTTCCTCCTCCACTACCAATCTTTGTTATCTTACAAGAAGACGGGTTTAAAATTTTAGAAGAAAATTTATTAGATATTCGTTTAGAATAGAGATTGATAAGGTGGATTAGATATTTTATTGCGCGTATAATTGCATTATAATTTAGGAGCAATACTTATATATTTAATTATTTTTATAAGGTAAAAACATGGCTAATTTAAAGATTTCAGAATTTGCGGTCCCAGGTTCAATTAATGGAGATGCCATTATGCCAATGGTGCAGTTAAATGGACCGGATTTAATAGACTATAAAGTTACTTTTAGTCAAATTGGGACTGCGTTGACCACTTCCGGCACACATCCTACTTTCTGGATTGGCGCGATTCCATCAACACTCGGTGCTATTCGATATGTAAAAATCGGCAGAACTGTTACTTTATTATTTCCCTTAATTTCTGTTAACACTACATCGGTCAATCCTATTACTGCACAAAGTAATCTTCCCGCATTATTATGGCCTTTAAGTCAGATATTAAATCCTATTACCGCTATTATTAATAATACATACGCCAATGGACTTATAAATATTTCAGACATTGATGGAAGTATTAGTGTTTATGGAACGGCCGCTGGGACTCCTTTTCCAAGTGGTCAAATATGTGGGTTTGCTGTTCAAACAATAACTTATATTTCAGCGAGTTAATTATGCCAGATTTAAAAATTTCAGAATTTGCAATTCCAGGTGCATTAAACAATGATGCTTATTTGCCTGTAATCCAATTGGTTGGTTTTAATGAAACTAATTATAAAATTACTTTAGATCAATTAGCTACACAGATGGAGGCCAAATTAGGTGTTCCTGTTTATGTTAAAACATGGGACGCGAATGCCAATGTTCCTGCGTTAGTAAGCTCTATAGGTACAACTACTACTATTTATGTTGTCAATGTAGCTGGAAGCACAACATTAAATGGTATTAGTAGTTGGTCAGTTGGAGACATCGCTTATTTTAATGGCTCTGTATGGTTAAAAATATTAGGAACTACTTCGTTAAGTGGTACAGCTCCAATTACATATAATGGCACTACTGGCGCAATGGGGTTGGATTATAATACAACCAATTTAAAGATTACTGCAAGTCAGTTAAATACAATTCAAGATTTAGATACATTTTCTACACCTACTTTTGCAGAGATTGTTCAAACTGAGTTTTCTGGACTTACTGGAACCATTCCATTTTTTCAAGCGGATGGAAGTCTAGAAGTGAGCACAACTTTCGGCTATGCGGCTACCTCTTTTGGTATTGGCGTTGCACCTGCTTCTATTAATTCAAAATTTCAACATCTTGGAACGTATGCAGTTGGACATACGACCGTAAGCGCATCTGCTGCAACTAGTTCTTTAAGTGCATTTATTATTGGTGTAACTTTAACAAGTCCACAAGTTACTATTACACTCAGTACGAGTGATAACGTAGTAGGGCGTATGTATGAGATTAAAGATCAAGCAGGTACAGCAAATACGACCCCTATTATTATTTCTCCACAATCTGGAACAATTGACGGACAATCGTCGCTTCAAATAAATGCTAATTATGGCATTATGAGAGTATATAGCGATGGTACAAATTGGTTTACGAGGTAAAAGAACATGAGTGACAATACCTATAATGCTTTTGGGAATCCAACTTTAAATTATAAAGTAAAATCGACTGCTATTAGTGCTACATTAACAGCACAAGATGCATTTAGTATTTATTTAGTAACTAATTATGATGTAACGATTACATTACCAACAGTAGCATCAGTTTTTACTGGTTGGAGTGCTGTTATTAAGAATACGAGTGTCGATACAATTACTATTGCGAATTCATCATTAATTGATGGGGCTTCATCTCTTAGTGTACCTGCTAATGGCTCTATTCAAGTAGTCATGACAGGTTCTACTTATAGCTTAAGCGTTCCTTTAGTTAATTCTTTTACTGGAACCCATGTGACAGCATGGTCTGGAGCATGGACAACCCCTCAAATAAATAATGTTAGTTATGTAAAAATTGGAAGAATAGTTATTTTAAGCATTCCATTTTTGAACGTAACGGCAAATGTTGCAGATGCTTTATATATGGGCGTCGCTTTACCTGCGTTTTTATTGCCAAGTCAAATATATAATATTCCAATTTCTGTTCTAAATGTTTCATATTCAACAGGTCTTTTTAATATAACCACCGTTGGCACTAATATTACTATATATGGCACTAGTGGAGCTGGAAATTTTACAGCAGGGCAGGCCGCTGGATTTGGTGGTTGCGCAATTGCATATACGAGCCAATGAGAAATTTATAATATGAGTGACAATACATATAATGCACTGGGTAAGCCCACAATAAATTATAATATAAAAACTACTGGAATTAATATAACTTTAGCTTCTATAGATTCATTTTCTTTTTATACAGTTACTTCTGCTTCTGTAATTGTTACATTACCTCTAGTTTCTTCTGTAACCTCTGGTTGGAATGTCGTCATTAAAAATATTAGTAGTGGTACAATAACAGTAAGTGCGGCAGATTTAATTGACGGCAACTCAAGTATTATTCTTAATACAAATCAATTTTTGCAAGTAATTAATACAGGTTCTACATTTAAAGTTTCGTTAAAATCAGCTCCGGATTTTAATATTGCAAAACTCTCTTTAGTTGCAAATACATTAGAACAAGGACAATCTGCACCAGCACACGTTAAGATTAATGGTTTTGTAGATGCTTTGGTGATTACTTCAGGAACGGCGATGGAATTTTCCGTGCCTATTCCAGGAAACTATAATCCAGGAACAGATATTGAACTTCATTGGGGTTATCAATCTTCAACTACTACAGCTGGTAACTATGATTGGTTAATATCTTATCAGTTTCAAGCGCCAGGAACTGAAATTACTGCAACACCATCAACGGTAACTTTATTATCTGACGCTAATCCCGCTTCTATTCAATTAAAAGATGTTTATGTTACATTGCCTGGTACATCTGTTACTATGGCATATTCATTGAATTTAAAGTTTGAATTAACGGCGCGCCCATCATCTACAGTAGCGCATGTTAGTATGTTTTATTTAAAATACCAATCTTTATAACAGAGGAAGAAATTATGATATTTCATACATATTCATTAAATGATACCTATGTAGAAAATGGATATGAGAATACTCAAGTTACTAATATGCAAGATATGCAATCTTTGCCACTTGCGCATGGAACTACAACTGAAATTGCAGATTACATTGCTATCAATCCGGCGCCTCCTGTATGTTTAATTTATGATGATACATTACAATTATTAAAATTATGGAATGGTGTTATACTTAAAACGATATTATTTGTTTAGAGGGTTAAATTATGTCAGATTCAGATTTAAAAAATACGTTAGGATATATACTAATACATAGCGCTACGACTGCGCAAATTCAAGATTTAGTAACTACAATGACTGAGGCATTTATTATTTTTGATTCTACTTTACAAAAATTAGTATTTTGGAATGGGACTGCTTTTCAAAATTTTACTTTTGATGTATAAAAATGTCTTTAAATTTAGAAGAAGACTTATTACGCGACGAAGGCTTACGCTTAAAACCATATAAAGATACTAAGAACATTCTAACGATTGGAGTTGGCCGTAATCTTGATGAAGTTGGTCTTTCAAAAGACGAAGCGATGTATCTTTTACGTAATGATATTATCAAATGCAAGAACCAATTAAATAATTATTTATGGTTTTCAAAATTAAGCCCAATACGCCAAAATGTTATCTTAAACATGTGTTTTAATTTGGGCTTTAATGGTCTATTTTTATTTAAAAATATGATTACCGCATTAGCAATGGGCAATTATAAATTAGCCGCTATGGAAATGCTTAATAGCAAATGGCACAAAGACGTTGGTTTACGCGCAGAACGATTAGCCGAAGAAATGGTAGAAGGATAATATGAACGATAAAATAATGAGGTTTTTAAAGGCCATAGCGCCAGTTATTGGGACGGCATTAGGTGGACCATTAGGAGGGATTGCAGGCACAGCATTAAGCCAAGTACTTTTAGGTAAAGACAAAGGGACTGATGACGAAATTTATAATGCGTTGCAAAGCGCTAGTCCTGATTTGATTTTACGTATTAAAGAAGCAGACAATAATTTTAAATTAGACATGGAAAAATTAGGTGTTGATACATTAAAATTGCAATATAGTGATATAGCAGATGCAAGAAATCGCGAAGTTGAAATCATAAAACAGAACAAAGATAATCGATTTATTGCTACTTTATCAATGATTACGATGCCATGTTTAGCCATGTTAATAACTGCTGGTTTTTTTTGTACCATGGGACTAATCGCTTTTTTAAATATTGATGCGGAAGCAGCACAAGTTTTAAATATTTTAGCCGGTATTTTAGGAACGTGTTTTGTACAAATTATTAGCTATTATTTTGGAAGTTCGCTAGGTTCAAGAATGAAAGATATGCCACATTCTTAATGGTTTCTTAAGAAGGACAAATTAAATGCACGGGAAACGCACAATTGAGCAATTAACTATGCAATCTGTAGAATTTTTTATTGAAAAACACGATGAACAAATTAACGAAATAAAAAATGGGATGGCTGATTTATCGAGCAAAATGAATGTGATCATCAATGATTACAAGCATTTATCTGAAAAAATGCAAGAAGCTTTGGTTTCTATGAAAAAGTTGAGTGAAGTCCATATTACTCTTCCAATGATTGAAACACAGATTTTAAGTCTAAAAGAAAAAATAGGGTTGCTTGAATTAGAACATAATAACAACAAAGAACTTCTAAAAGACTTAGAAATGAGCAATCGTAAATGGGCAACAATTAAACATATGTTTGTTCGTCATTGGTTTCCTGTTCTGTGTGTTATTGCATTAGGCATCGCATGGGCAGTTGACTTTATTTATCGCATGAACGGTCGGTAATCTGAATATCTTTTACATAGTTCCAAAAGAAATAACCACTAATGCTTAAAGACATAAAAAGGGCAGTCAAAGTACCAATCCATCCATAATAAAAATAACCAGCGATAATCACTACAATTGTCGCCAATAAAAATAATGCAATTAAAATAATACACGCAAAAAGTGAATGGCAATTTGATAAATGTGCTTTTTTCATAACTATTCTCTTATCTAGGTAAAAAACGTTTAACTTCCAAATATTTTTTAGAAGAAGTAAGGGGACGTTCTGGATCAATTTTAAAATTTCCGGAATTTTCTATACTTCGTTTGTAACCAAAGATAGCGCGTCCTGATTTTCCAATCAAGTCTTTCAATTCAAAAATACCATCTTCAGGATACGCCATGCCAATTGACAAAAAGAACTGTTCAATAAAATAATGCGCCGGTGGCGAGTCTTCAAAGACAAGCCAACATCGAATGCCATATGACAATATATCTCTTTTTAAAATAAGTTCGCACATCGTATTGTGCTTAGCGGATTCTTTTTCGGTCGCACCAATAATAGTAAAATTATCTTCTCCTTGTAGGAAAAATGGCTTTCTACTTTCTTTGTTCTTCGGATTGAATTTCATTTTGTTGTTCTACTTTTATCTCTATTGGTTTAATTTCTTCTTCAATTTTTTTAATATTTTTATTTTCTGGTTTAATAAGTCCCACATACGGTGTTGTTCCAGTAATTTTGCTATATTGTAACTGAGTATTGATACCACTTACAATCTTTCCGCATGCGTTTGCAATGGCGTTGAGGGAAGCCGGAGAAAATTCTCCATCACCTACACGCTGTATTTGTTTTAATACATACGCATTTAATTCGTCAATTGTCTCTATTTCTTTCATTTTATGTCTCCAAGTTTTTTAAATAAAATTGTTAATTGTTTTTAGTTTGCTTTTTTGATTTTCTTGCACCACGTTTCATTGCTATTTCAAGTCTTTTATATTTTATCATTATTTCCGGTATTTCTTTTCTTTCTAAACCAAACTGTCGAAAAATAATTTCTTTAACATAAGAATCTTTTAATTCCACCCTAGATTTTTTTAACTTTAAAATTAATATTTCTTTGTTTTCACTCCAATATTTTTTATCTCGTTCTCTTCTTTTTTTTATATTTTCTTCTGTGGAATTATAGGTTTTATGATAAATTTTTATTTTTTCTTTGTTTTTTTGATTGAATTTCTTAGAGGATTTTTTTTTCGTGAGCGCAAATTGTTCTTTATTGTTTTCTCTGTATTTTGTGTCTACGATAACACGACATTCTTTACACATAGCTCTAACATATTTATATGTAACTATATGATACTTCTTTTTTTTATTTGCAAACTTATCTATTAATTTATCAACCAAACATTTAGAGCATTTTTTATATTCAACTCCATTGATGAAAAATGAAGGATGTTTTGCTTTTCTCATTTTTATTCATATTTTATTTTGTAAGCTATTAACCTTAGCCTGTACCGTCTTCGCTGCCACCACCGTAGTGACTGCCGTAGCCATCGCCACTGCCGTAGCCATTGCCACTGCCATCGCCATCGCCACTGCCATCGTCATCGCCACTGCCGTAGTCACTGCCATCGCCACTGCCGTAGCCATCGCCATCGCCCATGCCGTAGCCACTGCCATCGCCACTACCATCGCGACTGCCACTGCCATCGCCATCGCCATCGCCATCGCCATCGCCATCGCCACTGCCGTAGCCATCGCCACTGCCGTAGTCATCGTCACTTAAAAAATAGATCTGGTTGTTCATTGTTGTTGAACCGATGGGGCAGTTTGAATACTTCTAATGGCATCGTCAGAACATTTAATTATTTCTATATCTTCTATCCAAACGCTTTCTACTGGTTCTATAATCACACTCTCCTTATGAACAATTCCATAAATTGCACATCCTGACAAACTAATGCTTTTGACGGTTTTCCATTTATACATGCGCCTAGCATTTTCTACTTTTATTTTATTATTGATTCTCTGAGTTATTTTTCCAAACCAAACACCAGCGCTATAAGTGCGAATAATACTATAACGGTTTATGTAATCGGGAATGGCATCAATTGAATCAAATGTAAAAGATTTACCGTTGTATATACTGGAATTTGTATTAAGTGCATTAGGAATCGAATCACTAATATTATTTTTTGGTTGAATAGAATGAACGAGGCCGCATACCTCATTAAAAATATTTCCTATACTTCGTTCGGTAGTAGGAAGTGATACAGCTAAATCAAGGAACATTTTAAGGGCTTCATCTCTTGTCATGTTTTTCTCCGGTTATATTTGTTATTTTTAAAATGGAAGGGGATCATTAAAATCAGCTTCTTTGTTTTCACCCGTATCAATTAAGAATTCTTTAACTTTTAAATACTTTTTAGGTGTTGCCGGTTCATTCAAATTATTTTGTGGAATAGTTCTTTCATCGGTTTTATATTCAAATTCAGCGGTTCCAATTTTTCCAATTAAATCTCTGGGCTCAAAAGTCCCAGATTCAGGATAAGCGAACCCCATACAATTAAAGAACCTTTCTGCAAAATAGTGGGCAACAGCACTGTCACCAAAAGATACCCAATGTTTAATAATAAAACCGCTATTATGGTGCTTTAAATGCACTTCGCACATAGGACTACCAGTCCTTGAAAATTTCTCAAATGCATTATCAATAGTAAATTCAGAAATGCCTTCGTAAGTTTTTATGGCGCCTTCGCGGTCTTCTTTTGATTTTGGAGTAAAGTTCATATTTTTTCCTCTTGGTAGTAACGTTTAATATCATGGGTAATTTTTTCTTGTACTTTATATTTATATTGTTGCGCCCTCCCATAATAAAAATTTATTTTTTTAATGATTTCTAATGGGAGTTCAGCAACATTATTAATATTAGCACAAACTAACCATTTATCTAAACCAGTATCTGGAATGCTCTCGGATTTAATTAATTCCCATAATTTAGTAATTTCTTCATTTATTTCATGATAAATTTCTTTTTTTATAATACTCATGATTTCACCTCATCAGATAGCTCTACGTCAACTATGATTGCCTCATCTCTAGTAGCCATTTCTTCTAATGAGGTAGCTTGGATATAATTTATAAAAGTGTCAGCAATTTTGTCGGATGATGCGTTTTCGGACAGCTCTACTTTCAGGTCAGAAACTAATTTTTCTTTCAATTTTTTTAAAGAAGAAATTTTTTGTTCTGAAACAACGGGCGCCGACGATGTAGAAGGCAGCTTAGATACTTTTTGTGTTTCTTCTGTTAATTCTAAGTCTTTCATTTCTTCGGCTAAATTAAGTCCCAATAAAATATCTGGAAAGCCGTCACGTAATGCAAAGCCCCGCGCACGCATCTGCAGCATTCTTTTTGGATAAGTTTTCCACGGTGAGTTTGGGCGCGATGTTAAACCGGCACGGTTGGCTTCATCAATAGTAAATTCCCTAACGAGCGCCGTTCTTCCCTTTCGTTTAACAGTACAAATAGCTTTTGATTCGGTAATGACTTCTTGAATGTCTTCTAGTTCACCTGATGCGTTTACAAGCGCTAACATAGAGTCGCCCCAAATACACGGACGCCCATTAATAACAGCGATGTTCTGAAGCGCCTGCATGGGTTGCAACCCAACAGATTGCCCCATCTGGACTGCTACTAAAACGTTTCCTGGTTTATTTTTATAGCAAGCTGGTACCATATCACTTTCAGCAATGATTTTAGCAAAAGCCATTGCTTCATCTAACGTTCTCGGAGTTAATGAAAATTTTTCTTTTGTAGTTAACATGTTGTTCCCCTTTTATTTTACTAAAAACCGTCTTTGTTCTGATTGTTTTATATATTGATTATAAAGTGCTGGATGTTCTGATTTAAATTTATCCAAATCAAAACGATTGGTTTTACAATTTTTCCAAGTCACTAATTTCTTATTATCGTAAGTTAATGTTTCGTTGTTCTGCATATATGTCATAAGCATTAGCTTTAATACTTCTTCTTCTTGTTCTAATGTTTTTATTTGTGCTTTTGTATTTTTTAATGTTTTACAATATTCGATCATTGCAAAATTAGCTTCAATGTTTTCACCATTATCTTTATTAAAAAGCAATTTGGTTTCTTCTATACTAGTAGGTTCAGGTGAAACGTCTTTAAGAAAATAATTTTCCCACCAGTATTGTTCTTTTTCGATAATCATTTTTTCAAGTTCGGCGTCACGTTCTACGTGAAACAATTTAAATGTTTCTGTATCTTTAAAGAAAACAAATATGTCTGATTTTTCTAATTCGGATATAAATAAATAATGAGCAACTTGGCACAGATAATCTAATGGAACATCTGAAGTGCCTTCTTCGCCCCATTCGTCACTATTTCTAGCGGTCTTTAATTCAATGAGTAATTTTTTATCGAAAGAGATAGCGTCGATATTACCTATCATAAAAGAATGTGTTTTGCTGCGCATCATCTGAGGATGCAGTACTGGGAACGTCTGGGTAAGACGGCTATATTTAGCCAGCAACCAAGGTTCTAGTAGATTGCCAAGCTCTAATGCTACTGAATCTTTTTGCGGACCAAACAGTCCTTTCTTTTCTTGATAAACACTAAAAGGAGAGCCCCATTTAGATACACCACAAATCTTTGCTGCGTCACTGCCCCCTATGCCAGTTTTGCGTTGTTCATGGTTCATAAATAATCCTCCGCTAAGCTTTCTGCTAACGTTTCTTGATATCTTTCTTCACAAATAAAAAATAAATCTTTAAAAACCGCTTGAAATTTTTTTGATATTTGTTCTTTGACTTCATACTTCATTAAATCATAATTAATGCCATTATGAAATAAATCTAAAAGGCCGCGCCTTAGATTAATAGATTCTGTAATATCATATAGATACGCATAATCAGCATCTTGTATAAAAGCTGCAATAAGCACATCTTTATGCGATGAGGTTAAATTAACGAAAGAATAATCGTGCGTAACCAATAAATTAATTTCATTCGCCAATGTGGGATAAATCTTTTCTAGGTCTATTTGAGTATGCATGTTTATGCTCCGTTTTATTTATGTTTCAAATACACTGTATCATATAAAATTCAATCTGTCAACAAAATATTTACAAATATTAAAATTATTTTTAAATCATAGTGAGCGGTATGGGAGGGAAACCTCATCCGAGGGAATCAAACGAGGGCGCCGCTCACCTTTGTATAATAGCATATAAAATATTTTTGTCAATACGTAGTTGACAAAATATTTTTTTTATTTATAATCGTTCTAACTTTAAACGAAAGAAACTTTATGGATCAACAAGAGTACACTATTAAAGCAATTAATTTATTACCTAATAAATCAAAGTTTGCAAAATCACGCAATATTACGCGCCAAGCAGTTCAAAACTGGATTAAAAACGGTAATGTAGGCGGCCGCCATGTTTTAGCACTTGAAGAAGCTATTGGTTTTAAAGTGAAATGTTATCAATTAAGACCGGACTTGTTTTTAAAAAATACATAATAAAGAGGGACAGAATATGGGAATGCCATGGCTTCGGCTCTACGCCGAATTTGCAACAGATTCAAAAGTACAAACACTTTCAGAAGAAGATCAGCGTCGATATATCATGTTACTTTGTATGCGATGCGCTAACGGAAATGAAACGTTTCATGTAACAGATGTCATTTTTTATTTACGCATAAGTTTGGAAGAATGGGCACAAACTTTGTCTAATTTAAGAGCAAAGAAGTTAGTAACTGAAGACGGAAGACCGATAACTTGGGACAAGCGCCAATTCGCTTCAGACTCTAGCACTGATAGGGTGCGGCGCTTTCGTAAGAAACAGCAAAATGGAGTGAAACAATTATGTAACGTTCCTGTAACTCCCCCAGATACAGATACAGATACAGAAGAAAAGAAAAAAGAAATTATTAAGAAAATAATTTCCAAAAACGAAAAGTCCAAAATTTTGCAAAACGCGCAAATTGTTTTTGAACATTGGAAAAAAACTTTGGATCATCCTCGAGCAATTTTTGATGAACGGCGCAAACGATTAATCCACGCTCGATTAAAAACACATGCGGTTGAAGATTTGTTGTTGGCGATTGATGGTTGTAAGGCGAGTGAATTTCACATGGGACAAAATGAGCAGGGAAAAATTTTTGATTCGATTGATTTAATTTTTCGAAACACAGACAAGCTCGAATATTTTATAAATTTAAACAAACAACCGCAGCGTAAGTCTAAAGCTGACGTGCTGCGAGAAAAAAATTTTAAAAACTTGTTTGGAGTTAAAAATGAAAATGACTGATGACGAATTAAAAAAATTAATTTTAATTTTGTGCGAAGAGTATCACGCCGAATTTTCGGAAGCTCGGTTTAAAATTTGGTTTGGATTTTTGCAAGAGTTTGAATTGGACGATGTGACGAAAGCAATCCAAATTTGTTTGACCGAGTGTTCGTATTTTCCTCGGCTGGCTGAAATTTGTCAGCAACTAAAATTAAATTTCAATCCGAAATTGAACGCCCTCGAAGCATGGGCACAATTGCTCGTGGACTTGCAAAAAAGTTCAGCGGGCGAAAATCCTATCACGCAAAAAATTGTGAAAACGATGGGGGGCGCAAAGCACCTCGGCAACTGCACTTTTCGCGATTTGGAATTTCAACGCAAAAATTTTATCGAGCTGTACGAAAATTATTCATCGAGCAAAAAAGAATCACTTCAGTTGATTTCTGATAAAAATTTAGACAGGATAAAAATATGCGGTTTTTAATCGATTTTAGGCCTGTTAAAATTTTACTGGCTATCATCGCATTGGGTTGTATTATAAAATTGAAATTTAGTGGGTAAATTTAAGGATTTTCAAGGTTTAAGAGTGATATTTTTGATGAATTTTAACGGAATTGGAGAAAAAGAATGAATTGTTTAAATTGTATACACAGAAAAGAAGTTACCTTAAAGATAAATAAAAAAGAAATGACCGGTGTTTATAGGTGGATGGAAGCAACTTTAGATGAAGCTACGGAAAATAAGTTTGTATGTACATTTTATCCTCATTGGATAGACGTTCACGATGACCATTATTGTGCCCAGTTTAAAAATAATGAAGTAATTGAAAAAGAAAATTATTTAAATAAACCACTAGATTTTTTTATTATGAAAATTAAACCATCAACTATAGAATTTTTACACGATAACAAAATATTTTTATTAAAAGATTTAATAAAATTTACTCCAGAACAATTATTAAAAAAAGTTATGTCCACACTTCCTCTTTATAAAATGGACATAGTAGATGATATAATTTACGGTATTAAAAAATATAATTCTGTAAATATTTTAATTTCTTTAAATGTTGAGAGTGATGATGTGGATAAATGTTTATGGCGATTTGAAAAACATAATAGTCCCAATAAATTATCACAGATATCTTATTGTTTTTCTAAACGTACTGTTAATGTTCTTATAGGTAAACATGTATTTACTACAAAAGATTTAATAAATAAGTATCCAAAAGACATATTAGATATTCCCGGCGTTGGAAAAAAAGTGTTACAAGAAATAAATAACGGTTTGAATAAAGTTGGATTAAAATTACTAACAAAAGAAGAAAACTAAAATGAAACCCGACGAATTTGAAAAAATCTATTTAATTGATTGGGCATCTATACGTAAAGATATTTTTCCTTATTTGATTGATTTGCGTTCAGAAGGAAATAAAGCAGTACGCATGGGATTAAAAAAAGGTGCTAGCGATTTATTCTTTGCATTTCCTACAAAAGCCTATCCTGGGATGTGGATTGAATTAAAAGCAAAACATGAAAAACCTACATCATATCAGTTAAGATTTCTAGAATTAATGAAAAATGTTGGATATCATACGGGTGTTTATTACGGATGGTCTGAAGCGGCCAATGCAATTTATCACTACTTAGGGGAGAATAAAAAATTATGACGAAATTATTTGTTTATGGGCAATTAAAGCCAAAGCATAAATATGCATTAAAAACCAAAACAAAAGCAGTTTCTGCAAAGGCCAAAGGAACGCTTTATGATTTAGGACATGACGCCGCTTTAAAACCTTCTAAAAAAATGAATGCGGCTGGTGTTGTAGATAAAGTATCACGCGCTATTATTAATAAATTAGATAAAGAAGAAAAGCCACAATTTAAACGCATTAAAATAAAAACATCAAAAGGTGTTGCAGACACATACAAATATTCACCTTCTGTAAAAGGAAAAAAACAAATAAAGAAATGGGGAAAATAAATAATGCAAAAGTTTTTTCATGTGGTCTTAAAAAAAGACGAGCATTTCTATTATGAAATTTTTGAAGTAATAAAAAACTTTGATGGCAGTCAATATGCAACGCTTTATATTTCACAGGCCATTTCTAAAGAAAAGTTTAAAGACAGAGTATTTTATTTTAAAACGCACCTTGATTTAATTTCAACTCATACTACGAATGAATATTTAAAAAAATATTTTGGAGAAGAGCGGTTATTTTTTTTGTCGGCCAAAGAAGCCATTGATACGATTAAACAATTGTACCGATGGATCCGCGATTCGCGAATTAATTATACCCTAAAGGAACACGATAAACTTTTTCATTCACATTAAAAAAGCCCTGGAGGGCTTTTGATAATTATTTTTTACCTTTTTTCATCATTTTCTTTATAAGTTTGATATCTTCTATCTTGTCCATATGTTTTGATAAGGGCTTTTTCATCTTATCATCTATGGTCTTTTTAATTATCTTCTTTATATCTTTAATTTTTTTAATGGCCATTTTTATAACTCCATAATTAAAATAGTAGTATAGATACTTTGAAAAATTATTTAAAGTTATTTTGATAGTTTTTTATCGATTCTTCCATTTTCTGTTTATCTGCATCATTTGGTACTGGTGACATTGGCATAAATCGGACAGAAAATCTCGAATGTTGACGGTACCTTTCATAATTATGCATTATTGTAGCCATGTCAATTTTATCCATATCGAAATCAGTTTTAACTTTATTATATGGTTTTTTATTTTGATTAAACATATCGCCTCCGGAAGACTTTAGAATTTTTGGTTTCTAATATTACAAATTACTTGCGCCACTTGCGCATCTTTTGTTTTCGGAAAAACATTTGGGAAAAAATACGTACGTTGATTTGTGGTCCTTCTGAGCATAGGGTGTTCCTCTTGCGGCCCCTTTACTTCAATCAATTCAACTTCTTCTATTTCTTTATTATTTTTTTTGTTTTCTGGTTTTTTGTTTTGATTACGCATAATATTACCTCTTTATTTTTAATAGTTACAAAACATAAAAATATAAAATGTTGCACAATTAACTATTACAGCAATAAAACATAAAAGTAAGGTTATCCAAAAAAATATATGTGATAATTTTTTATAATGATATGCTGCTACTGTCATTTGTGATAAACCAGGAAAGTTTTTAATGGTTTTCTTTAAATAATAATTGTTTAAAAAAAAGCTTATTATCAATAATGAATTTAAAAGCATGCTTAATATTAACATAAAATTTTCCTCATGTTAAAATTATAAATAATATTGCAATTAATACAGCAATCGCTACTGCGATATTTGCAAAATCGCCAGAAGGATTTTTTTTCTTTTTTAAAGTTGTTTTTAAATCCAATAAATTTATAACATAATCAGTTTTCATTTTATTTTCTCCTCTAGTTTTTCTATTCTTCTAACGACACTTTCAAAAATTAATCCAAGTTTTTCGCAATCATCAAGTCTTTCTCCAATTTTAGAAAAAATTTCCTCTATGTCAACTAACATTTTTTCAGTTGATTTTTTATTACAAGCAACCGCTTGCATTAAATGTCTTATAGTGTCGTCGGAACATTTAAAAGTGTTTTTAACATTTAATATATTTTCCACATAGGAACATTCTAATAAATCCATTCTCTTTGCAATTGAACCAATTGTTTCATTCATTTTTTTCCCTTATTATTTTTGTTGTTTTATTGTTTTTTCTTGTTAATTTTAATAAATCTGTAAGTGTATTTTCTATTACCATTAATCGATTATTTATTTTAAATAATTTATCTGAAATATCAGACGCTAAATTTATTCGTCCATCTAATTCTTTTACTCTATTTTCTAATTCTATGATTTTATT
>Ga0137357_1000003_pt1 | contig 38349 bp, 48 predicted proteins | sample EasRivERMLT860_2_FD_104762 | JGI IMG/M metagenome (GOLD analysis project Ga0137357, IMG submission 104762) | Soil microbial communities from meander-bound floodplain in the East River, Colorado, USA - East River MetaG ERMLT860_2 | ecosystem: Environmental > Terrestrial > Soil > Floodplain ... | reverse complement strand
TCTCGGGGTGGCTTCGGAATGAAGCCACTTCCTCGCGCCGGCGAACGGCGTCTCTCGGCCGCCGACCGCATCGCGTACGCGCTGATCGCCGGCGTCCTGATCCTCTGGGCGTTCCTCGACGGCGGCCTGCGATGATCCGGCGTCATCCTGTCCCGCCCGCCTTGGGCAGCTTGGATTGGATTTCTTCCAGTAGCTCGATCGACCTCCTGGTGGCCGCGAGGGACTCGGCGAGATTCTGATGCCGTTCCTCAAGCGTGGCGGGAATCACCCGCTCGAGTTCATCGGCGACCCAACGCGCCAGGTCCGGCGCGGCGTTCCCGTCCTCGTAGCTGCGGAGCGCAGACCGGGCCGCGAGCGCCACGGTAACGAGTCTCATAAACGGGCTCGAACCGTCCACGATCGGATCGTCGCCTTGGGCGAGGACCCATTCGAGCGCCTTAATCCAGATCTCGTTCTCTTCGGTCCCGGCGTTGGGACATCCGTTTTGAAAGTGCTTAAGCTGATTCTCGATCGCGCGGCGGCTTCTCATGCCTTCGCCTCGCCGCCCAAAGGCACCGAACGCTTCTCGAAGTCGCCGTCCAACTCCTTCTGCATTTCCTCGGCGCGGTAATGGCGGAACTCGCCGATCATCAGCGTGGCGTGATCGTGTGGGAATGCCACTCTCTCGAGCAGAAACCGGAACAGGAACGACTCCGTGCGGGCCGATGTGGCAGCTTCCATGAGCGAGAGCGCCAGGTGTTGGGCGTCGAGCGGGTCGAGCTGCGCCTCGTAGTCGCCGAGCCTCAGAACGACCTTGCCACCGCTCGGTGACAGTATGGTTTCGACCTCGAAGACGTTGGCTGGCGGCTTCAATACCGCCGCGAGGAGTTGTCGCACATCGTCGAGAAATCGCTTATCGAGTTCGGGATCGTTCGGCCGCCACTGCTTAATGAAGGCTTGCAGAGCGTCGTTGTAGCGTGGCTGCGGCATTCCGGATATCTTATGCTAGCCCCATGAGCACTGTACCAATCCCGCCTTTGGTAGCGGTCTACGCCCGCGTGAGCACTGACGACCAATCCTGCGCCCTCCAACTGAATGAGTGTCGCGAGTACTGCGAGCGCCGCGGGTGGCGCGTAGCCGGCGAGTATGTCGACACGGGCTGGTCTGGCAGCAAGGCATCGCGGCCGCAGCTCGACAAACTCATGCGCGATGCGCGGGCCCACCGCTTCGATTGCGTCATGGTCTGGAAGGTCGACCGCTTCGGCCGCAGCGTCGTAAACCTGCTCGAGCATCTGCGGCTCCTCGAGAACTACGGCGTCCGGTTCCTGGTGATTAGCCAGTCGATCGACACCGACCAGGCCAGCCCCACATCGAAATTGTTGATGCACATCCTGGCCGCCGTCGCCGAGTTCGAGCGGTCGATGATCGGCGAGCGCGTGGCGGCCGGCCTGAAGGCGGCGAAGCGCCGCGGCGTGCAGCTCGGCCGGCGGCGGCTTGTCCTCGACCGGGACCAGGTCCGCAATCTGAAGCTGCTCGGCAAGTCGCATCGCCAGATCTGCTCGGAGCTGGGTTTGTCGATGGGCATGGTGATCCGCGCCCTCAAAACGGCGGCGTAGTAGCTTCCGGCGATTTCGCCCGTTTGCCCATTTTGCCAGCCGTTCTGCCACCGCTTCTGCGCGTGAACACCGGCGGATGACCGCACCACAAACCCTTTGCGAATCGCCCCAAAAGTTGTTGAATCTGCAACTCCTAGACCCTGCCGGTTAGCCGCACCACAATTACCTCTTTTTGGTGCAGAGGCTATAGTTCATAGTTTGCACAGACTTTCGCCACCCTGGATTTTCTGCACAAACAGCACCTTTTGCGACTCCCAACCCCCCTTCGTCGCAAACCAAAACCCGGCGTAAGCGCATGACGGGGCGGCGGTTAATACGCGAAAACGGGCATCGTAGGCGGGGTGCGCGGCGCGCAAGTCGGGCCGGCTGTTGTGCGTAGGGGCGAAATTAGAGGCGGGCGCGAGGCGAGCGGGTGCTCCAAAAACCCTTACTTGGCCGGGAGATCATTTCCCCAAAAAACCCAAATTCCCCTAACGGCTATTGCAGCGGAAGCCCTAAATCCTTGCGCGCCGGCGACTCGCGGGTATTTGCCAGACTCGCGAGGATCTCGTCGATGACTCGCTTCCGCCGGTCCAGTTCGCGCATGCTGGAGATCGCCCAAAACGTGACCACGAGCGAAATAACAAACGCGAAGACTACGCTCCAAAATGGGGGCAGAAGCATCTGGAGTCGACCTGCGACAGAGCCGACCAGAATACCGACGAAGATACCGCCGATCATGCGTTTCATCGCAACGCCTCGTAGGGGATCTTCATCGGGACCGAGCAGGCCGGCGGCGACCAGGTGCCCCTGGATCTCGGTCGTCTCGCGCATGTAGTCGACCTCGGTCAACTCATGCGCCCTGCCGTGCCAGCGCTCCGCATAGCTGTTGTCACCGAGGAGACGCCCGATACGGCCGCAGTAGAACCCAAACCGGAGCAGCATCTCTTCGCGCGTCATTGAATCCCCGCCGGGTGCTTCGGCACGGCCTTGATCCGCCTGGATCCCGTGCGCGCCTCGACAGCGAGCGCCTCGACGCGCGACTTGCCGATGCGGTCCTCGAGCACGCCAAGGCCGACCGTCGCCAGCTCGAGCAGCGTGTCCAGCCCGATCACCTCGAGCAGCTCGCGCATATCGCGGACGCGGCGCTCGCGCTCGCGGGCCGACAGGTGCAGCAGGTAGACCTCGCCTTCGACCGTGCCGTCGGCGTCCGGTGGCGCGCCGTCGAACCAGCTTTTGATCGCCCGCTTCAGCGTCTCATACCGGGCCACGTCCGAGGCGCGGAGCTGCATCCGCCTGTCCAACTCGCCGTACTCGTCGATCATCCGGCGCTGCTCGACATCGGCCGGGAGCGCCAGGTCAACGGAGGGCGCCGCCGGCTCCCGTGCCGGCCGGCGGCGCGTCATCTCCGTCTCTTCGGTGATCGGCACGGCCAGGTCGGCGCCGTGCTCGTCCACGAAGATCCGCGTATAGCCTTTCGAGTGCGGCGGCTCGGCGAACGGCGGCGCTTCCGGTTTTGCTCCCTCGTTTGAAGGCGCAGGCTCCGCGGCCGCGGCCGTCTTCCGCGGCCGGCCCATCGGCTTCGGATTGGAGCACTCGTGCCCGCGGGCTTCGGTCGCGCTCACAAATTCCTGTTTGCACCGATCGCAGGTAACGGGCTTCGGACGCCGGCCCGTCTTGACCTTGACTTTGGGAGGTTTCGGTGCCCGGCGGATGGTGGCGGCAGACGGGACGGGTGGAGAATCTACTTCAGCAGCCACGAGACCAAGCCTACCGCAAGCCAGACCAGCAGCGGCGGATCATCACGACGCCTGCCGCCGGTACGCCAGCTTCCTGCCCAGGTCGAGGATAGCCCCATAGTCGACGTTTACAGCCTCTCTGGTGCCCTTCAGCCGCACGGTGAGGTATCTGGGGTGCAGCGAGATGATCAACGCGCTGGAGCGCTCATGGACGTCAGTTTCGCGGACTACGATCTTGGTGAGCTTCGTCATAATTCTCGGACTACGGGGTTGGGAGTCGCAAAAGGTTCCTTTGCTCGTCGCTCGAAGCGCCTCACATCGACGCCCAGGCATTCCATCCCATGCACCTCTAGACCGCCCAGATGCCGATGCGTCCACGCTGCCGACTCGAAGACGTATCGGACCAGCGTGGTCACAGCCAGATCATCCCCGGTGAGCCGACAATTCCCCTCACACTCGACGCAACGTGCGGAGCCCTCGAAGTGATCGTGGATCATCATCGCCCGGCCGCCTCGCGTTCGATCATCTGCTTCTCCCGACGCCAGTCCTCAATCCCGAGCGTGGTGAGGTACGCCGGCGCGCCGGGGGGCTGCTGCTCCATCGCGGCGATCTCGGCGTCACACCGGGCGATCTCGCGGGCGAGTTCATCGGGGGTCAAGCTGCCCCCTCCTGTCTTTTGTACTCGCGCGGTAGAATTCGTTTGTCCGGAGTCATGACCGGGCGCACTGGTTTGCGGGGTAGCGGCGGGGACGACTCCTCGATCTTCCGCCGCACCCGCAAGACTTCGAGGAGATAAATGGAATTCTCTACTTCTGAAGAGAAGCGCGTTTTCCCGTCGCTGGCCGCGACAGAGTACATAGTATCCACGATTTCTGGGCCGTGCCTCGCGTGTGAACGGGAAATCCAATACGCGCAGCGTTGGCCCGCCGATGAGGAACACGCCCGCAAGCAGTTTGATCGGAAACGCCGTCAGATCCTGTTGTCTCAGCTTCGGGGGGAACGCCGCGGAGACGCCCCGAACGCTAGAACGATCGAAGGAATGGTCTGCTCTGAGTGCCGCGCGGAATATTCCAAGGCTCGCGAAGCTGCGTACCGGAAAGACGCCGCGGCGAAGGAAGCCGAACGGCAGAGGGTTGAAAGGCGGCGCCTGGAGCGCCAGCGACACTACGAGTGGCGCACGGTTTCTGTCGCTGAAATTGATCCCAGCCCCCAGTCGGCGGAGTTCCGCGTCGTCTTTCCCAACTTCGAACTCTGCGAAGTCCTTTTCCGCTGGCGCGCCGTGCCTGGGAAGGCGCGCGGCGATTCCTACCTCATGAGAGTGGGGATGTGGGTGGATGGGAAACTCACGGCGCATTACTACGAATGGAACCTGCAGCCGCTCGATGACGCCGACAGGGACGAGCCGATGTTCTATGCGTCGGAGAATGACTGGCCAACATCGGATTTGTTCGCCCGCGGGTTTTGCCGTTGGATCGAGCGCGCTTTGCAACCACGTCTTCTCCTGATCGCCCACGATCAGCACTGGCGGCCGGGACAATACGCTGAACTGAATGCCGAGATTCCCCACTTCAGACCTGGAACCATACTGATCGAATGGCACGACGGTTCCCGCTACGTTCATGTGCTGCCATCGCAGAATCTGCCGCTGGTTGCAGAGTGGGCGCAAAAGAATCTGGATATCCGCATTGAGGAACGTGCTTTCAGGGCGGTCCATCTCGACGTTTCTTAGCCCATTCGATTGATTCGGCATCGAATTCGCCGGGGTGTGCCAACACGTAAGCCGCCTCGCCGTCCTTCCGCTGTTCATCTGACTCAATGGGCGGTGCCGCCCTTCTGAGAGTTTTCAACACCTCGGGGACCTGTTTCAGCAGCATGCCTACCGGGTTCCTCGTACCACGGTTGATGCCGGCAGCCAGTTCATGAGTCGTTCTTGTGATTTCTTCGGCAGAGCAGTTTGGTTTGGCCCGCCGACACTCATCGATGAATGAGCGGGCGGCCTTTTCGGTCGTTCGGCCGTAGCTGCTGAGTGCCTCGAGAACAACAACAACAACGGCGCTGTCCTCTTCCAGCGGACTGCTGCGAGGCGGCACATCGGCTCTGTTGTTGTTGTTCTCTAGTAGTTCTCTGTCTTTCTCTGTATTCAATAATGATGCGGCCGCCACAGAAGCGTTGTACCCACCGTTGTACGGCGCTGATTCCTGGGGCTGTACGAAGGCTTGTACTGTTTGTACATGCTTCTCCAGGTCCGGAAGGATTTTCTGGATCCGCTCCTGCCGTGCTTGCAGTTCCTCCGGCGGCATGTTCTTCGGGTTGTGCTCCTGCCGGGTCCGCTGAAGCCCCCATGTCTTGAGATGCTCGTCGTCGTCACGGTCAAGAATCTCCCGCGCAGCTGCCATCAACTCGCGGAGAGAAGTGTCGCGCACGGTTTTTCGGAGCGCCCAGGTCGCCCAGAACTCGCGCTGCGTTTCCGCCGACCATTCCTTCACCTTTGCGATGATCGACGGCGGGAGGCCGGTGGTAGGCTGGCCCTCGTCCTCGTCGTCCTCGTCGATCTTCGGGATGACCTCACCACACAGAAACATCCGGCGTTTTCCTTCCGCGGCCGTTCCGTTGCGCCACAGTCCAAGATTGATGCCCTTCCGCCAGTAGAGATAGGCGTTCGCGAGGTCCATCTCAAGGTCGGCCGCGGCGTGCTCGATGTGGCGCTCGCTGCCGTTTTCGTCGACGGCATAGGGCGAGCGGTGCCCATAGGAAAGCGTGTGGTCGCACATCCATCCCCAGAACCGGTAAAGCGGCCCCCGTTTCTTCCCCCGCGTCCACCGGTGCTGGTCTGGGGGTATGGGGTTGTAGCCTTCACGGCCACCCATCTGCTTGATAAGCTTGACGTTATGCTGATGATCGGTCACCGTGCATCTCCGGAGACCGCTTTGGAAATTGTATGTACATACAATTTCAATCTCCCCCCGATGGGCCGGGCGTCAGGCTCCCGGAAGGGGCCGGAAATTGTATGTACATACAATTTTCCGCGGCGGCCGTTGACCGGGGCGGCGCGCTCGGCGCACTCCCGCCGGTTCCGGCAGACGATGCCACGGGGGCTACCCTGATACTCCTGGTGGTGTCCGAACTCGCGCCGGCAGTCGGCGCAGCGGCGGGTGTGCCGTGTCTGGGAAGCCTGCTGATTCGATTCGGGGGCTAGTTCCACGTTCATCAGTCCTCTCGTGAAATTAAGAACAATATGGGACTTGGAGGAACGCTGGGAAGGCTTTATGCTGGAGGGCGGGTAGCCTTTTCCGGCGTCCATTCAACTTGTGGCAGGGTAATAATCTTGGCGGATCGTGGCCCTGCGATGAGTCTTTCCGGCAGCCGGGGGGCGGCCTGATCGATGCATGTCTCGCATGTGGCCGGGCGTCTCGTACCCCGCTATAATGCGAGGCTTGTAGCGGGGTTAGCAGGGCAACTCCCGATTCGCTGACACCCCGAACGTCTTTACATTTGCGGTTGCGATGCAACTGCAACCTCCCCCCCAAATTCCAGATCTCCATGCAGAATGCGCCCGGTTGAAGCAAGGGGTCCACGCTCCCAACACGATCTACGGCTACGGCCACGACTGGACGATGTTCCGCCGCTGGGCGGAGAGCAGAGAGCGGCCATACCTCCCGGCCACGACGGAGACAGTGTGCCTCTACCTGACGGACTTGCTGATGCGCGGCAGAAAGGTTAGTACGGCGAGCCGGCGCACCAGCGCGATCGCGCATCATCACCGGGCCGGCGGCCACACATCGCCCGTCGATACGAACGTGCGCGAGTTGCTCACGGGCGCAAAGCGGATTCGGATGGAGCGGCCGCGCCAGGTCTGCGCCCTGTCCGTTGGCGACCTCCGGAAGATCTGCTCGCACCTGACGAAACAAGGGACACCGATTGCGATCCGCAACCGCGCCCTGCTGGTCATAGGCTTCCTGTCGGCGCTTCGACGGTCGAATCTGGTTACGCTCGCGCTGGAAGACGTGGAATTCTGTCCGGAGGGGCTGATCCTGATGGTTCGCCGGGAGAAACAGGACCAGGTTGGCCGGGGCCGGCATATCGGCCTGCCAAAGGGCAAGCGGAAGGAAACCTGCCCGGTGCGGTGTCTCGAGGCGTGGCTCGATATCCGCGGCGTCGAATCGGGACCGCTGTTCACCCGGTTCGACAAGGGCCATGAAGGCGAGCCGATGAAGCGGGGAGACGCCGTGTCTCAGGTCGTCAAAAGCGCCGTCGAGCTGCTCGGCCTCGATCCCGGTGAATACGGTGGTCACTCGCTGCGGGCGGGATTCATCACCGCCGCGGCCGAGGCCGGCGTCGGGGAGCTGACGATCGCCAACCATACCGGCCATCGATGCCTCGGAGTCTTGAGGCGCTATATCCGCAGAGCGAATGTATTTCGCGGGAACGCAGCCGCCATGATCGGGCTGTAAGTCTGGTTGCAGGGCCAAAACAGCCAAGCAACCATGCTTCCTTCCCTCTAACATTCTGAAGTACAAACTAGTTACGGCTCTGATTTTCGAGTAGCTTCGGAGTAGGAGCGTCGGGAAAAGGTTGTTGGGTCTGTTAACTTCTCGGGCTCGGGTTGGGGCTGTTTTAGTCGTCGCGCTTCCCCCTCTCGGATAAAGAGGGCAGGGGAAGGACGACCGCTATCCGATGGCTCTGTGGGACAGAACCGCGGCCGCCGCTTCCACCGTTAAACAGTCCGGCGATCAACCGGACAGCAACAAGGTAGCACACAGTTCACCTCCCGGTGAAATGAATGCCTTACTTTTTGCAGCGGGCCACACACCGCCGGAGCAGCGGACGAACACACAGCCTGCAATCAGAAGGACGAGTACCACGTTATGCCGATTCGGCGTCGAACGGCAATCCTCGAGCCTTGAACTAGTACGTCTAGACTCACCTTAACCTAAATTACGGTTTTTGTTCGCCAAGGCTTCCCCGGCGATCGCGTCGAGATCGCGCCGATTGACGCGCCAGCGGCCGCCTGAGCGCACGCCGACGTCGAGCGCGGCGAGCTTGCCGTCAACGATCCTCGCCGAGAGGAACGACGCCGGCAGGCCGGTGTACTCCGCGGCTTCGTCGACGGTGAGCCAGGGGCGAGCGGGCGCTTCGAGCGCTGGAAGTGCGATAGCTTGCGATGATGGCCGCAGGGTTCCGCCAGGTATCGCAACGCTCGCCGCACTTTGAGGCGCGGCCTGGATCCGCTCGGCGGCCAGGCGCTCGACGTCGGGGCGCGCGAACACCGCAGCTCGCCGGTGCGTCTGCGGGTCGTTATGGTAGTGCCGCTTGATCCGTCCGGACTGCGAAAGCTCAAGCAGTCGGCGTGGAGAAATGCCGAGGGCCTCGGCGGCTCGGCGCTTGCTGATGTATTCTGGTTTCGTCACGAGTTGTTATCCATCGCTTGCGGCGGCGGCTCCGGGGGGAGGCGCCGCCGCGATTCGTTAGAGTAGCAAAGAGTGGTGCTTCTAGAGCTGGGTAAAAATCGGTTCCGGCTGGAATTGTCCCGCGAGGAACTCGATCAATTCATCCAGTTGCTCGGGCGGTCGACGGGCACGGCATTGCAGCAAGGAGAGACGGCACTGGCACAATCTCTGATGCGTTTCGCTGCTGCACTGGGGCTCGATCCGCTATGAAGAACCGTCCTGATCCCTCAAGTCCGGAAGCGCCGAAGTACTGGATGCACGAGACGGGCGGCGAGCTTGCCGCCGCGATAAAACGCTACCTGCGCGACGACACGCTTACCGCTCGTGACGTGCAGTTGATCGGGGCGTATTTCCGGCAATGGATCGATTCGCCCGTTTGGGATGCGAATCCGATGATCGACGAGCCTGGCCGTATCAATCTGATGACCCTGCGCGTGGGGGCACGCTTTCTACACATGCGAGCCGATATCACGAAATGGCGGGAGCGGGCGGCCGAGGCAGGAATGGACCCGCTATGACGCCCTACGGCCACCGCTGGCGCACGGTCACCCGCCCTCGCATCCTCGCACGGGACGGGCACCGTTGCCGGCGATGCGGGCGGGCCACCCGGCTCGATGTCGCGCACCTCGACCAGAACCCGGCGAACAACGACGAGGGCAACCTCGAGGCCCTTTGCCGGCTCCATCATCGACGTCATGATCTGGCGACCTGGCGGCGCAAGTGCCATGAGACGCGGGCGGCGAGGAAGGACGCGGCGCGGCCGCTACTGGACCTGGCGGGCCAACTCCTTGACTGTCATTGCAACGTGAATATACACTAAACCAACAGTTCAGGTTTTCGTTTTCACATCGGCCGCCCGTCCGGCCACAGGCAGTGCCAAAGAATAGACGGATGCTCTTCCTCGTTGGGTGATTTACGCCCGCATCCTTCCCCGAAAAAACCCCGGTCTACTCCCGCTACGGCATGGAGCTTGTCGATTCACACCGGGCGTGCGCCCTCGAGCGGGCGCCGAACGCCGAGGTGGTGCGCCGGCGCGACGGCCGCGTCGTCCAGATCAACCTCTTGAGCTTCGGCGATGACCACCAGGCCCGACGCGGCCACGGCAACCCGCAGTCCCTGATCCACGATCACGAGACGAACACCAACCCCCCGCGGGTCTGGGAGCTGAAGCGTGCCTGAGGTTTCGAAGTCGAAGAAGAACGAGAGCTTCCTGAAGAAGCGCGCGTTCATCGCCGCCTACCGCACAACCGCGTCCGTCCACGCCGCCGGCCGTGCTGCGAAGATCCGGCCAGAGCTGCATTATCAATGGCTGAAGTCCGACGCGGTCTATCGCCTAGCCTGGGAGACGGTACAGGACCAGGCCGCGCAGACGCTCGAGGACGAGGCCGTGCGGCGGGCACGCGAGGGCGTCAAGAGCATGGTGCTTCACCAGGGCCGCCCGGTGAAGCACGGCCGCAAGATCCTCTACGACGTCGAGTACTCCGACCAGCTCCTGCTGGCGCTCTTGAAACGCTTCCGTCCGGCGCTCTACCGCGAGCGCACCGAAACGCAGGTGACGGGATCGCTCGAGATCATCGATCGATTGCAGGCCGGCCGGAAGCGCCTGCTCGAGATGACACCGAATGACGGCAGCATCGCCAGTTGATGTCGAACTCGCCGAGCAGATTGCTCAGTTCTACGCCAATCCTCTGGGCTTCGTGAAGTTCGCCTTCCCCTGGGGAGAGCCTCACAAGCCGCTCGCCGAGGAGCCCGGCCCTGATCCGATCCAGCAGCAGTTCCTGCTCGACCTCGGGCGCGAAGTAGCGAAGCGCCGATTCAACGGCCAGGATCCGGTAGCGCCGATTCTGATGGCGGCCAGCTCGGGCCACGGCACGGGCAAGAGCACGCTTGGGGCGATGATTGCCTGCTGGGTACTGAGTACCAGGCCGTACTCGATCGGCACGGTCACCGCGAACACCTACCCGCAGCTCGAGAGCCGCACCTGGGCCGCCATCCAGAAGTGGATGCGGATGTCGATCACGGCGCATTGGTTTCACATCAGGGCCGCCGGCATCTATTCGCGCACGAGCCCCGAGGACTGGAAATGCGTTGCTCAGACCTGCAAGGAGGAGAACGCGCAGTCGTTCGCCGGCCAGCACGCGCGCACCAGCTCGAGCTGGTACATGTTCGACGAGGCGAGCCACATCCCCGACGGCATCTGGGACGTCGCACAAGGCGGTCTTACAGACGGGGAGCCGCTATGGTTCGCATGGGGCCAGCCGGCGAGGAAGAGCGGCCGGTTCTACGAGGTGTGCTTCGGCAAGGCGCGGGACCGGTGGAACGTCCGGTGCATCGATTCGCGCCAAAGCCGATTCACGAACAAGGGGACGATCGACCAGTGGATCGCCGACTACGGCGAGGACTCCGACTTCGTCCGCGTGCGCGTCAAAGGCATCGCTCCGCGGGCCGGCGATCTCCAGTTTATCGACCAGGACCGTGTAGATGCGGCGAAAGTGCGGGCGGCCGCATCATTCCCCGACGACCCGCTGGTGGCGGGTTTCGACGTCTCTGGCGGCGGCCAGGCGTGGAATATCGTATGGTTCCGCCGCGGGCTGGACGCCCGGTCGATCCCGCCGATCGCCATCCCCGGCGAGCACTCGCAGGAGCGCAGCGCCATCCTCGCGAAACTTTCCGAGATCCTCGGCGACAAGCGGCCGGGACACCGGGTGTCCATGATGTTCGTTGATTCCGCGTACGGCGCCCCCTACGTTGAGCGACTCCGTACACGCTTCGACAACATTCAAGAGGTCAACTTCGGGGCGCCGTCTCCCGACCGCCACCAGGCGAACATGCGCGCGTACATGTGGGAGCGGATGAAAACGTGGCTCGAGCGAGGCGCGATCCCGGCGGATGACGTGGTCCTTGAGACGGACCTGACCGCGCCTGGCTCGCACCTGAACCGCTCGGACCAGCTTGTGATCGAGGCGAAGGAGTCGATGGCGAAGCGCGGCGTGGCATCGCCCGACCGCGGTGACGCGCTGGCGTTGACGTTCGCCGCCCACGTGCCGCCGGTAAGTGCGGAGGAGCGGGAGGGCGGGCGGTACGGCGGCGGCGCAGGAAGTTGGATGGGGTGAAAAATGGCACAGCGATACTACGAAGGCAAAAATCCCGGCTTGGACGCCACGAAGGCTTGGCGCGAAATGGTCCTCGTGTTCCTCCCGGAAAAGGACTTCGTTGAGGATCAACTGGCGAGCATCCTGAACGAAGTCGCCCACTTTCCGAACGGCCGCATTCCGCCGGACGTCGGGCAGGCCGTAGTGGACTACCTGAACTACTGCGACGGGGCCGGACCCGAGCCCGAGTGGCACTCGCTGCTCATGGACAACCCGCAGGGATAAATGGACAACCTGACCGTCCGCGAACTCGAACGCATCGAGGGCCGCTTCGATGCGTTCGTCGAGTGGCTGGATCGAACGCTCGAGGGCGACAGCTACGACGCGGCCGCGGCGCGCGAAGGGATCGAACTCATCACGGGCGACATCCGGCGGCTGATCGAACAGGCGAGGGCGCAATGCCGTTGAAACCAGGCGCGTCGAAAGCGGTCGTCGCCCAGAACATCAAGGCTGAACGGGCGGCCGGCAAAAGCCAGAAGCAGGCCGTCGCCATCGCGCTCGACACCGCAGGCAAGACCAAGCGAAAGCCGAAGCGATCGCTCGGAGACATGATGGATGGCGCGTAAGACCTCCGACGACGAACTCGTAGCGACCTGCAAGGCGCGACTGAAGCTCGCGCAGACCGCCGAGCAGGAGATCCGCGCCGAGGCCCTGATCGACCTGCAATTCGCCGCGGGCCAGCAGTGGGACACCGAAGACGAGCAGCGCCGCAACTCGGTCGGGCAGGGCGGCAAGCGGCCGTGCCTCACGTTCAATAAACTCACCGGGCCGCTGAACATGGTGGCAAACGAAGTCCGGATGAACAAACCGGGCCTCGAGGCGCTGCCGGTGGACTCGAGCGGAGACGCCGACACCGCCGCGGTCATCGAGGGGATGCTGCGCCACATCGCGCACGCCTCGCAGGCCGAACAGGTGTACGCCACGGTGATCGAACAGACGACGAAGGGCGCGATCGGCGCGTTCAAGATCGTCACGAAGTATTGCAGCAACAAGACGTTCGACCAGGAGCTGCGAATCGAGCGCATCACCAACCCGTTCAGCGTCTTTATGGACCCGTTCGCCCAGCAGGCCGACAAGTCGGATGCGACGTGGGCCGTCGAACTCGAGTGGCTCTCCCGTGAGGAATACGCCTCTGAGTTTGGAGACTCCGAAGTCAACAAGGCGAACTTCTACGCCGGCGGCGTGAACCCGGCGCCCGAGTGGATAGGCAAGGAGGGCGTACAAATCGCCCGGTACTGGTACGTCGAGATCGAGGAAAAGAAGCTCATCGGCATCCACTGGCCGGATGGCAGGAAAACGGCGGTGTACGAGGACGAGTTGGCCGGCGAGCTGCCGTTGGGCATTGAGTTCGCGACCGACGAGGACGGCAAGCGCATCGAACGCATGGACAAGATCCGGCACGTCCGGATGTGCCGCATCAACGGAGTCGAGATCCTCGACAGAACGGAGTGGAAGGGGCAGTACATCCCGATATTGCTCGTGAGCGGCGAGGAGATGTACATCGAGTCCAAGCGGCATGTGTTCTCGCTGATCCGGTTTGCCCGCGACCCGCAGAAGCTCTATAACTTCTACCGCAGCTCCGAGGCCGAGACGGTGATGCTCGGAACGAAGGCCCCGTGGGTCGGAGTGAAAGGCATCTTCAAAGATACGCGCTGGGCGACCGCGAACACCATCCCGTGGGCCTTCCTCGAGTACGAGCCGCTCGACATCGCCGGCAACCCGGCGCCGCCTCCCCAGCGCAACCTGGCAGAGCCCCCGATTCAGGCCCTCTCGATTGGCGCGGCGCAGGCGAGTGACGACATCAAGGCCACGACCAACATTTACGACGCCTCGCTCGGCCAGATGAGCAACGAGACGTCAGGCGTGGCGATCCGGCAACGGCAGAGCCAGGGCGGGCTCTCCAATTTCCACTTCATCGACAATTTGAACCGCGCGATCTTGCACGCCGGAAACATCCTGGTCGATCTGATCCCAAAGATCTACGACACCGCCCGAGAAGTCCGGATCCTCGGCGAGGACATGCAGGAGAAGATCGTCAAGGTCAACCAGCAGCACGTGGACGAGAACCAGTTCCCGCGCCTGTACGATCTGACGGCCGCCAAATACGACGTGAGGTTGAAAGTTGGGCCGAACTGGAAAACCGATCAGGAAAAAGCGAGCGAGATGCTCACGCAGCTCGCGCAGGCGTATCCACCGCTCATGCAGGTTGCGGGCGACATCATCTTCGAGAATTTGAATTTCAAGGGCGCTGACAAGATCGCCGAACGCCTCAAGCGCACGCTGCCGCCGGCATTGCAGGAGCAGCCCGACGTCAAGCCGCAGCAGCTTCTCGCCCAGCAGAACCAGCAGATGGCGATGCAGATCGACGAGATGACGCAGCAGCTTCAGAAACTCACCGAGGAGCTGCGGACCAAGCAACTCGAGATCGAGTCCGAAGAGCGGATGAACCAGGCGAAGATCGAATCGTCCGACCGCCAGGCCGCGCTCAAGGCGCAGGTTGAGCTGGTGACGAGCGAGGCCAAGCTGACGTCGGCGGAAAACATCAATCTGCTACGTGAGGAACTCGCCATGCTGAAAGCGCAGATCGCAGCCATGGCGACAGGGGAAGCCGCGGAGCAGTCTGTCGGACCCGCTCCCGGCGAGCCGGCGGCGGGGGTAACATTTGAGCCCCCGCCAGCCGCCGCGGAAACCCGCGGCAACAACGACCTATGACAGCAGAAGAAACGCCGCAACCGGATAGTACGCCCGAACCGGCGGAATCGAACGCGCCCCAGGACTTCAAGGGGTATGTGAAATTCCGCAAAACGGGTGAGCTGCCGGAAGCGACGGAGCCCGAACAACCTGCGGCCGCGGAGGAGACTCCGGCCAAAACCGAACCGCAATCAGGCGCGGATGACACGCAGCAACCGGAAGAAGAGGAAGAGAACGAAGAGGAGTTGACCGCCTCGCAGAAGCGAAGACGCCGGCGGGTAGACCGGCTGGCCGCAGAGAACGAGCAGCTCAGACGGCAGCTCGCCGCGGTCCAGCAGCCGCAGCAGCCGCCGGCGAAAGCGGAGCCGCCCGCTGGAAAGCCTCGTCTCGAGAATTTCGAAACGCTCGAGGGCTACCAGGAAGCGCTTACCGACTGGAACATCACCCAGCGGGAAGTGAAACGCCAAGCAGACGCGGACGCGAAGGCGACACAGGAAGCAGAACAGAAGCTCCAGACCGAGTGGGCCTCGAGACAGAACACGGCGCGCAAAGTGCACCGGGACTACGACGACGTGATCAATAAGGTCACGGCGCCGGAAGGGCCGGGGGTTGCCGCAGCTCGCCAGGCGATGCTCGAGGACGACGCCGGCGCGGAGATCCTGTACTACCTCGCCACGCACACCGAAGATCTCAAGCGCATAGCCGCATTGACACCCATTGCGGCGGTGCGGGAGATCGGCCGGCTTTCCGCCACTCTTTCCCCTTCGAACGGCGCTGCAAACGGCAAACAGCGTTTTACATCCGCGCCACCGCCGCCGCCGCCGAACACCCGGCCCGCCAAAGCCGTATCGGATTCGATATTCGATCCGGCCGTGCAGGCCGACTTTAAGCGATGGTCGAAAGCGAGGGCAGCAATGAAGGAAAAGTGAAGTGCCGAATACGCTTCTCACCGCACAGGTGATCACCAATGAACTCCTGTTGCGCTTCAAAAACTCCCTCGGGTTCTCGGGCGCCATCGCCCATACCTGGGACGACAAATTCGCGGTCGAAGGCGCGAAGATCGGCGACACGCTTCGTCTTCGCGATGCCGCCCGATTCACCGTGGCCAAAGGCCGGGTCATCACCCCGCAGGACGTCATCGAAGGATCGAAGACCCTCACACTGAACCAGCAGGCCAACGTCTCGTTCCAGTTCTCGTCCGCGGAACTGACGCTGACGATCGACGCCTTCCGCGACCGCTACCTGGACTCGGCGGCCGTCGCGCTCGCCAACCAGGTCGACGTGGACGGACTGCTCATGGCGTATCAGTCCACGGCCAACGCGATCGGGACACCCGGCTCGCCGCTGACGATGCTCGACGCCGCATGGCAGGCGGGCGAGGTGCTCGACCTCAACTCGACGCCGATGGACGGCCGGCGCACGATGGTCATCAGCCCGAAGGTCCAGACGCTGACGCTGAAGGCCGCGCAGGGGCTCTTCCAGAGTTCGACGCAGGTAAAGAACCAGTACGAGCGCGGGCGCATGGGCACGATGGGGGGGTTCGAATGGGTGATGGATCAGAACACGCCGGTCCATACCGTAGGTCCGCTCGGTGGCGCTCCGCAGGTCGGCGCGGCATCGCAGATCGGCTCGACCCTGAACGTCACGGGCTTTACCGCCGCCGCGGCGTTGCGCTTGCGGAAGGGCGACCTCTTCACGTTGCCGACCGTGTTCGCGGTCAACCCGGTGTCTGGCGCGATCGGCTCAGACTTGCAGAAGTTCGTGGTCACGGCCGACACCTCGAGCGATGCCGCGGGCCTCGCCAGTATCCCGATCTACCCGCCGATCGTTGTCAGTGGCGCGACCAGGACGGTGAGCAACTCGCCGGCCGCGGGCGCGCCGCTCACGATCATCGGCACGGCCAACCAGCTCACGGCGCAGTCGATCGCGTTCCACGAAAGCGCCTTCGTCATCGGCATGGCTCCCTTGGTGATGCCCAAGGGTATCCACTTCGGCGCGTCCCAGATGGACCCGGACAGCGGTGTGTCGATCCGTATGGTGTCCGATTACGACATCATGAACGACCTCTTTATCACGAGGTGCGACGTTTTGTACGGGCATGCTGCCCAGAGACCCGAATGGGCCGTTCGATTGGAGAGCTAAAGCCATGGCAAACGACAAACAGAACGAAACAAAGCGCGAGAACGAGCGGCGCGAAGCCGAGCGACTGCGGGCCGAGGCGCGCCCGGCCGACGAGCCCAAGGACCGCGACCCGCGCGACGAGGGCGTGGAGCGCGGCTACGCCAACCGCCATACCGAAGCGACGGAGCCTGGCCGGATCCGGCGCCAGGAGATTCCACCGGAGATCGAGGGCGATCCCGAAGAGGTGGAGCGGGAAGCCGACAGGCGGCGCGAGGAAGGCGTGGAGCGGGGGTACGCCAACCGCCACGCCCAAGTGGCCGGCCTGGAAGTGGGCGAGCTGCCGCCGCTCCCGCCGTTCACCCGGCCGCGGACGACGGCCGAGCCGGAAGGCGGCTACGAGGCGGGATACCCGAAGGTCTACTTCTCGGTCTACGACCGCGTGCCGCCGATCGTGGTGAAAACCCCGAATGAGGAATCGGCGATCGACAAGGCCAACTTCATGACGATCCCGCCCGAGGAAGTTGACCCGGCATTGACGGACGCGAAGATGCGGGCCGAATGGCGGGTGGGCGACCGCGCCGCGGAGCGCGACTTGTCGAAGCAGGGGAGCCAATCGGCCTTCTCGCCCGTGCCAGGAGAGTCGGAACGGCGCGACCGCTCGAAGGAAGAACTGGACCGCCTGAAGAAGGAACAGGACGAGCGGGCTTCCAGGACACGCTGACATGCCGAAACGAGCCGAGGGATACCCGCAACTCTGGGGCAACGTCAATTCCCCGCCAGTGCTGATCCACCAGCCCGAGCAGGCGCAGGACCTCGGCTCGGCCTGGCGGCGGATCGACCTGACGCCGTTTCTGCCCCAACGGCCGCCGACCGAACCGCTGCCGGATGTTCCGCCCGTCTCGATCAGCCCGACGAGCGCGGCGCCCGCGGCCGCCGGCGGCTCGGCCAGCTTTGCCGTCATCATGACCGGGCCCGGCGAGTCCGGCACGTGGACGGTGGATAAGGACGCCGTCGCCGACTGGCTCACGGTCACCTCGCCGACGACCCCGCAAGTCGCGGACGGCCAGGTGATGTACACGGTGGCCACCAACGAGGGCGCCGAACGAAGCGCCCGCATGTACGTCAACGGCAAGACCTTCACGGTCACGCAAGCAGGCGTATGACGCCCTCCGAAGACTACCCGCGAATGATGTTTCACCGCACGCTGCCGTGGGTGATCGTTCAGTCGCGGGACGAAGAAGACGCGCTCGGGTCCGACTGGGCGCGCACCGTCTGGCCGGCGGGTGAAGATCCGCCGGCCGAACCCGTTCCGGCTCCCGCACCGGAACCCGCGCCGGCAGTCGCAATGGCGGCCGCGCAAAAGAAGCCAGCGCGCGGACGTGCGAGCGGCCCGCACGGCCGCACTTCAGAGGGTCAGAATGCCAACGGTTAGCGAATTGATCCACTCGAGCTTCCGGTTGATCGGCGCGATCGCGGCCGCCGAAACCCTCGAGACAAACGAACTGAACGACGCCTTCGTCTCGCTCAACCAGATGCTCGCGAGCTGGAACACAGAAGGCGCTTCGCTCGCGGCGCGGAAGCGTTTAACAGTTCCGCTCACCGCCGGCGGGTCTAACAGCTATGCGCTTCCCGAGCGGCCGCTGCATATCGAATCGGCGTCGGTTTCCTCGGCCTCGGGCGCGATCGACTCAGAACTCGAGATCGTGGATTCTACCGGCTGGGAAGCGATTCCGGAGAAGCTGGCGCAGTCGGTCTATGTGCGGAAGCTGTTCTGCGACTACGCATATCCGAACTCCACCGTGTACATCGCGCCGGTCCCGCGGCTTGCCGGCACGCTCGAGCTTTGGATCTACGCCACGGTGGCGCAGTTCGCGTCAGTCTCGGCGTCGATCGACCTTCCGCCGGGCTACGAGATCGCCCTCCGCTACAACTTCGCGATTGCGCTCCTACCGGAATACCCTCGCTCGCAGGGCGATCCCTCTCTGCCGGCGCAGGCGCAAATGTTCAAGGCGGCGATCGTGCAGTTGAACGCATCGAACCACATGCGGTCGAGGCCGGTGCCGATACCGGCCCCCGCGGCATAGGACAACCATATGGCAGCGCTAGAGGTCGGGCAAGCACTACTCTATCCAGCGCTCCGAAAGGCCGGCGTGACGCTCGCGCCGGGCCGCGGGCCGTCGCCGGCGCAGTTCGCCGACGCGCTGGGCGAAGTCAACCGGCTCCTGGGTTCACTCAGCATCGACCGGTACTTCGTGTACGCGCAGGACATCCTGACGCTACCGCTCGAATCGGGGAAGACAACCTACACGATCGGAATCGATCCTTCGGGCGCCCTGCCGGCGGCTGATTTCCTGATCGCCGCGCCGAAGGAGATCACCTATGCCAACTACATCTTGGGCGCCCAACGAGAGCCCCTGGCAGTCCTGACGCCGCAACAATGGGCTTCGATCAGCAATCAGGACGTGGCAGCGACCCTCATGTACTACGACCACGGCTATCCGATCGCGAAGATTTACCTGTGCGGCCAGCCGGCGGGCGGCCAGCTCGAGCTGTACGTCTGGCATGTCATTCCCGCGATCGCCGCCACCGCCGACGTTGTAGTGCTGGCTCCTGAATACGAAGACGTGATTGTGCTCAACCTGGCCTGCCGCCTGGCGCCGCAGTTTGGGCGTCCGGTAGATCCGGATGTGCGCCAGCAGGCGCGGGAATCGCTGATGCATCTGCGTTCGATCAACGCGCCGCAGCCGATCGCCGATCTCTCCTGGGGGCCGGGTGGCTGGGGAGACTACGGCGGCGGCGGGGCGCTCATTATCGGCGGCGGCGGCGGCGGCGGCGAGGTCGGTCCTCCCGGCCCTCCTGGGCCGCAGGGGCCTCCGGGCCCAGGCGCAGCAGCGACGTTCGGACTCACGATCGACGGCGCCAGCTCGACGGTAACGACGGGCGTCAAGGGCTACATCAGCATCCCGTTCGCGGCCACGATTACCGGCTGGGATATCGTCGCCGACCAGGCCGGCAGTATCACGATCGCAGTCGCCAAGAAGGCGGGCGCGCCGCCGAACACGACGACCGACACGATCAGCTCGGGCTCGCCGATCGCGCTTTCGGCCGCGCAAATCGTGCAAAACGGCCCGATCAGCGGATGGACGACTGCGGTGGCGCCCGGTGACGTGATCGGGTTCAACGTGACGTCCGCGTCGACGGTGACGCGGGTGACGGTGACGGTGCGGATGACGAAGGTCTAGGCATGTCGTTAGCGACTGGAATCATTACTCAAATCCCGTTTGGCGTTACCCAGACCGGAATGGACGCAACGACGCTACTCGTTGACGCGGCCGGTGAAGCCGCCGCGTTCCTGGTCAAAATCCAGCGCACGGGGAACCTGTACCGGGTCGGTTTTAAAACCTCTACCGTGACGGGCGCGCAGACCATCCGCGTATCGTTCCAGGGCCTGACAGGGGCGGGCGTGCCGAACGACACGGTGAATCAATTTCGTGACGTCGCCATAGCAGACACAGACGACAACCTATGGAAAGAGACTGGCATCATTTCCTCTAACGGGACCGATGGCGGCTCTCTCCGCGCCGTCAACCGAGGGGATTATGTCGCCGTGGTTTTCGACAATCCGGGGTGGGCGGCGGGGCAAGCATTCACGCTTACCGGAATGAGCGGCGTAACCAACGCGGGCTACAGCGCCTTAAAGACCAGCGGCTCCTGGAACAAGCAGAGTCCAGGAGCGCAGATGGCGCTCTACTACGACGACAACAAAGTCTACTATCTAGAAAGCGTAATCCCGGCGACGAACATCTCGTCCCTCAACTTCAGCACGTCGTCGGCCCCATCCCGTCGCGGTCTGCATTTCCGCCTTCCGTTCCCAGCGCGGATTATGGGCTGCTTGGTCGTCGGGGCCTTTGTAGTTGCCAACGCAACTGCTCAAGTGGTGCTCTATGACGCCGCTGCAAACGTGCTTCAGCAGTCGGCGGTACATGACGCAGATTTCACGCGCAGTACTGCCGCCACTCTAACGACCTATTACTTTCCCAGTGAGCAGACTCTCGCGGCGAACACCGATTACTACGTCATGTTGGAGGCGTTGGGCACCATCAGCATCTCGCTCAACTTCTACAGCATGCAGACGGCGGCGCTGCTCGACCAACTGGCTGGCGGGCAGAATTTCTGCTTTTCCGAACTGTCCGGAACCACGTTCACCGACACGACAACCCGCCGTCCACTGATCTACCTAATGGTCTCGGCGCTCGACGACGGCGCAGGCTCGTCCCCGACCTTCCCGCCGGCGTCGAAAGTGTACGCGGGAACCGACCGCGGCGACGGAACGCTCGGCACGCTGCACGCGAGCAATATCGCGACAGCCGCAGGCACGGGAGTGAACCTCACACCCAGTATCCTTCTCGCGGGGAATACGGTGGACGATGTCGTCGGGGCGCATACGGAGCCCGTGGTGACGTTCCCGGCAGCCTCCAAAGTGTACGCCGGCACCGACCGCGGCGATGGCACTCTCGGCACGCTCCACGCCAGCAACATTGCAGTGGCAGCAGGGGCGGGCGTCAACCTTACGCCCTCGATCCTGTTGGCCGGCAATACCGTAGACGACGTCACAGGAACGCATACGGAGCCCGTGGTGACGTTCCCGCCGGCGTCCAAGGTCTACGCCGGGGCGGATCGCGGCGACGGCGTGGTGGGCACTCTCCACGCCTCCAATATCGCGGCGGCGGCGGGTTCTGGCGTCAACCTTACGCCCTCGATCCTGCTTGCGGGCAACACCGTAGACGACGTCACAGGGACGCACACCGAACCGGTAATAACCTTCCCCCCGGCGTCGAAAATATACGCCGGCACCGACCGCGGCGATGGCACAATCGGCACGCTCCACGCCAGCAATATCGCGACCGCGGCCGGGGCCGGATCGAATCTCGCTGCGGGCGATCTGCGCTCGGGCGTCACCGTCGACGACGTGGCCGGCTCCCTGGTCCCGACCGGCGGCGCTGTAGCCGGGGGCGCTTACACCTTCGTGGACTGATATGCGGATCTCACTCGCCGGGCCATCCTACGCAGCCAAGAGCGTCGTAGCAGCCGCGCAGGAGACGATCAACTGGTATCCGGAGACGCTCGGCGTGGGCGATGAACCGCGGAAACAGGTGCTCGTCGGGCGGCCGGGGCTGAAGCTCTTCGCCACGCTCACCCCGGCCAAGATCCGCTGCCTGTGGGCGGGCGGCGGCCGCCTCTTCTGCATCCACGGCAACAAGCAATCGGAAATAAACTCTGCGGGCGTGCCCACGGCGGCGTCACAGACCGTCGCGGAAACGGCCGGCGTCTCGCCCGACCCGGCCCAGATCTTCAGCAACGGGCACCAGCTCATGATCGTGTCGGGCGGGCTGGTCTACGTCGACAACGGCACGGGACCGGAGCCGGCGCGCTTCTCGCTCTTTGGCCTCGTCGATACAGACGGCACGACTACGGTCTACTGGACTGAGACGACCCCCGGAACGTCCGACATCTTCACGGCGCAGATGGTGGGGCAGACGATGCGGATCGGCGACGGCGATTACCTCGTCACGAGCTTCATCAACGGCGCAACGGTTACGGTTGCTACTCCCGTTCCGATCGGAACGGACCAGCCATACAGCGTCCCGCGCTCGGGCGACCAGGTGACGGGCGTCACCGGCGGATTCCTCGACGGCTATGGCATCGTCAACCGGCCGCCGAACCCACCGGGACCGGGAATGGCCGCGAGCCGCAGGCGCCGCAGCCGGTCGGGAAAAGCCGTGGAGCCGGAAGATCCCGGCCGGCAGTTCAACATCAGCGAGTTGAATGACTTCACCGTATGGCATCCGCTCGACTTCGGGGTCAAAGAGGGCCACTCCGACTACATCCGCTCGATCCTCTGCGATCACGAGGAGCTTTGGCTGCTGGGCACGGAAACCACCGAGATCTGGTCGAACGTCGGCGACCCCAACTTTCCTTTTCAGCGCGACGCCGGCGCCTACATCAACGGCGGGTCCGTCGCGACGTATGCGCCGTGCTCGGTCGGAACGACGGTCTGCGCTCTGGCCGGCGGCGCAGAGGGCCAGACGGTGGCGTACCAGGCGCAGGGTCTCCAGCCGCAGCGCATCTCGACGTTCGCGCAGGAGCAGCAGTGGAACGCGCCGGGGTTCAACGCGCGGGACGCCGTCTCATATCCCTACCTGGACGCCGGCCATCTTTTCTGGGTGATCAACTTCTGGGCAGAGCAGCAGACCTGGGTCTACGACGTGACCGAGAAGCTCTGGCATGAGCGCAAAGCGTTCAACCCGGCGACTCACGTATTCGCCCGTTACCAGCCGTGGTTCCACGCCTTCATCCCCGAGTGGGGCGCGGGCGGCAAGCATATCGTCGGCGACCCCTCGACTGGCAAGCTGTACGAGCAGAGCCTGAACTTCTACGACGACGACGGCGTCGTCATCCAATACCTCCGCGCGTTTCCGCATCTGCTCGACGAAGACAAGTATCTGTTCCACCACCGCTTCGAGCTATTCATGGAGACGGGCACAGTCGTTGCGCCGAACCCAGAGATGCTCGTCGCGCTCGACTGGAGTTCAGACCGCGGGCACACATTCCCCACGGGACGAACCGTGACTCAGACTTCCGGTCTGCCGGGCGACTACAACAAGCGCATCGTCTGGCGGCGTCTCGGCCGTTCGCGCGATCGCGTCTACCGTGTCGGTGTGCAAGGGAGGGGCAAAGTTGCGCTGGTGGATGCCTTCCTCGAGGCCACGCCGTCGGAGATTGCCTGATGGACAAGCTCCAGATTCCACCGATCCGCACAGACCTGAACGAATCCGACAGCTCCCAGCGCTTGAAGACCGGCAAGCAATGGTATGAGTTCTGGCGGCGGTCGGGCGAGCGGATCAACTCACACACCGACGAGCTGGCCGGCATCGTCGAAGATATCGAGGAGATCAAGGACGCGATCGAAGCCATCCCGCCCGACGTGATCGACCAGCCAGGCCAGCCTACCGTGGGCGTGATCTCCTACCGCTGGCTACCGAATACGGAGTTAGGGTCTGGCGAATCATGCGCCTTTGAGCTGATGATCCCTGTGACGCCACCCTCGCCTGTTGGCGTTTACGCGGGCGTCCATCTCTGGCTCGAGGTGCCCGACGGGTCGGCGGCTATTGATTTCACGTTCCGCGCTGGCGGCGGGAAGCTCGGAGAGGACCGAACGGCGAGCGTCTGGCTCCCTCGCGATTTCGGCAAGCATCCCTACGACAAGCAACCAAGTCAAATTGTGCGGGCGCGTATCGCCAACGTCGCGATCACCACCAACAGCACGATGAATGTCCGCGTGATGATCGTGGCGTTCAGCCCGAGCTACGATCCAGCTCCTATCCGAAACGGACTGCCTGGAGCGACTCCCTCCTGGGTGGTCAACATCCTCCCTCTCGATATCGACAAGCCGGAGTCGGCGGTGAACATCACCCCCTACACGGTGACCTCGCTGACCGCGACCGCTGGGACTCCGCAGGTCGTCAACAACCGGATGCAGACGCCAATCAGCGTCACCGTCGACCTCTCGACAGTGCCGAACCCGCGGCCGCCGGCATGGGGCTACCGGCTGATCGCCTACATCAACGGCGTTCTCACCAGTGCTCCCATTTTCTTCTCGGACGTGTTGCAGCGAAGTGGCCTCATTCTGTTCTCCGGAAATATGGACGGCATCACCAGTCCGCACACCTTCGGATTGATTACGCCGGCTGCTCAGACCAACGTCGTCATCTACGCGGTCGCCGGCATAGTAGCGCCCGACCTCGCCACGTTCCAACTGAACAACATCATCGTCGGCATCACCGCCAGCGCGACGGTGGTTGTCGGGGCCGTAGTCCTTACCGTATCGATAGCCGAAATCGGAGCGCGGTATCAGAACCCTCCCGGCGGAAGCACCTACACCACGATTCGCGTCACGGCGGGATCGCAGGAAGGGGCGACGACGGCGACGATCTGGTTCACGTACAACGACGGCGCGAGCTATACCTGGATCGGCGTCTATCCGTTCACCAATGCCACGCACCAGGACCTCGTCACCATCATCCCGCTCGGGACCAGCACCTTCCGCGCCAAGCTCGCGCCAGGAAGCTATACATCGTCTGCATCGCCACCGTCGAACGCCGTCGCCAGCAACCCGCTGACGCTGGCGATTGGGCCTCCCACGGCGCCGCTTGCCACGCTATCGATCACGAATCAGTGGGGGGACGCGCCGACGAAGGACAACATCTTCATGGGCCGCGGCATCAACGGCCCTTACGCGCGGGTGGTATTCAAAATCCAGACGGCGGGCACTCTCGATCCTGCGGCTTTCTGGTATCAGTGGTGGGTCATGTGGGTGGACAGCGCCGGGAACCCGATCAACCCCGGCAATGTTTTGAACACAAGTGGTTGGCAGGATCACTACGGTTCAGGCAATGACGGCAAGCTCCAGGAGCATCACCTCGACATCAACTACCCTGCCGTCGCCAATGCTTACCTGGAGATTCGCGTGTATGCGCGGTCCCGAAACAGCGACGGAACGAAGCCGCCATTCACGGGGGATTCCAGCGCTGTAGTGGTCCCGTGGCCGGGAGGACTCACCTACTACCGCTTGCTCGTCGGTCTACCGCCGGGAGCGGATCAGGTGACCAACCCCGGCAACGACCAGAACTCCAACCCGACGATCTCGATGCTCGCGAACTGGAGCTTCCTCTACAACGTTCCCGGCTTCTGGATTCAATCCGGCGCGAGGGCCGGGACGGGATACCTGTCAGGCTGGAACGCCGGGTGGAATGCCGGGGCGTCCATCGAGTGCCGGAATGATGGCGGCTCATCGGGAAGCAGCTATACCCGGCTCACTGGCTTCAGCACATCGATTACCCAGACCGTCTCAGTGATCGCAGGCGCGAAAATTTATCTCTCGGTCGCGCTGCGCTCCTCGAACCATTCGACCAACCACAATCTCAACCTGTACGTCGATTGGCTCAACTCCAGTTCGGGGTTCATCTCCACCACCACGGTCGGCATGGCGAGCGCCTATCTCTCCGCGTGGTCAGCCAAGGCGATCACCGGATACGTGACCGTCCCAGCCAATGCCGCCTTCGGCATCCTCCGAATCGCTACCGGCGCATCGGAGCCAGGGTATTGGGACGTGGATGACGTGGTGATGCAGCCGGTCCTTAGCCAAGTCACAAACGACGGCACGGCGGAGGTTAGCACGGGGGCCGATGGTTCGAATACGGGCGTCTTTCGCGCACAGGGGATCGTCTACAGCGGGGTTTATGGGCAGGACTTCGCCCAGCTTGTCGGGGGCTCGGGTGGGCAGGTTCTGCGCCTCGCCAACAACGGCCTCTCGGTTCGGATGACTCACGGTGGATCGGGTGTGGGCCAGATTGCCATTGGACACGCCGACTCTTATCACGCCTTTGTCATCGACTTCTCCGATTCCACCGGCATCCGCCTCGCCCAGTTCATTGCGGGCGCAACTTTCATCGGCCATAACGGCACGGTCACAACGGCGGCTGGGAGCAAGCCGGTTAGAAACGGGCTTATCTGCGACTGATATGAGCACGCCTTACGAAGACGCCGCGATGCTGCTTGCCAGCCTGGACCCGAGCGAGGCCCGCGCCCTGCTGCATCAGCATCGGCTCTCCAAGGCCCGCGCCGACGAGCTGGCCAAAGACCACCCGATGAAGGCGTACAGGCTCGACGCTGATCAGTGGGCGCAGTTCAGTGCGTACCTTCTTGATGGGGGTGGCGTCGAAGAGGATACCCAGTTAGCGACCGACATCTTCCAGGCCATCTTTGACGACAACCAGGAGGCATTCTGGAATGAGGTGTTTCACTTGGTGAAGGCCCGCGCCAAGATCAATGGCGTGATGCGTCCGCTGCCATTCGGCGGTGTCAGTTTCACCGGGGTCGGGGAGCGGGCCAGTGGACCGATGCAGCAGATTATCGGCCCAGTGCCCGAAGCGTCGGGCGAGGGCAATACGCAGGAGAAAACTGCATGAATGAAGCGGACATCGCCCAGAAGAACGTGAAAGTAAATGGGTGGCCGCCGCTGGAGAGCGCGGGTTCGCTCGAAACCGTCTACCAGTTGAATCCCCAGGAGCGGAAGCTGGCGGCACAAGCCATCAGCTACGAGGCGTCTGTCAAGGCGCGCGTCTACGATCTCCAGGAGCAACTGGACTTGGCGCGAAAGGAACTGATCGGCGCCACCGCACAAAGGCAGGGCGCTATGGCGATGCTGGTGCAGTCGCGTGGTTGGGAAGATGGGGCGATCTCCGACGACTTCTCCACGCTGACGAAGCGCGACCCGCGGGCGAGGTAGACCAATGTCCTGGACGTTCCCCAACGACTGGACCGATGGCGAGGTCGTTTCAGGGTCGGACCTGAACAAGATACGCGGCGACATCGAGCATTGGGGTGGCGACGTGGACGGCGGTGGCCACCACCTGGGCAATGTCATAATCGATAGCGCCCTCTCGCAGACACCGTGGACGAGCAACATCAACGCGGCGGGGTATCAACTTTCCAACACGGGCTTGGTTCGCGTGCAGGGCTTAGGAACGGCTCCGACTTCCGGCAGCGGCGTCGAAATTTATTATGCGTCCAACGCCGGACACATCTTTGCGTACGACCGCGCGACGGCGACATTCCGCTCATTCGGCGTGCACGGCGACCCGCTGGCATTGAATCCGAATAACGGCAAGTACGTCGGCGTTGGAACATTAAGCCCCACTGCCCGCACGCACATCGTTGAGGTGGGCGGCAATCCCAGTCTCGCCGCTGATACCGCCGTCGCCAACTTGCGCCTTCAGGTGAGCAGCACCTACTTAGATATTGGCCGCTATAATGCCTCCCCGTTTGCCCACTGGATGCAGGTCTATGGCGGCGGCGGCGGCTTCCCGTTGGCGTTTCAACCGCTCGGCGGCAACGTTGGCGTTGGGACGGCGAACCCTCTGGACAAGTTCAACGTCGTTGGCGGCGCAATCCGCTTGGCGACGGACGACTCTAGCAATGCTTCGTCCTACTATCAGATTGAGCGTCACGGGGCTTCTGGCTACCTCATTCTGTATGGCAGTCAGACGAGTTTTTCGGGCTACGGTTTCGACTATACAGATGGGGGTGGCGTTAGAGCGCGGGCGTTAACGATCGCGACCGTGAACGGCAATGTCGGAATCGGCACGTCGAGTCCCGGTTACAAACTCCAAGTCGATGGTGGCCGGGGAGTCTTCAACGCAGCGTCTGAACTCTACGCGATTGGCCTCGCCAATTCTGTTGGCGGGCTAATAACCTGGCTCGGTTGCGATGTCGCCGGCGCGTTCCACATCTCGGATCGCTTCGGCGCGGGCCGCGTTCAGGTGGAACAGGCGGGCAACGTCGGTATCGGCATGGCGCCGGTGTTCAAACTCGACGTAAACGGGACGTGCCGCGCTACGGCGTTTCGAGGCGATGGCTCGTTGTTGACCGGCATCGCCAGTGGCGGCGTCACAACGCAGCAAGTCGTCACCGGATCGCGGGCGATTAACGGGGTGTACCGGAATATGACGGGCAAGCCGATGATGGTGACCGTCACGGCCGCGCTAGGGGCGGGAGTGCTCGTTGATGTCTTATGCGATTCGGCGAGCAGTCCAATAACCGGAGTGGCGCAAGCGTACAACGTCGGAGCCTCTGTCGCGCAGCAGAGTGTGTGCTTTTGGGTATTGCCAACTTACTATTACACAGTTTTTACGACCGGTTCGGCCACTGTGAGCCGATGGACCGAATGGTATTGATCACATTCGAGCGCACGCACAACTACGCCCTGGTGAGAACGGTGATGACACACCCGCGCATCTGGCCGCACATCTCAGACGACGGATCGCCCGCGGCCTCGGACTACCGGGCGCCTGAGGGCGAGCACATCTGGTACGTGCTGGCGCGGGACGCGGGCGAGCTGCTCGGCCTCTGGGTATTCCACCCGCAGAACGCCATCTGTTGGGAGGCGCATACCTGCGTGCTGCCGCACGCCTGGGGCGACGTGGGACTCGAGGCGGCGCGGCTCCTGCCGGCGTGGATGTGGGAGCACACGCCCTGCCGGCGGATCGTCACCAACATACCGGCGACGAACCGCCTGGCGCTGCATTTTGCCATCAATGCGGGGATGCATTCGTTCGGCGTCAACTCGGCGAGCTATCTCAAGGACGGGCAGCTCTGGGATCAGGTGTGCCTAGGCATCAGCCCGCCGGAAATACAGGCGGAAACACTGGCCCGCCGTGAGGCGGAAACGGGGTCAGGTGCGATTGTTGCGGGCGGCCTTGACGTAGCCGCCCATGCCCCGGCATCACCCGGAGAACGCGACACTGGCGCGGAGATGCGCCAGCGAAGGTCGTCAGACCGCTATGCGCTTGATCATGTCCTTGAACAGTGACCGGATCTCTTTCATGTCGCGCACGTGTTCTGCGCGATGGCGGCGGTGCTCTACTCGCATCTCTTTCATTTCCCGATCATGCTCTTTGGCATATTGGCGCAGTTCTTTAGCCGTTGCTGCCGTTTGGGCGGCCGCCATATTGAGCAGTTCTTCAATGCGGTCGAGTCGGTTCTTGCCGTTGGTCTTTCCGTTGGTTGTCAAGGCGGGGCTCTCCTGCCGGGTGATGACCGGCTTATCTATCTATTCTAGCGCGACTTAGGGGGTTGTACCATGCCAGCAGCAGTAGCGATCCCGGCGGCCATATCGGCCGGAACGTCGATCTTCGGCGGAATCCTCGGCTCTCGGGCGGCCAACAAGGCCGGCCGGTTGCAGCAGGAGGAGGCCCTGCGCCAGGCGCAAGGGTTCCGCGACACGCTCGGCCAGTACAACCCGCAGATCGGGACCGCCGCGGAGCAGGCGCGGGCGGATGTGCTCGGCGCGGCCGGGACCGCGGGAACGAACCTCACCGGCGTTGCGGAGACCGGGGCCCAAGGCATCACCGGGGCGGCCGGCGAGGCCAACGAGTACCTCGCGCCATACCTCGGGCTCGGCAGTCAGGCGGCTCAATCGCTCGGCGAGATGATGGCGCCGGGGGGGCAACTCAACCGGGACTTCACGCTCGAGGACATGAAGTCGCTGGATCCCGGCTACCAGTTCCGCATCGACCAGGCGAACAAAGCTCTCGCCGGGTCGGCGGCGGCTCGAGGTGGCGCGCTCGGTGGGGGCGCCCTGCGGGCCGCGGCGAACCTCTCGCAGAATCTCGCCTCGAGCGAGTTCGGCTCGGCCTTCGACCGATTCCGCGCGCAGCAGGGCGACCGATTCAACCGCTTCAGCAGCCTGACGGACTTGGGCGTCCGGACGAGCGGGCAGGCCGGCGGAAACCTGATGACGGCAGCGCAGCAGGCCGCGGCGCTACGCACCGGGGCGGCTCAGACGGCCGGCGGATGGAACGTCGGGGCCAACGAGTACGGCGGCAACGCCATGCAGAACGCGGCCGCCTTGCAGGCGTCGAACGCCTTCGGGACGCAGCGGTCGATCGCGGACCTGATGACCGGCGGCGCGGCGGCGCAGGCGGCCGGAAATGTTGGGGCGGCGAATGCCTGGAGTGGCGCTCTCCAGGGCGTGGGGAATGCCGCCGGCCACGTCGGCGGATATTACCAGCAGAAGGACCTGATGAAGGATTGGATGGGCGGCTATGGCAATCCATCAACACCGCAGCTCTGGAACCTGCCGGGTCCGAAGAATCCCGCCCTGGACCCGTCCTACTGGCCGAGAGGGTACAAATGATCAACTTGCGCCTCGTTCTCCTGATTCTGGCGTTCGTTCTATTCGCGATCGCCGCGTTCAATACGACATCGCGAGTCAACCTGGTAGCGGCCGGGCTCGCCGTCTGGGTGCTCTCCATGGTCACCACCGCACCGTGAGGCAAACATGGCTCTGAATCCTGAGATCGCGCTCGGCTTCCGCTCCCCCCAGATCAACCTGGACGTCCCGTCTCCGATCCACCAGATGGGGCAGATGATGACGCTCCGCGGCCTGATGGAGCAGCAGCAGTTGAGGCGCTCGCAGATCGAGCAGGAGCAGTTCAAGCTCGAGAGCCTGCGCGAGGCGAACGCCGGCCAGCAGGAATTCCAGCGACGGGCGCTTGCCGGCGAGGACCTGACGCAGGGGCAGACGCTGGGCTATTTAGGGCCGAAGCTTGGGACGGAATACCTCAAGGGACAGTCGGAACTCGAGGAGCAGCGCATCAAGCAGCAGCGTGCCCAGGAGGAGCAACAGGAAAAATACCTGCGGATGCTCGGCCAGGCCGGTCTCGCCTCGAAGAATCAGCAGGACCGCGACTTCAGAATCAAGTTGTTAGTCAGCGGAAAAGTCATACCGCAAGAGGTCGCCAACCAGATGCTGGCGCAGCCGTTCGATCTGGAAGCTACACAGACATTCGGACAGCAGTTCATGACGATGGCTGACCAGTTGAAAGAAAAGCGCGAAGCAGCGGAACGGGCATTCAAGGAACAAAAGGAACCGCTCGAGCTACGGACTGCGGCGGCACAGGCGACGACGGCGGAACAGACGGCGGCCGGAACGAAGCCAATTCAGCCGGAGGAACAGGCGCGGCTCGAAGCGGAAAAGGTTCGCCTGGACCGGGAAGCGGCCGCGGCGAAGGAAACCGCACGCCACAATCGGGCGATGGAAGGCCGCATCTCCCAGGCGACCGCCGCCGGATTGACGCAGGGGCAGAGCCAGCGCGTGCTACAGATCGCCGGCCAGTTCGACAACGAGCCGATGGTGAAGAATTACAACGTCATCGGGGAAGCCAACAACTTCGTGAAGAGCCTTGGGGAGAAAGGCGGCGGCAACGCGGGCGACGATCAGGCCCTGTTGTACGCATTCGCAAAGGCGATGGACCCCGGCAGCGTGGTTCGCGAGGGCGAATACGCTACGGTGCAGAGGTACGCGCAATCATGGGCCGACACGTTCGGATTCAAGACGGCGCGAATCTTCAGCAATTCACCGTTCTTGTCCGACGATGCGCGGAAGCAGATGAAGGCCACCATCGAAAAAAGGGCAGCCAGCGCAAAGACGTCCTATGACAACATCTACAACGAATACGGGCGCCGGATCGAGCGACAGTCGGGAGTCCAGAGCGGGAAGGACTACCTGACGAACTACGGCCAGGCCTTCGAGGGAGGCGCAGCGCCCGCCGCAGCGCCGCAACCAGCCGCCGCAGCGCCAAAGAAAGCGCCGCCGGCAGTCGGCACGGTCAAAGACGGCTATCGCTTCCTCGGCGGCGATCCCGGCAATCCGAAGAACTGGCAACTCGCTCTGACGGTGAAATAGCATGGCTGGGCCTTGGGAGGAATACCAGACGACGAAAGCGCCGGCGGCGACGGGGCCGATCATCGTCCGCTCACGCGATGAGGTGCTCGGCCAGCTCGACCGCTTGAATACGCCGGCCGCGCCGCCGCCGAGCGGGCCTTGGACCGAGTATCAGCAGCCGGCGCCGCCCAAGGCCACCGACGAAGAGCGCCGCACGGTGCTCGGGTTCCTCGGCAACGCCGCCAAGTCCACCGGAAGCCTGCTCGGCGGCCTGGTGAACGTGCCGGAACAGGTCAAAGGCATGACGTCCCTGTTCGCCGGAATGGCTGAGAAGAGCGGATACAAGGCGCTCCCCGGCCAGCCTGACGTGAACGCCGTCGATGCCTTGATCGCGCACTATAAGGATCGCTACGGCTCGCTCGAAGGCTTCAAAAAGGCCATGTACGAGGACCCGGCCGGCGTCATGTTCGACGTCGCCACGGTGCTCGAGCCCGCCGGGGCAGGACTCAAGGCAGCGGGGCTGCCGCGGGCGGCCGCGGCCACCACCCGCGCCGCTAGGGCGATGAATCCGGTAGTGCAGACCGTCCGTGCCGGCGGCGCGATAGCGAGAGGCGCAGCACCAGCCGTCGAGTTTGCCGCCGCGGGTGCCCGCGCCGCCGCTCCCGACGTAGCAATCGGCACTGCCAAGATTGGGGCGGGGTATGCGCTCGAGCAAATGCTGCCCGGCGCCGGGCCGCTGAAGTACGCATTCGAGCTTCCCACTGTCTACTCGGGCGCCAGGCAGATCCAACGTGGCCTCAAGAAAGGCGTAGCGGCCGGCCGCGAGGCGCTGAAGGCCCGCGCCGCCGCCGCAGCCGAAGCGCTGGCGGCCGAGACGGAAGCCGCCGCGGCGACCGCCGCACGGCCGGAACCTCCCCCGTCAATCATCCCGCCTGAACGCCAACTGGGGCCGGGGCCGATCATCACGCCCCCGCCGGCCGACACCAGCGGCACTGTCCGCGGCCTTCCGCCGGCGCAGTACCCGGAAGTGATCCCGCCGGGGCCGCTACGCACCAAGCCGGGGGCTTCCGATGCCGCACTCGCAATGCGCGAGGCGATGGGGCTCGGGCAGGAAGAGTTCCGGCTGCCCGAAGCCTCGGCGCCGGACTTCGCGGCGATTACCCAGGCCGGCCACGTCGATCGTGTGGCTCGTCTGATGCGCGAGAACGGGCTCACCGCGGCCGACGCCCTGCTGCTCGATCCGCCAGACTGGATCAACCTTGCCAGATCCGCCGGGATCGTGAAGCCTGACGCCGGCGGCGCGCTCGCGCGGGAGGTGGTGCTCCGTCTGCAATCGTTGGAGCCGAAGCCGAAAGCGCCGGCGAAGCCCCGCACGCAACCGGCGGCGCCGGAAGCTGCCGTAGTTCCGCCCGCACCGCCGCCGCCGGCGGCGCGCGTGACGCCAGAGGCGGAAGCCCTCGCCCGCGAGATGCCGGGATACCGGGCGCCGGAGGGAGAGCTGCCGCGGGCTCCTACGGCCTCCGAAACACGTGTCGAGACGATTGCTAAGGCAATTGCGGCCTATAAAATCCCGATGGCGGATCTCGAGCAACTGGCCGAACATGCGCCGATGGTCGAGAACCTCGCGCGATCGCTCAAGCTGGCGCGGCCGGCAGCCGGCGAAATCCCGCTGATCGTTAAGCGCATCCGCGAGCTGCGCGGCGCCGGGCCGCCCGCGCCACCGGCGGCTGCGGCGGAAGCTACAATAAGAACGGATGTTCAAAGTACACCTACCCCAGGACCGCCACCCCGAGAACAGCCCCGAGGCCCGCGGCCGCCGGTTTATGGACCGCGTGAACCAGGCCAGGGAACAGCGCCAGGCCGAAGCGCAGTCGTCCGAGTCCCCGGAGAAAGTACCACCTATGCAGGACGATACGCCGTCCGCGACTTAGGCGACGTTCACGCCTCGCACAACCCGCACACCTTCGCCAAGAATCCGGACTACCACTTCCGCAACGATCGCGATTACTCCGACCCGACCAATAAAGAGCGTGTCGTCGTCAATAGCATGAGAGACGTTTTCGATCCGGCCTACCCGCTCGCCGATTCGCCGGATGCGACCCATGGGGCGCCCGTGATCGATTCCCGCGGTAACGTGCTCGGCGGGAACAGCCGCGCCATGATCCTCGACCGCGTATACACGAGCAATCCGGAAGGCGCCGCCGCATATCGGGCCGAACTCGAGAAGGCCGCGCCGCAGTTCGGAATCGAGCCGCAACAGTTCGCGCACATGAAGCGCCCGGTGCTCGTCCGCGAGCTATCGGACGCGGAACTCGGCCCGGAGCGGGCGCAACGCGCCATCACGGATTTGAACAAGAGAGGGACCGCGGATCTCACCACAGCCGAGCGCGCCACGTCCGACGCCCGCCGGATGTCCCCCGCCGCGGCCGACTATCTCGCGGGACAAATCGAGGCCGAGGGCGCCGAAGCCAGCCTCACCGACGTGCTCGCCGGCAAGCGCGGCGTCGAGATCATCAACAAGCTCGTCGATGACGGCGTGTTCACGATGCAGGAAAAGCCGACCCTGGTCGACAGCCGCACGGGTTCGGTTACGGCGGCCGCCAAAGAGCGGATATCGAAGATGCTGCTCGGCCAAGTCTTTGAATCGAGCGACCAGCTCGTCCGGACGCCCGCCGAGATCCGCGCCAAGCTCGAGCGCGTCGTCTCGCCGATCCTGCAAGCAGGCCAGAAGGCCGGCTTCGACATCCTGCCGACCGTGCGGGAAGCGATCGACCTGGTCGAGTATGCCCGCGTTCACGGCATCAAGAACCTCGCCGACGCGGTCGCGCAGGAAAGCATGTTCGCCGACGCGCCGAGGTTCTCGGCCGAGGCGCTCCAGCTCGCCGACTATCTCCAAGCGCGCAAGCCTACAGAGATCGCGAAGGCATTTCGTCGCTACGTCGCGAATGCCGAACCGACGATGTACGGCGAATCGACGGCCGCCGAGGCCTTCGCAGATGCGTTCGGGGCGGCGATGCCTCCGGAAGCGGCGAAAATGGCGCCTGCCGAAGCGGAAGCGGCTTTCCAGCAGCAGAAGGCCAAGGCCGGCAAGCGCAAAGCGCCGAAGGCCAAGAATTAACACCTGCAGGCTCATCCCATGAGCCACCCCACCAACTACCACAGATCGATTCCGATCGGTTCTCGCATCCCCACCGGGTTCGTCCCGATGCGGAAGAAGCGGTCATTCACCGGGCAGTCGGGAAACTCCAGCTCGACCATATCAAGCTCGCCCGCGGCCACCGCTTGCGCGTGCCGTTTGCCAATCTCGGCGAGCGCGCCGCCGCCCGGCTGGACCCACCGCACGGGCTTCTCGAACACCAGCACGCCGCGGAGGTAGCCGCGCTCGATCATGCGAATGGCGGGGTTAGTCATATTCCGTGTGAAACCCCGGACTGGTGCGCGCCTAAAGTCACGTGGGAAACTTCCTTGCCTTGTTCCGATGCGCTCGCAACCACCGCTTGCGAGCGCGCCACGTCGGATTCCGGCGCAATGCCCATAGATCGCACTCGCAAGGCCCGTAATGCCGCGCCATACAGCTTTGTCGGATGCTCTCAACTAACTTGCGCCGTGCGCTTTTCGCTTGCACTCTCGATCTCATGCCAACGCTTTAGCAGTTCGCTTTCCGCCCGGCGCCATGTCGCCGCGCAGAAACCCGGCGATGGTCAGGTCTTCATCGATTTGCGGCCAATGAATACCGTAGCCATTGCCGAGCCATCGGAAATCGTTCCGCTCGGCTTCGGTGGCTCTCAAAAGGCGCGGATACCAGGAGAGCGGAACGGTAATGGTGCGTCCGTCGGCCAGCTCGCAGGTAAGTTCATCGTCCGCGAAGGAGAGGGAGACGCCCTGCACTTTTTCATCGTCCAAAGTAGCCATTCCAGAGTTCCATCCGCCGCGCGATCACCGCGACGGGCTATGGCGTTTTCTGCTCCGGCCTTTTCTTGGCGGCGGCGTGTCGTCCGGGAGGATCTCCGCCAACGAATATGGGCATTCCTGCGGTAGGTCCTGCTCGATGATTCCGGTCTCGGCGCCGGCTAGAGTCATGGCGCTCAAGTACGCCGTCTCGACCGACTCGGCCAGTTTGCCCTTCAGGCTCGGATTCTTATTCAGAAGGCGGGCGATCCGGCGGCGTTGCTCAATAATTGTGGCGGTCCAACTGCGTGTCTGCTTGTCTGGCTGAAACTCACATTTCAGCATGTGGGCCATCAGCAGTCCCAGGCGGTTGATCAGTTCATCCTCTCTGTTGCCGCTCAAGCTCTCCAACTCCTCCGCGATATGTTCGCCGTCGAGCGGCTCGCCAGCCCTCAATCTCCGCGCCTGATCCAATGCCCACGCGTGAAAGTCGTTTTCGTACAAATCGCCCGGTCGGGCGTGCTTTGCCTGTGAAAGTTGGCTCATAAAAGAGCTATCCGCCAGTTGTATTGGATTTGGTCGGGCATGTGGAAAGCGGGGCGCAATCTCTAGGTCCGACGCTGGTACTACTGTAGCGCGTTAGGGCTGTTCGCTGTGTCACTCCGCCTTCTTCTTCCGCCCGCGCCCGCCGGCCAGGCCGGCCTTCCGCGCGATCGCGCTCCGCTCCTCGGGGGTGAGCTTCGCCTTGCTGGCCGCGCCGCCCTTCCGCGACACCTCTGCGCGTTCTTCGGCAGTCATCTTCTTCATCCGTAGCGCCGCCAATGCGACGGCAGCTGCATTCTTTTTTCTCGCCACAAAAATAGTTTACCAGAATCGTTAGTGAGCTATTGACTCAGTATCGGTACTGAGCTATTATTCAGAAGTAGCCGAAAGCAGCGCGGCTCTAAAGAAAGCGCAAAAGGAAAACCACATGATCTACGGAACTTCATACTCAGGCACGACCCGCGAATGCGAGGCCTGCGGGCACTTCACCAATGTGCACGCGGACTGCGCCGCCTGCTCGAAGGCGATCTGCGAGGCTTGCGCCCTGCACGGCGGTTGCGTTACGGATTTCTGCTCGGAGGCCTGCAAGCAGGCGGTCTGCGAGCACGCGCACGTCGCCTACGACTGCGCCGACGACTGCGACTCGAGCGCCGGGTACTCCGGCTTCCGCGAATCGTGGACGTGCAGCGACTGCGGCGCGGACCTCACCGGCGCCGAGGGCGACGACGTCCAGCTCACCGAAAGGCGGGCCGCGTAATGACCACAGAAAGACGCCAGATCCTCCTGAGCACGGAAGCACAGCTCACAGACCGCCTCGCCGCCCTGCGGGAGCGGTACGACCCCGACAACGACGGGGGCGATTACCCCTTCGCGCAGCTCCGCGAGCTGCACCTGATCGAGCGGGAGCTGCTCGAGCGCCGCGGCGGCAGCCCGCAGTCCGACGACTGGGTCGCCGACAACCACACGGCGCTCTGGAATGCCACCGACATCGAACCGAGCCTTAAGTACCGGGGCCGCTACTAGGACGCCTACGAACTGAATTCAAGGAGATCAACTAACATGGCCGACGTCATTAAATTCGAATTCGATCAACCGGTGGAAGTCGCGCTGCGCTTCACCGAACCCAAGGTCTTTGCCTCAAACTTCGCCGGCGGCGACGACCGCCACATGTACTCGACCACAGACGGCCGGGTCATGTACGTCACGCCGCTCACCTCGGCGCGGATCAAGGCGTTGCAGTTGGCGCACGGCGAGTTCTTTTCGATCTGCAAGCGCAAGGACGGCCGCCTGACGGAGTTCGCCGTCTCGCGCGAGCCGATGGCCGCGGGCCCGGCACGGCCGGCAACCGCTCCGCGGCAACCTGCGCCTTTCAAGACGAACCTGCCTACTCGCCTCTATGCGCCCGCGCCGGCGCGGGAACACAAGCCGTCGACCGAGCTGGAGACTCGCCTCTATGCCCATCCGGCGGTCGCACACGAGCCGCCGTCCCAGCTCGAGCAGCAGCTCCGCGCGTCGATCGACATGGTGAACCGCCGGAAGGCGGGCGAGCAGGGCGATGGAACGCTCGCGGTCATGGCGCCGCCTCCGGTCAAACCCGCTGAGTCGCGCATGGCGCCCGCGGTCGCCGAGTTCAGCTCGCGCCTGGTGCTTGAAACGAATGCGTTGGTCGACGTTTACGCCGCGGCGCTCAAGACGGCCTCCGAGCGCCACGGCAACAGCGTGAAGCCTGATGACGTTCGCTCGTTCGTGGTGACGGCTTACATCAACGCCTCGAAGTCCGGAGGACGCAATGCCGCCTAAGCCGGTGCTCGAATGCTTCGCGACTCTCGAAGATTACATCGAGGCGATGATCGAGTGGAACTTCCAGGTTCGTTACGAGCGCGATCGCGAGTGGCTGCGCCGTCTCGG
>Ga0137357_1000002_pt1 | contig 39015 bp, 59 predicted proteins | sample EasRivERMLT860_2_FD_104762 | JGI IMG/M metagenome (GOLD analysis project Ga0137357, IMG submission 104762) | Soil microbial communities from meander-bound floodplain in the East River, Colorado, USA - East River MetaG ERMLT860_2 | ecosystem: Environmental > Terrestrial > Soil > Floodplain ... | reverse complement strand
GGACGTGCTCTCGGTTTCGCCAACATCGGCTTGATAGATGGCATTGCCTCTGCTGATGAGATGAGAAAAGTTAGTGGTCGAAAAAGTTACGATGCTCAAAATGCTAAAGACAAGGAAGATGGTGTAGACCCATTAGAAGGTAGTGATGTAGATATATTTTAAATTTATGATTAAAAACTTCAGTATTTTCAAAAACAAGCCAAACGATAATGAGAAGTTCCCTACTCACAGTATTTCCGCTAAAATAGGAGAGGAGTATGTGAACATCGGGGCGTGCTGGACGAAAGAAGGCAAAGGGGGCAAATTCCTTTCCTGTAAGCTCCAAGATGTCTATGTTGACCACACAGATCGCACGAAGTCTAAGAAAGGGTTTGCGATCGCAGATGAGAAACTTATAACCAAGGCGGTAGTAGGCTCTGAGAGGGCTGAAAATGCCCCAGATGACGTTATTTAACCCATGAAGCTACAAGATCTCATCATGGCAGTAAAAGAGAAGAATTTATCCAAGGATCAGCTTGAGAATTACAGAGATGAAATGAGCCATGTTTATGCGGAAATGCAGATGGAGTTGGCAGAAGTAGAGAAAGAAAAAGCACTTAGATTTGAAGCGATGAAAATTGCCACCCCCCATGACTCGGACATTTCCTTAAAAAGAAACTGGCAAGCTAGTCAAAAAGGACTTCGAGAAATTGAGCTAAAGCGCTATTGTTTGGCAACTAAAGAATTACTTAATAGCTTAAAGAGTAGATTATACTCAATATATTAAATGGAAAAAATACCAAGATTTGTGCCAGATACTTGTAAGAATTGTAAGGGACATGGAAACTTCATGCTCGACTGCGATTTTACCGACAAAGACGATCAAGATTTATTAGTTACTGTGTTGGGTAATTACATAGATGAAAGAAAGTCTTAAAAACCGCATAGTAAAGTATCTAGCAAAAAGAGACTACTTCGTAGCTTCTGGTGATCTTCAAAGACTGGCGCAAGATAATGGATATTATTCACCACAAAACACTGGTAGGAGGCTTAGAGAATTAGCCGAAGAAGGAAAGTTAAAGGTCGAGTATAGGAAAGGAAATCACGCTTACTACAAGATAATTTAACCATAATAAAGAAATATTGAAGACATCAAAGGAAAACTAGATTTTAGGCACAATATTGCAAACTCGCTGTTTTTGGGATTGTGTCGTGCATTCCCTAAGACGGCATTTATCGGTAATGCGAAATTTAATGTTTCCATGATTAAAGAGGAATTGAAGCATGATGGGTTTATATTCAACGATGAAGGGAAGCTCGCCTTGGTCGAGAAAAAAGACGAGAAAGGTGGCATTATAATGTATAGAAATGAATTTAATAATACGGGGGATTTATTAGTTAATAAAGACAATAAGTAAGGAGGAACGTGTGTCTCTTTCCTAGCAGTCTACGGTAGTGATAAAGGGAGTTAATAAAATTTCTTCCTCGCCTAAGTAATCATAAAGCCATAGACGTAGGAAAGGGGCACATGTTTCAAAGAGAGACATTAAGATAAGGTAAAAAGGAAATGAGAAAAATCACTAAAGAAAATTTAAAAGATATAGAACTATATTACCATCCTAAACAAAAGAATGGTTACATAAAAGGTTATGATTTATACCAGCACCTTCAAACCAAAGGACTACTGGAAGATTGTCTTACCTTAGAAAATCTAAAAGAAATACAAGAGCTTGGTTTAAAAGAATTTAACAAGTATTTTAAAGATAAATATGTTTTCGGGTGGAAGTCTGTCGTCCAGTACGACTACCGGTACCTGGAGGTGCCTTATCTCATCGAGCACGCTGGCAAGGTGGTCCTGCTCTGGTACTGGCTCGTCAACGACTGGGACGCGGGCAATCCTGCGCTCCGCTTCCGCAAGCCCTCTAAACTTGGTAACTCTGAACTCTCTGACCCTTTGTCCTTAGAAACTTTGACCTTTCGATTAGAGAAGTTAGAAGATTGGGCGAGAAAATTACAAGCTTAATAGAAAATTAAAAGATGCCAAAGAATAAACTCTATATCCAACCTTTGCCTAACCCCACCAAGATGAGTTTGTGCGCTAAATGTGGGGTGAATTTAAGAGGGATATACTGGATTCAGCGTGGAAATTATTTGTACTGTAAGAAGCACGATCCAATTAAGTGAAAATAGCATTATTTATAATCATCATAGTCGTATGGGCGGGTTTCATTAAAAATTTGGCGTTCTTTGAAAGAATAGATGATGGTATAATGAGATGGGATCACATAGCGTTTTATGGAGGGGTGTTCTTTGCTTCGTATTTGCTCTTTAACTGGTTTTGGGCTATGATAGTAACAGTAATTTTTATGAGCACTAATTTTAATTAAAATAAATCTCAACATAGACTACAAAATAAGGGAAATTGTCCATTTGCAACAGAGAAATATGTTTGACAATAATTATAAATTAACTTAAAATATATATATATGAATTTGAATCTCAATTTAGATTACAAGCGCAGAGAAGAAGATGAAAAGAAAACCTCTAACGTGGCGCTCTCGATTGACTATATAACCTACGCAATAAGTTCTCATTATAAGGAAGGCGTGGAAGGGCAACTAAAGAGAGTCATAGGGCGACTTCAAAGAAAACTAGACGAGGCAGAAGAAACTTTGGAACTAGAGCAAGCAGAGATCGATATAATTAAGAAGGCTTTTGAGAAAGTAACAGTTCCAACTGCGCTAGTAAAATACTGGGTAATCTTAGAAGATGAAATTGACTTATTGAAATGATAAAAGGTATAACATTCGGTGCTTTCGATTTACCTCATGCGGGGCATTGTTTAATGTTAGAAGAAGCAAAAAAACAGTGTGATTGGCTTATCGTAGGACTACAAAATGACCCTAGTGAAACCCCCGAAGAGTATCGAGGTAAAAAGAAAAACAAACCCATTCAAAGGTTAAATGAGAGGTATATCCAACTCAAGGCAAATAGATATGTTGATGAAATAGTAACCTACGATACCGAAGAAGATTTATATAAATTGCTTTTAGAAGTAAAACCCGACATTCGTATTATTGGGGCGGATTGGCAGGGAAAAAAGTTTACAGGGTTTGACTTGCCAATCAAAGTTTATTTTAATAATAGGGATCATTCATATTCCACGACTGAACTTCATGAGAGAATAAAAAATGCAAAATAAAAAAAGGATACTTTTGACGGGGATTTCGGGTTTCGTTGGCTCTCATGTGATGTCTCATTTTTTAAAGAACACTAACCATGAAATTATTGGTATTGCAAGTTGGTCTCACAAAGGAGTTCCGATAAGGGTAGCTGAGGATGAAAATTTTATAAAATATCGAGATAGAGTAACAATAATCACTCACGACCTAGAAGCTCCCATTACCCCTGATTTAATAGAAAGGATTGGTAAGGTAGACATAATTCTAAACCTAGCTTCAGATTCTCATGTTGATAGAAGCATTACTGATCCTGATGCTTTTATTTTAAATAATGTAAAAGTGGTGCTTAATATGCTCAAGTTTACTCGTGAAGTAAAGCCAGAACTATTTTTACAGTTTTCAACTGATGAGTGTTATGGAACTGCTGAAGACGGTGTTGCTTATAAAGAAGGAGATAGACATAACTCTGGTAATCCGTATTCAGCTAGTAAAGATGCTCAAGAAGCCATTTGTCGAGCTTATGCTAATACTTATGGCCTGAGAATCAACATCACCAATTCGATGAATATAATTGGTGAACGGCAACATCCTGAAAAGTTTGTACCAATTTGCATACGCAAAATTTTAAATGATGAAGTGATACAGATACACGCCAATGAGGATTTAACCAAATCAGGGACTAGGCATTACCTTCACGCACGAAACATAGCTCAAGCACTAGAATTTATAATTTCAAATACAAATGAGAATTTAGACAAAATCGATGCTTCACTTGGTTGCTGGAATATTGTCGGAGATATGGAGATTGCAAATGATGATTTTGCACGAATGATAGGTAGGTTAATGGGGAAAGAAGCTAAGGTAGAGTTAATTAGCTTCCATTCTTCTAGGCCTGGTCATGACCTTGCCTATCGCCTAGATGGCAGTAAATTAAAAAATGCGGGGTTTACTTACCCAATAGATTTTGAAGAAAGTTTATTAAAAACAATAAACTGGACACTTCGCCCAGAAAACAAACATTGGCTATGAGTAATATTGCGGTGGTAGTTCCGACTATAAGAAAAGATGCAATGCCAACTTTTATGAAGGCATGGCAACCCGTATTCGATAAACATAACGTAGAATTTATTTTAGTAATTGACGGAGAAAATCAGAGATTAATCCATACCCCTGCTAGTGTTCATGCTGAAGTGATTTTAGAGAACGTAGAAAAAACAAAGGAAGAACTTGACCCAACTGATTTAGTTTCAAAATTTTGTGCAGGTTGTAGACAACTAGGATTTTTATACATAGCGAAACACTTGCCTGCTGTGGAGTATATTTTTACTACCGATGATGATTGTTTTCCAATAGGCGACCCTATTCAAGACCACATAGATCAACTTAAGCGTAAAGTGCCTATCTCTTGGCTTTCTACTTCGACTAATGCTTATATGAGGGGTTTTCCTTATGGAGTGCGAGACGAAGCACCAGTGATGCTTTCTCATGGAGTGTGGGAGTCTGTGCCTGATTATGATGCACCTACACAACTTTTAATCTCAAAAGAGTTTAAGCCTGACTACTACAGAGGCATCTTACCAAAAGGAATCTATGCTCCAATTTGCGGAATGAACGTTATGTTTAGAAGAGAAGCTTTGCCCTATATTTACTTTGCACCGGTGGGACAGTTCAAGGGGGCAGAAAGATGGGATGACATTTTCATGGGGGTTATGGTAATTAAAAAGTTTGCAGAGCTAAATTGGGGAATCGTATCTGGTTTTGCCAGAGTTAATCATTTAAGAGCAAGCAATGTGTTCACTTCTCTAGCCAAGGAAGCGGTCGGCATTCTTCATGGAGAGGAATTTTACAAAGACCCAGAGAACTACAAAGGACATCCGTGGTTTGATGAGTTTAGAGGGAAAACTAAGGCTTGGTTTGAATTAACAAATGGTAGTCTATAACTTGAATCATTTAACGCAATCAGATGACCAGAATATCCCTGGGCCTATTCAAGATGATGAAGCGTTACTATTCTTTGCTTTGGTAAGGGTAACTCGTATTAAAAGAATTGTAGAATTTGGAGGTGTTTGGGGGTATGGTGCTAAAAACTTCTGTGAAGCGATAGGCAATATTGGCACAGTTTATACTGTGGACTGGGGAGTTGAAGGAGTAACTCCAAAGCAAGCTGAAAATCATATCATCATTACCAAGAACGTAGCAGATGTAACTCCCGAAGACTTTGGAAACGAACCGATTGACCTTTTGTTCTTTGATTGCCACGCATATGAGGCTTCCCTGTGTGCATTTCAGAATCTTAAGAGAGCAGGAATCATAACTGATAGAACTATCTTTGCTTTCCACGATACTAATCTTTTACCAACTGAAGATGCTTTAGGTTATCCCAACATATCCTACGAGGTCGAAGGAGGCTGGGTATTCTGTCCACCAGAACGGCAATTAGTAAACGACTTTAAAGAGATGGGATATGATATACTTAATCTAGGAACAACTAAAGATGTTCATGGGCTACACTTACCTTATCGTTGTGGTCTCTCCATAGCTCGCAAGTTCACTCCATTGGAATTGAAGTACGGTGCAACAGCTCCTTGGATGAAGCCACAAGACAAAGAGAGTGCTAAATTTATTAAGGCAGGAGATTTTGATTACAAAAGAAAATGAGAGACTGGATTTTAAAAATCATTAGGAAATGGGTAAGTGAGGCAATAAATCATGACGCTATTATCCTTGGTTCGGTCATTAGGGGGTTAAAGAAGGATATAACTTGTTTAAAAGGGTTTCATGATTGGAGTGATTGGAGTTCAATGAGCTGCGGCAATTGTGCTGAAATGGAAAGGATGAAACAAAAAAGTGAAAGATTATATAGTTACCGCCATTGCTGGAATTGCCATATTGAAATGCCAGAATCAAGATTATTCAATGATGGAGAAAAACAAACTAACGCAAAAGAATATGTCAATAAAATATAAAGGCAAAGAATTTAAAGTTTGTGTGGTAACTCCATCTGGTAGGGAGAAGTATTTAAAGATATTTAAGAAGCACATTTACCGCAAAATGACGGAAGGCTTAGTCGACCACTGGCAACTCTGGCAAAATACGACTAACTTTAGCGACATTGCCTATCTTGAAAGCATGGAGAGAGAACATCCACAAGTAAAGATTTATAGAATAGGCGAACCCATCCAAACAGGTGTATATAAACCACCTGGGGTAGAACAAGCAATAAACTTAGGAAATATGTATAGCTACAATGCTTTGCAGACTCACCTATTCTTTGCCAATACTCACGATGATGACACAATTTACATAAGGTTTGATGACGATATAGTGTGGGCGGCTGATGACGCAATAGAGAAAATCTGCAAAGCACGAATAGACAATCCTGATGCTTTTGTGATTTACCCCAACATAATAAACAGCACGATTTGGACTTCGTGGCATCAAGAGAACGGAGCTTTAAGTGTAGAAGCAGGCAAGGTCAAAAGATACAACAAGGCTGAACCAGACTATGCGTACCTAGACCCGTTTAACTACACTGATGGCAGACTAATCGACCATATTCACAACACATTTAAAAAGCGTTATCAAGAAGGAAGCCTAAATGCCTACTACAACCCAAGTAAACTCCTTGATGAGTACCAGCGATTCTCTATTTGCTGTATTGCTTGGTGGGGCAAAGACAAAGTAAGTCCTGGGTATATCGAAGAACCACAACTTGCGTACCAAATTGCCGAAGAATTAAAGCGACCTAACTTCCTATGCGGAGATAGTTTATTTGTTCACTACGCCTACCATACCCAGAGACCCTATTTGGAAGCTACAGGTGATGTTCACCTCAAGTTCTACGAAGCAATAACATATTAACTATGCTATAATAACCTTATGCCAACAGGACACTACAAAAGAACTGAATATCACAATGCTATCTCAAGGAAGAATGGATTTCAAAAAGGAAGCACAGTAAATCTGGGTAGAAAAATGAAACCAAGTCAAGGTTTTCAGAAGGGTCATCTAAGTTATCTAACAGAAGAAAGCAGAAAGAAACTTGCTATTAGCAGTTCAAGAATTTGGAAAGGTAAAAAACGTCCAGAGTTGTCTGGGGAAAATGCTTATCAATGGAAAGGGGGATTACCAAAATGTTTAAAATGTGGGAAGTCTTTAACAAGCTATACTGCAAAGACTTGTAGAGAGCATATAGATTTTAAAAAAGAAAATAATCCTAATTGGATAAAAGATAGAACAAAATTAAGTGGCGAAGGACGCAAAAGCACTACTAGTATTTACTGGATAAGGGCTGTTAAGAAAAGAGATAAGAAATGCAGGATTGATAACAAAGATTGTAAAGGTGGACTAGAAGCACATCATATTTTAACTTGGCGAGAATATCCAGAATTAAGATACGACATCAATAATGGTATAACCCTGTGCCATTTCCACCACCCACGAGAATATAATGAGGAAAAAAGATTGTCGCCATACTTTAAAAAGCTAGTTGAAGAAACGAGATGAAAAAGATAATTTGTTGGTTATTTGGACATGAGGTTGGAAATATATCACGACCTCCCGACTTCTTCATTAAAGACTTAATTTCAACTTGTAGTCGTTGTGGGTATAAAGAAAATTTAGTTCATAAGTTAATAAAATATAGATATTGGTAAAATGAAACTAGAAGAAAACAAAGATTTTGATTACAACAAGAAGCTAGAACTGACTACTAAAGCCCACTATACTGCGGTAATAGAAGAAGACGAGTACAAAGTTAAGGAGCTTGCTGATTACGACAAGGATATAAATTATATTGTAGACTTAGGGGCAAATGTAGGCACAGCTTCCTGGCAGTTTAACCACTACTTCCCTAACGCTAAAATTCTAGTTTGTGAGCCAGAGCCAGAATTACTAGAATATGCTAGAAGGAATACAGGCAATAAACTTACTTATATCCAAGAAGCGATAATCGGAGATGATCGAAAAGAAGTAACATTTAACATTTGTAAATGGGAGGGGAATGGCCATGTAGACGGAAACTTTAGGTGGGATTTGTTTGAAAAAATGGGTTCAGAAAAGGTCGGTCAAATCCAAGTACCAGCTTCAACACTTAAAGAGATAATAGACAGATACGAATTTCCGCAAATAGATTTACTAAAGTGCGACACTGAAGGAATGGAAGGGCAAATACTCACAAAGTTTAAACCCTACATGAACCTAGTCAAACACTTTAGAGGTGAATGGCACGGAGACATTGATCGAGAGATTATGCGAGAAGCTCTAAAGGACACACACGATATATACATTAACCAGAGACTTAAAAGTCATGGAGATGTGTTCGCTACTAGAAAAGATGTAGCGGAAAGTCTTAAACGAGTAGAAGAAAAGAATGGATTTAAAATTACAAAAAGAGTAGGGTTGCCAGACAAAGTTTTTTACGAATAAAGTGTTATAATGAAAATATGCCCTACGGAGGATACATCCACAATAAAAGACCTAATTTAAGGACAAAGACAGTATGACTAAAGATACCATGAGAGGAATAGTTATAACCACCAGTGAGTTCACAAAGGATTTCTTAAAACCTTGCCTTGATTCATTGAAAGGAACGCCATATAATATAATTGTAGTTTCAAATGGAGGGTATATTCCTGAGATAGAATTTCCTGTATGGGAAACCAAAAGTCTGAGAGCAACTGTTTTAGTAGTAAATAGTTGGAATGGCTGGGAGATAGGAGGCCTACAGAGAGGAAAGGAAACCTTTAGCGAGTTTGTTCACCTAATGGACACCACATTGATAAAGGACATTTCGTTATTCGATAAAGCGTTTGCAATAGAAGGAAATGTAGTATTCACTAAAGGCAACTTCCATTACATGGGTAAGTTTGTAACGGGGGAGCTACCAAATCTACCCAGAGTACACGATAAAGCAACAGCAATAATGTTAGAAGTGAAATGGCTAGATGGATTTAAGTATACAGAGTTTACTCCTGATTTGCCAGTACATTCACTTATTTGGGAGGAGATACACGGACAGAAGAGGATGAGACTTGAAAACAAATATATGATAAAATGGAAAGGAACAAGCTGGGTATCCCCGGAACAATACAAAGAGTTGGAGGAAGAAACTAGGAAGAAAAATTTACCAGATTTATGATAGGAGGCTTACTGGTATTAGTGGTTTACTGTTTATTATTGTGGTGGTTTTTAACACATTAAAGTATGAAATGCCCAAAATGTAGAAAGGATTTTTATGAAGGAGAAAAAATCACCTTAACCGAGGACAATGAGCAATTAATTCACAGTGAATGTAGAGAATACAAGGTAAATGAAAAGAAGAGCTATTCTATTTTAACAAAGAAAGATGTGATATGGAAGAAGAACTGAAAGAACAGTCTAATAACAGACCTTGGTTGTTTAAGAAAGGACAAAGTGGTAATCCTAAAGGTAGACCACCTGGTAAATCTTTAAAAGAAAGAAGTAAATCTATGCTCAACGCTATGACAGAAGAAGAAGAGCAGGAGTTCTTAGAAGGGATAGATAAAAGAACTATCTGGGAAATGGCGGAAGGTAAGCCAGATGCTAGGAACGAAAATACAGGCACATTAAAAGTTTTGTTATTAGATAAAGAATTAGCAGAATCTTATGGCATACGCATTGCACCCGAACCAAAAGACAGTAGCCAAGAGCCAAGCAAGGTTCAAGGTTCTTAATTGTGGCAGACGCTGGGGTAAAACTACTTTAGCGGTAGAGATAATGCTGATGAAAGCATTTGCTAAGAGTGTGAAGATAGCTTATATAGCACCCACGATTCAACAGGCTAGAGATATTGCTTTTGCGATGCTCAAGAAAGAATTACAACCTATTCTATTAAAAGTAAAAGAAGCACCAAGTTTAGAGTTTACAGTCAAGACACAAGATAACACTGAGAGCTTAATTGTTTTAAGAGGTTGGGAAGCTATTGAGAATTTACGAGGACAAGCATTTGATTTTATTATATTAGATGAGGTGGCTTCCATGAGAAACTTTTGGATTGGTTGGCAAGAAGTATTACGACCAACACTGACTGATACAAAAGGCGGAACAATGTTTGTTTCTACACCAAAAGGATTTAACCACTTCTATGATTTATACAATCAAGAATTAAAGGATAAAGACTACAAGTCATTTACATTTTCAAGCTATGACAATCCATTCTTACCCAAAGAAGAAATAGATAACGCTAAGGCTACGCTACCCATAGAAAGATTTGAGCAGGAGTATATGGCGAGTTTTCAAAAGACTCAAGGACTGGTTTACAAGGAATTTAGACGAGAGAAACATTTGTATGAAGAACTACCAGAAAATACTTACGAGAAACTAGGAGGTGTAGACTTTGGATTTAGAAATCCCGCCGGTGTGCTAAACGTTTACTTTGCTAAAGATAAATTCTGGGTAGAAGATGAGTGGAAGAAGACTGAAAGAACTGATGCAATGATAGCGGAATATGTAGCAGGCTATAAGTTTAATGAAGTTTATCCTGACCCAGAGAATGCGGGTGGCATTGAAGAATTAAAACAACGAGGTGTGAATGTGCGCGAAGTTAATAAGGGTAAAGGAAGTATTGTTGCAGGAATCAATAGAGTCAAGGAAACATTCATTACAGGCAAACTCATGGTAAATAAAAGATGTGTGAACTTAATTGCTGAACTTGAAATGTATTCTTATGATGATGAGAAAGGCGATAAAAACGAGAATGAGAACCCCGTCAAAGCCAACGACCATTTATTAGATGCTTTACGTTATGTGATTATGATGAAGAATGTGGGAATGGATATGGAAGCTGAGAAAGCTGATAGACTTATTAGTAGACTAAGAAACTTACAACCACAAACAAGATGACCACAGAGAAATTTAAAAACATGGTTAAGGAATGTTGGGACGCAGATATAACTTTACAAGAAGCTCAGACGCTAATGGAAAAGCATAAGGATGATGAATTTCCTATTGAAAGATGTTACGCCACACAATCCAAATATTGGAGACATATTAAATTTGGAGAGAAAGATAAGAAAGACTGGGAAGCATTAAAGAATTATGGAAAATAAACGTCCACGACTTGATGACCCGGTGGAATTTGCTCTTATTAAAAGCATCTATTTCAAAGAAGCTACTCGTTTCAATGATGATTTAGACCCTATCGAAAAGATGGAACGAATGGAGAGTAAGATAAGGAATAACAACAAAAGCTCACGATGAATTACGAAATCTCACAGAACGAAAAGATAATGCTTACTATTATTAGAGATTTGAGACCTTACGAATCAGTCAGTATTCAAAAAGACGCTAATGGTAAGCCAGACTTCTTTATCATTAATCGAGAGCAGAAGGTGTTTCTCACAGACCAGACCAATAAGAGTTTATCCACAGGTGTTTGACATTGACAATTAAAATAGCGTATACTTAGGTCAAGTAAATTTCTCCGCAGGAAAACTGAGGGAAGCATTAGAAAGCTAACCTTACTTTTTTGTTAAATATAAAACAGGAGTTGGAGATAATCAAAACTAATTACGACAAGACTATTGATTTAGTTGATGGTCTTAAATTCTCCCAAAAGAAACAAGTTAGGACAATAGAATTCTACAATAACAGTAAATATCTTAATGGCCAACTCGATGAGCTAGGCAGAGAGAAACCTTTTTTTAATATACTAAACGCTATCTGTGATGTAGAGAACTCCGCCAAAGATATTGATACTAAAGATATTCAAATAACTTCCGATGACGCTAACCACTACCTAGAAAGTTGGCTTCTTTCAAAAGACATTTATGTTTGGATGAAGGAAACTAACTTTGCCAAAACCTTAAACGATATGCGGGATGCTCATACTCGCTATGGTTCTTTGCTTGTTAAAAAGGTAATGAAGGACAAAGAACTTACCCTAGAACTACCAGAATGGAAGAATACTCTAACTGACCAAGTGAATATAATCAAAGGTGCGATAGTAGAAACTCACTGGATGACCGCCAATGAGATTTCCAAAATGACTGAGTGGAAGAATGTAGATAAGGTAATTGAGAAGCTAAAGAATAGTGGCTCATCCAAAAGAATTCCAATCTATGAAATACGAGGAGAATTTAGCAAAGCTACTTATAAAGACACACAAAGTGAAAAATATACCACTAAGGATGAGAAAGAATTTAGTTATCAACTTTATTATGTGGCAGGTAATCCAGTAGAGAGTGGAAAAACTGATAGTTATGAAACTTACGAAAAACTTTACTGTGAAGATGACACAGAGAAAGTATATAAATATCTTGCAAGGAAGCCTAAAGCTGGGAGGAGTTTTGGTGTAGGCGTGATGGAAGAAGGCGAAGAAGCTCAAGTATGGACAAACGATGCAGTTCTCAAACAAGCGAGAGCTATGGAATATACTACGAAAGTAATCGGACAAACTGCTTCTAAGAAACTTAAAGGCAGAAACTTACTTACTGAAACTGACGATGGAACAATACTTGAAACAGAAGAAAACAAGCCTATTACAGCTCTTAATCTTTTACCTAGTGGTGGGCTTAAACAGTATAACGATTTAATTGTGCAGTGGTATGACCAACTCCAAAAGACTACCAGTGCTTACGCCGCACAAAGAGGCGAAACTCCGCCTTCCGGCACGCCTTTTAGACTGCAAGCTACAGTGCTTCAACAGTCAAACAGTGTCTTTAAAACTCTCCAGCAAGAAATGGGTATCTTTATTACAGAGATTATAGAAGATTGGGTAATGCCTTACTTGGCAACTAAGTTAAATCAAGAACACATTTTAGCTTATGATTTCTCACCCGAAGAATTGAAGGAGATTGATAATAAATTTACTGCTAAAGAAGCTAACCAAAGAGCCATTAATGAAATCATTGCTGGTAGGATGGTAACCCAAGAGCAGTATGATGGTTGGATAGAGAATTATGATGAGTTCATTAAGCAAACCAAAAGCCAAAGATTTATTGAGATTCCAAAAGATTTTTACAAGAACCTTAAAGCTAAAGTAACAGTAAACATCACCGGCGAACAGAGGAATAAGGCTGCTACTCTTGAGAGTCTAAACAACATTCTAGTAACTTATGCTTCAAATCCTGCTCTCTCAACTGACCCTGTAGCTTCACAGTTACTCACAAAGATTATTGAACTTTCAGGAGCTGGGATTTCCCCTGTTAGTATTGTCGGAGCAATGAACGAAAAATCCAAAAAAGACGCAGAAACAATGGAACAGAACGCTATGATGCAAACACAGACTCCAGTACCTTCACCAATGACATTACAAGCTAATCCACAACCTACAAGATGACCCTGCAAGATTTTTACATGAACGAAGTGCTGAGAGGTGAAGTCAAGACTTACTTGTTGGACTTCTTAAAGGTGCAAGCGATAGAGAAGACCTTTAACAGAGAAAGTACAGAGCATATAGCCGAAGCGAAAGAGTGTATTGATAAAGCATTTGATAATTTAGAGATATTATTCACCCCTCAGTCGGAGGGTAAAGAGCAAAAGAATGAGGCACGCTAAGATAATTTTAGGTGCATTACCAGAATATTTATTATGCCACACAAAACAAAAAGATTATAAGTTCAAGGAAAAGGTAGATAAAATGCACGGTAAGAAAGAAACATTTTGGAGCAAAGCAACAGGAGGTCGTATGTATTAATAGTTAAATGAACAATTTATATGGAAAATGAAGAAATCCAAGCAACCCCAGAACAAGAACCGACAGAGACAACTGGCACAGAATCAACAGTCACAGTCGTTGGTGAAGCCACAGGGACTCCTACGGAAAGTGAAGCAACTGTTTAAACTAAAAGACCAATGATGTCTATAAACCCATAATAGGAAACAGGAAATCCACAAACCTGCTAACCGCTTGATAGTAAGCATATTCTATCGAATATCTATGCCCGAAGAGGATATAGACGTCGCAGAGGACACAAGCTCTGATGTTGAGGAAGCTACAAATAGCAACGAAAGTGGTGATCAGGAGGAAGCCACAGACTTATCAGTAGAATTAGCTAAGGAGCAAGAGGCTCGGAGGCAATTAACTGCTAGGGCATTAAGAGCAGAGAAAGAACTCAAGAAATTGAGGGACATCGAAGCCAATCCTCCCCTTAAAAACAACCCAGAATTTTCACAAAGCGACTTGATCGTGATTTCACGGGAACAATTATCAGATGAAGAAATCGAGAAAGCTACAATAATTGCTAAAGGAAGTAATCTAACTTTCAAAGAGGCAATCAAAGACCCTCTCTTCCTCTCTTATCAGGCGACGCTGAAAGAAGAGAAAAGAAAGGAAAAAGCTAAGCTTGGTGCTTCAAAAGGTTCTGGTGAGTCGCAAGACGACACCTTAATCAAATCAGATATGACCCGTGAGGAACATGAACAGGCATTTAAGAAAGTGATGGGATTATAAACTAATATTAAAAAATAAGGTATTAGTCGACAACATTTATGGGTACTTTCCCAACAGGTTCGGCTAGCTCGACAACTCTGGCCCAATCAATTCCCCTATTATGGGGGGAACGCATCAACAATTTCTTCAAGTTGAAATTGTTGCTTGCAGACTTCTTTATAGACCGCTCTTCTGAGTTAGCAAGTGGAGGTTCAGCCCTTTACACACCTAACATGACAGAGATGAGTGCCGCAGTTAAGTCTAATGCTACAGCCGTAACAGTAACTGCACCAACAGATACTAAAGTTACGCTTACAGTAGACCAGTGGTATGAAATTTCTTTCGCAATCGAAGACCGAGAAAATGCACAAGTTAAGCATTCTTACTACATACAAGAAAAGTATGCTACGAATGCTGGGTACACAATCGCTAAGAAATTAGAAGTAGCACTTGCAGAACTGTTTGATAACTTCAGCAGTTCAGTAGGAGCTTCTACTACCGCTCTTGCCGATAGTGAAATCCGTGCAGCTATCGCTGCTCTCGAAGGAGTAGGTATAGACACTACTCAAGATGTTGCATTCTTTGTTCACCCAAACGTGTTTTGGAAACAGATTCAAAATCTTGATAAGTTCAGCCTTGCCGTCAATTCACCAGTCAACGACCCAACCGCAAAGACGCCAAAAGCAACTTTGTATGGTATCCCAGTCTATGTTTCTGCAAATATTCAATATATTTCAGGAACAGTTGGAAGGTCAGGTGCTTTGGCACATAAGGACGCTCTACACTTTGCAACCTCACCATTAGGTGATGGTGGCTCATTGTCAGGAGGTTTTATGACAGGTAAGTATGGAGTTCGTGTACAGTCCAACTACATTCCTGAATATCTTTCTACTCTTACAACCGCAGACTTGCTCTACGGAGTTGTGGAGAATCGAGATAACGCAGGTATCTGGGTTAGATCACAGGACTAATTATCAATTTAAGTTAAATTGTTGTGCTTGGGTATTAGAAGCAAATCAAAGTACCCAAGACAATTTGCTCACAACAAGCAATAAAATATATGGGAAATGTCATAATAAGTCCAAACATAAGGAAAACGAGTGAGAGGATAGACCCAAGTGGGAATATCATCAATCCAAGAACAAAACAGGTAATCCAACACGCAGAGCCAGAGTATGCACCACCAGTCGTAGAAACAGTAATCGAAGAAGTTAAAAAAGAGACGCCAAAATCAAAAATAGACGATATAATCAACAATTTAGTGAACAAAAAGGTAGAGGAGTTGGTCGCCAAAAAGGTAGAGGAGTTGGTCGCCAAAAAGGTAGAGGAGTTGGTCGCCAAAAAGGTAGAGGAAGCCCTCTAGAATTTATAGTATGAAAGTATTTTTTACAAATAATTCGTTGGAGGGCTGCTATAACGTACGCTGTCTTTTCCCTTTACAAGAGAACGGCTGGGATGGTGATAGAACAACAATGAGCTTGCAACGCATCTCTGCTGAGCAGAAAGCTAAAGCAGTAGTGGATGCCGATATAATTGTCTTTCATAGACCCGAACAAGAATACCAATTAGCTTTGGCAAGAAAATTAAAACAAGTTGGCAAGAAAATAGTCTTTGATAACGATGATACTTACAAAGACCACAACGGCTTTAAGTTCAACGACTATATGACCGAAGAAAAGATTAAAAAGGGCTTGGGCGAACTTGATAAGAATATAACTACCTTTTTAGAATTAGCCGACCTAGTAACTTGCACCACCGAAGTTCTTAAAAAGGAATATGAGCAGGTAAACCCTAATGTAGTGGTGTTACCAAACTGCGTAGACTCTTTCTATTACCCAGAACCTAAAAGAAACGAAACAGATACAATCCGAATTGGCATCACAGGAAGCGTAGGGATAACCTCCGATGTAGAAGTCTTGAAACCTATCATAGAACATTATCAGCATGATCCAAGAGTACGATTGGTCTTACTTTCTCTCCCACCTCAAGGCAATAATGAAATCTACAAGAAACTTTATGTAGACGAGTACGCTTTCTGGAATAAGGTAAACATAGAATGGCATTCATTCGTAGGTGCAGATATTTACTACGACTACCTAAACGACCTAAAACTAGATATGGTTATTATTCCACGTTCAGACTCATACTTTAATCGCTGTAAGTCTAACCTCAAATTCCTAGAGAACTCTATGCTGGAAATTCCAACCATAGCCCAGTCATTCCAAAGCGGTGATTCCCCATACGAACAAAATCCCGAAGATAAGAATTACCTTTTACTAGCAGATACTACCGAAATGTGGATTACCCAGATTGAAATTTTGATCGCTAGTAAAGAACTACGCAGAAGTATGGGGAAGAAAGCTCACGATTATGTAGCTGAGAAATATTCCATTGAAGCTAATGCTCACAAATGGCTAGACGCTTATAAATCACTAACTAATAAATTAAAATAAAATGTATCCCCACACAGTACAAATAGAATCCCCAAAACTAAAAACACTTCTTCAGAAGAAAGGAGAGTTAATCACTATTGGCAGAGGAAAATCTGAAGAGATTGAGAAAACTGAGGCAGAGATGGAGGAGGTAAACCAGAAGCTATTAGAAGAAGAAAAGAAAGTAGATATTCAGGACTTAAACAAGAAGCAGATGGTATTGGTAGAGCAAGTAAACAAAGCCATCGAAGAAATGGAGGAAATAAAGAAAGAAATTTCTGACCGCATGACCAAGCAAGTGTCTCAAGAATTGAGAGAAAAATACGATGAGTTAAAGAAAAAGAAAGATGACCTGGAAACTGACAGGAATAAGGTGGCTCTCAAAGCCCAGAAGTACAATGACAAGATAATCCCAATCGGTAGAGAAATGATGAAACCATTTCTACAAGACCAGTATGATGACTACGACACCCTACAACTTCAAGGGGATGAGATAGTGGCGACTATTTTCAACCATTTAGTAGACTGGAAAGCTAACTTTAAGAAAAAATAAAATGTCTATCCCATTTAGTGATGTAACCAACAATTTAGGAATCTTACAAAGAGCCAGAAAAATGGCAAGGGTTGATAGTACTCAATGGGAAACATTTAATGTAGTAAATTCCTGCAACGACTGGCTCAATAAAATCTTCACTTATGGAAAAGGGAACGACATTAATTTCCAGTTAGACGACACAAACCACACCAAACTACCTATCGGCACAACTGACTTAGTGGCTAATCAATCAAATTATTCATTTTTGACTGACGAACAGGGTAATAGAATCACTAACCTTACCAGAATAGATATTCTTGACGATTCAGGGCTTTATAGACAGTTAAAACCTATTGACCAAGCCGGGCTAAAGGGCTGGGCGTTAGACGAGTGGAATAAAACAGCCAATTTACCACTTTACTACGACAAGATAGCTGATAATGTAATAAGACTTTATCCAAAGCCAGCCACAAGCGTAACCAGTGGCATTAAGTTCTACTTCCAACGCTCACCTTCCTTTTTTACAGCTACTGATACAACCAAAGCACCTGGAGTAGCCGACGACTTGCATAGAGGTTTCGTAGTAGCTAGTGCTTACGATGCCGCTTTAACGCTTGGTCTTGAGAATCTACAACCTCTTTCAGTAGAACTTGAAAAAGAGGAGCAGAAGTTAGAGGATTACTTCGCAACACGACAAACAGATGAGCCAAATGTGATTATTCCTAAGCATAGAAGCCCACGATAATATGGCAATCGCAAATGTATCAAAACCAAGTTCCAGTATGGCAAACCAAACCAAAATAAATATTGGGGAGACTTGGGCTAGTATCACCACGACTTACGCAACCGAAACTCGTGCGTGGAGCGATTTTGCTAGCTTAATTGATAATCTTACTAAAATTTCTTCCTCAATAACTAACCAAAGTAAACCAGCTTAATGTTATAATAAATATATGCGAAACGAAAAAGGACAATTTATAAAAGGATGTAATAGGATTGATATGATAGGTGAAAATAACCCTAGATGGAATGGTGGTTCTAAGAAGTGTCTTGATTGTAGAATAAGTCTTACATCACGAGGTACGAAAATTAAGAGATGTCAAAAATGTTATTTCAAAACTAGACTTGGTAAGAATAATAATAAATGGAAGGGAGGAAAAGAAACTGAAAAAATAAGAGCAATTATTTCTCAACAGACAAGAGAAGTTAGAAAGAGAGGTAATGGTGGCTCATTCACACTCGAAGAGTGGAATGAGTTACTCAAAAAGTTTAATTATATGTGTCTATGTTGTAAAAGATTTGAGCCAGAAATTAAACTTACAGTAGACCATATTTTACCTATTTCAATGGGAGGAAGAAATGATATTCAAAACCTTCAACCTCTCTGTAAAAGTTGTAATTGTAGAAAACATACGAAACACATAGATTACATCAGCAATTTTTATCAATTTAACGAAACAATAAATTGAGTACCATAACCACAATCGCATCAGGAGATTTAATCTCAACAAGTAGAACTGATATAAATACTAATTTCAGTAATTTGAACACGGACAAAATTGAAACATCATATTTAGATACTGACACAGCTCTAGCGGCTAATAGTGATAGTAAAATTGCTACTCAAAAAGCTACTAAAGCGTATGTGCTGGCTAATGTAAATCCCACAGGTGCGTCTTGGAATGAATATGCTGCTGACGCTGGCTCAACTGATGCTTATGTCATAACTCTTACAGGTGTTGCTGCCTATGCGACAGGACAAACTTTCAAGTTCAAAGCAAACACAGCAAACACAGGAGCTGCTACTCTTAAAGTAAACTCCCTTGCAGCTATCACGATTAAAAAAGATGTAACTACAGACCTAGCCACAGGTGATATTCTAGCCAATCAAATTGTTACTGTTATCTACGATGGAACGAATATGCAGTTAGTGGATAGGTCAGGGCTTAATCCGACACCGACAACTGTCCTGACTCTAATTCCAAAACCTATTGTTGGTTTAAGCCCAGCGGCTGCTACTACTGGGATAATGCGAGATTTATCAGTTGCAACAGTACAGCATGTTGCGCAAATAGATATTCCTTTTAGAATTGTGGTAAATAAAGTGTCGCTGAGAACAGGGACGATTGCAGGCACATCAACAGTGATTGATATAAATTTGTATTCAGAGGATGGACAGACAAATACGGTTCTCGTCGCAAGCGCAACGATTGACGGAGCAGACGACAATGTTGTTAAAACTTTCACTATTACAGAAACAACAATTGTGGCAGGAAGATACTACTTAGCGTGCAATATTATAAACGCAAGCGGTGGGATGCTCGCTTTTTGGGAAACAGATAGTATTCCGTTTAGTGCAACAGCGGGATTAAGTGGAGATGTTACAAGTGAGCCAATTTTAGAAGGCACTGTGGTTATCAGTAGTGGAGTTCCCGCAACGACAATCACACCTGGGTCAATTACTGAAGCAGTGAATAGCTGTTTAATTGTAAGGTTTGATAATTAAAAATGAAACAAGTTCAAATCCAACAAAATAACTGGTCAAGTGGAATAAGCGACGACCCACGAGCAATCTCACAAAATGGTTTTACTATAACCAAGTTATTTGACATCTTCACGAATCCTAATAGATTAACACCCTATCGTTCTTTTGAGGCAGACACAGAAACTAGCGTATCAGCCACTGACCTAAAACAGTACGCAGTGAAAGATTTTCTCTACGCTTCCGCTTCGGCAAAACTTTACGGGCTAGGACAAACAGGGGCTGGGCTTACTAAGATAGTTTACAAAGCTGACGCAACGACGGGACTTTGGACTTTACCTGCTTCTTCAGAAGGAAATGGAGCAGTAAAGAATGGTTGTTTACTAGAATACAAGGACTATCTTTGGGGTTTTCAAGGCACTACGCAAGTATGGAAATGGGGCTTGCTTTCAGGGACACCAAGTATAACTAATTCGGCAGGCACTGTGGGAACAGTCTATAACACCATCACAGCCATTTCAGTAGTAGCAGGTGGAACTTTATATAACGTAAATGATATTTTATATATTGATGGGGGTACTGGTGGAACAGCCATTGTTGCTTCAGTTACTGCTGGAGGAGTGGTAGCCACAGTGACATTACTAGAACCTGGATATAACTATTCCACAGGCACTAAAGCTACTACCACATCATCTTCAACAGGTACAGGTTGCACTATTGGAGTAACCACAGTAGCTAATACCTCAGCAACTATCACAAGTGTAGCTCAAGGTATTGTAGCTAAAGATGACAACGGATATATTTTTTATAACAATATCGTGGTTCGTATTTATCCTTCAGGAACAATCCAAGACCAAGCTCTTAAACTGCCCACTAACCTTAAAATCACTTCAGCTTGTAACTTTGGTAACTACATGGCTATCGCTTGCTCACCGACTTCAATTTACAACGGAGTAAGCAAAGTATTCCTATGGAATCTTTACTCTCCTGATGTGCAGGAAGTAATTGATTGGGGGGAAGGAGAACTTAGAATCTTGGAAAGTGTGGAGGGGATAATTATCGGTGTAACAGACCGATACCTAAATAATGCTTCAGGAGCAGGGCGTGGCTCTCTAATTGTTCAAGGGTACACAGGAGGTTCACCGCAAGTCTTGAAAGAAGTGTTTACAGAAAAACTAAATGGTATCACCATGCCAAACTACAAGGCAGTGAAAAACAATCGTGTATTCTTTGTGGCTAAGATAATGACCAACACGGCAGGCACGGAATATAATGAGGGACTTTGGAGCTTTGGTAGAAAGAACTCTGCATACCCTTATGCTCTTTCTTTAGATTATATAGATGAGAACATAAACACTTCAGGCATTCAAGGTTTTGGTTCGGCTGGTAATTTCTTTTTCATTGCTCATAGTGCGGATGGAAGTGTAGATAAAATAAATGATAGTGCGGTCTATACAATGACTTCAATTTTAGAAACTCAGATATTAAATTTCGGGAGTACAGAACTTGATAAGAGACTAGACAGTTTCAAAGTTTCATTTAGAAAAATGGCAAGTGGGGAAAGTATAATTTTGAAATATAAAGTAGATGGTGCAACAAGTTGGACTACCATCGGAACATTTGATACTGATGATGCACTTTCACATACATTTTTAAGAGAAGAAACAAATAGTGTAGATTTCAAATCAGGTAGAGAATTTAAGTTCCAAATTAACAGTACTGGTGGAGCAGAGATTTTAAGTTGGGTCGCATTAGCCACACCTTTAAGTAACCCATAATGGATAAAACAATCGAGGAGCAAATTCAAATACTACGAAACGACTTGACTGCTTTACAAAGTGAAGTCTATCGTAACAACTTTTCTAGTCATCAAGACTTTAATAAATTTTCAAACTTTACAACGCGTCTAAAGATACCACATTATGATTCCGTTCCACCAGTCGGGGAAGTAGGGGAAATAATAGAGGTAGGAGGATTTCTGTTAATATGCAGTTCTCCAAATGTATTTAGCTTAGTATAACTAAAATGGCATCAAAAATATCAAAAATTAAAAAAGCAGGAGTAAATTATGGAAAAAATGTAGCTGGGGGAGCTAAAATTGTTGGCTCGGCTGTCTCTAGGGCAGTAAAGGTAGCTGTTAAAGATATTTCCCAATCTACAAAGAATTTACCAGCAAGTGTGATCGCAGCCACAGGTAGGTCAGGACTACCTCAAGCTACCACAGGCGTTCCCAGAGGTAGTTCCACCCTTAATAAACCTTCTTCAGAATTGAACTTTATTCAAGGTGGTAATATTCAAGACGCCATAAACACAGGACAATACTATGGCTCGACTGGAAAACCCACGGTTGCTGGTGCTTCTACTAAAACTTCAAGCAAGGTATCTGATTCAACAGCACTATCAGCAGGACAATTTGGCGGGAGTACTTCCTTTCAAAGTTTCTCTAGTCCAAACACTTCCCTTTCTTCAAGTACCCCAAGCTACCCCACCTCTAGTGTAGTAAATGCCCCAACTGTTTTAGGAGCTAGTAATCAAAAAGTAATTTTCCCAGAGATAGCAACACCTGATTATTCCAAATATGTCCCAACTCCGATTGAACAAGCGGCAGATGACGCCAAAAAGGACACAACTCTCCAAGATTATGTAGACTCAATCTTAGAAGGTGCTCCAAGTTCTGAAGATGCCTACAAACGTGCTCAAAGAGAGACTGACATCCTAAGAAAACAAGAAGAAGTGAACACTTTAACAGGAACACTCAATGCCATTGTAAACAAAGGTCAAGCTCAACAATTAGCTCAAGTAGGGCAGGGTAGGGGGATACCAGAAGCAATCCTTGGAGGAATTTCTGCAGAAATTGGAAGACAGACCGCTATAAGTGCTTTACCAGTATCTGCTCAGTTGCAAGCCGCTCAAGGTTCATTGGAATCAGCACAACAAAATTTGGACACACTATATAAAATATACAGCGAGGACGCTCGTAATGAGTACGAATACAAGCGTGAGGTTAAGAAAATTGTGTATGAAATTGCCAATGAGAAGGAGAAAAGAGCATTAGAAAAGTTAGATAAACAAGAAGAACGGCAATATGACGAGAGACAAGCAACCTTAAAAGATATTAAAGATATAGCGACTCAAGCAATGCAGAATCAAGCTCCAGCAGGTGTTCTATCAGATATTTTTAAAGCCAAGTCGTACCAAGAAGCAGTACAAGTAGCGGGAAAGTACGGGGGTGATTACTTACAAAGGGAACTCCTACTGCAACAAATAGAAAATGTAAAAAGTCAAATCGCAGAAAGAAACAATGTAAGTAATTCTTATGGAACAATTACAGGGAAACCACAAACTGCGGCTCAATCATCTGCTAATGGATATGCAGATAGAGTGGCTCAAGCTGATGTAATTATAAGCACTCTTGGAAATAAATTCACGAGTAAATTAGCTATCGGTGGTTCTTTACCTAATAGACTTCAATCAGATGATAGGCAAATGTATGAACAAGCAAAAAGAAACTTTGTTAATGCGGTTCTTCGCAGAGAATCTGGTGCAGCCATAGCAGAAAGTGAGTTTGTTAGTGCAGAAAAACAATACTTCCCACAAGCAGGAGATAACTCTGGTGTTGTTTTACAAAAAGAACAATCAAGAAATACCGCAATAAATAACATTTATCGTGAAGCATCGGTCAACAGACCAGTATTACCAGGTCAAATAATAGAATCTAATGGTGTTAGATATCGTGTCGGGATGGATGGAGTAACACTAGATATAATACAATGAAAATAACAGATTTAAAATCATATACAGTTTTAGGGAGTGAGTCTTCTTTGCAACCTTTTACTGAACAGAATGAACCAGAAACTTCTTTTGGACAAAAAGTGTTAGATGCAGGGACAGGCGTGTCCAACTTTTTTGGAGGCAAAGGAATAGCTGACTTAACTGGAGCTACTATTGCAAAAGCGAAAGCTAAACCAGAAGAAAAGGAATTTGTGGAATTTCCAACAGCGAAAGAGGTAGCTGGTTCTGCCATTCAACTTGGAGCAAACTTTATTCCAGGTGCAGGAGTAGGTGCAACACTTGGAAGAAAAGCGTTAGTTGGAGCAGGGATGGGTCTTGCTTTTGATGTAGGCTCAAAACTCCAAAAAGGAGAAACCCCTTCTCCAGGGATAGGAACGGCTATCGGTGCAACACTACCTGTTGGTGGTGTGGTGATAGGTTTAGCTGGAAAGTTGCTAGGGAGACTAACAAAAGGATTGGGTTCGGGTCTTTCGGGGGTATCAACTAAAACTATTGATTCAATTATTGAAAATCCAAAGGTAGCTCAGCAATTCTCTAAAACTTTATTAAAAGAAGGAAATAGTAAGATTCTTGAACAAAATGCAAAACAAATAGTGAATGGGGTATCTACAATAAGACAACAAGCTAGAAAGGCATTTGGTGAAGGACTAGAAACTTTATCAGAAACAGATATTGCCCCAAAAACATTTAGAGATAGCACTCAAAAAGTGCTAGATAGATATGGCGTAATTACTGAAAAAGGAAAGAAAACATTACAAGGAGTTGAATTCACTGACCCTAAAAATATAACAAAGGCAACAGAACTTATTAATACACTTTCAAATGTAAAACTTGATGGAAAATCTTTGAGAAAGTTGGCTGATGATATAGAGAATTCCGCATATAAAGTAGCTACGAGCGATGAAAGATTATCCTACAATGCTTTCATTAAAGATTTGTCTTCAACACTAAAACAATCTATCTCTGCTTCTACGCCTAAACTAGACGAAATAAATAAAGTATTTTCACAAGATATGCAACTTGTGGAAGCGGTAGAAGATATATTCGGCAAAGTTGATTACAAAAACCTTTCAGAAGTAGTCAAAGCCTCCAAAAAACTTGAAACATTGTTTGCTCAAAAAGGCTTAGCTCCTGATGTTGTAGATGACTTCTTAAAAAGGATAGGAATAGACTCTGCCGACTTTAGAACCAGCGAAGCGGTCAGACAGATAACTGATAAGTCAACTCAAGCAAATACAAAAGGACTTTCTGTCGGAGAGTTGATTCAACAGATAACAAGCTCAGTGATTACACCTCAATTAGTAAGGGATATCGCTATTAAAACGGGAATCGCTGATACAGTCTTGTCTCCTTTTCTGACTTCCTTGAAAGGTCTTTCTCCTGCTTTGCAGAAGACCCTAATACAAGCTCTCCTACAAGACCAACAATGAAAATCCCTATGAAAAACCACACTAGAATACTAAGTAAAATCATACCTTATCTTAACACATAATGTTATAATATCAATATGCCAAATGTAAATACACAATTCAAGAAGGGAGTTAGTATCTCACCTGAAACTCAGTTTAAGAAGGGTGAAAATATGGGAGTTAATCATCCAAGATGGAAAGGTGGCAAGGAAAGATTTAAGTGTATTGATTGTAATAATGCGTGTTCTTTTTATTCTAAAAGATGTAGAAAATGCAGTAACTTAATTCAAAGTAAAGGTGCAAACAATTATTTTTATGGAAAGAAAGGAGAACAAGCTCCTAACTGGCAGGGTGGAGTTACGCCTTATTATAAAATAATGAGAGCTAACAAATTAAAAGAAGCTGGAGGTTCACATAGTTTTAAAGAATGGGAAACTTTGAAAGCTCAATACAACTGGACTTGTCCGTGTTGTAAAAAACAAGAACCAGAAATAAAACTCACCAAAGACCATATTATTTCTGTAAATAAAGGTGGCTCGGACAATATTGAAAATATACAGCCACTGTGTGTATCTTGTAATAGTAAAAAGAGTATAAAAACAATTAGGTATGAACTTGTAAATAAATAACTAAAAGTCAATGCTCTCAGACAACCAAAAAGACAAATTAAAAAGAGCCATCATCGAAGGTAAAGTCTCAGACAAGACTACCTTACAGGTTTTTAATCTGATTTCTGACCTAGAAGACCGAGTAGATACTCTCACTAAAGAACTGAAACAAGAAGTAGAGAAATCTATTGCCGAAGTCAAAGCAAGTGAAATAAATCTTGATAAAGTTCTTGAAAGTATCAAAGGAAAAGATGGACAAGATAGTATGGTTCCTGGTGAGCAAGGTATTCAAGGAATACAGGGTGAGCAGGGCGAAAAAGGGGACAAAGGAGACCCTGGAATTGATGGAAAACAGGGGATTAAGGGAAATGATGGTTTAGATGGAATAGAAGGCGTAGCGGGGCAAAATGGGCTTCCTGGGGCAGATGGTAGCCCAGATACCAGACTCCAACTAGTAGAAAAAATAAACACAGGTAAAACCAAAGACTCAAAGATAGAAATAAAACAAATTGAAGGCTTAGATAAAGTTCATACCAAACTAACTGACAGCATAATCAATCGGGCCATAGGAATTGTAGATCAAAGAACTTCGTTTTTAATAAACAAAATAAACAATTTACCAAGTTCGGGTGGTACTGTTGGCCCAGGTACAACCAATGAGATAGCTTACTTTAATGCTCCTACTACTATTGCCTCACTCACCACCGCCACCTACCCCTCTTTAACCGAACTCTCTTATGTTAAAGGTGTAACTTCAGCTATTCAAACGCAATTAAATGCTAGAGCTACTTCTGCAGATTCTTTAACTCAATTCGTAGGCAACACCGCTTGGAGAGTATTTTATTCTGATACTAATGGCGATGTAACGGAACTTGCTCTCGGTGTTGATGGAACATTTCTTAAATCTAACGGCGCTTCTTCTGCGCCAACATTTGCTACACCAGCAGGTTCAGGGGATGTTACTAAAGTAGGCACGCCAGTAGACAATCAAGTGGGTGTGTGGACAGGAGACGGCACCATAGAAGGTGATGCGGCACTTACTTTTGATACGACAACGAACACTTTAACCACTGATATTTATGTAGTAAATACTAGTATTTTACCAGATGCTAACGATGGAGCAGCATTGGGTGCTGCAGGAACGGCTTTCTCTGATCTCTTTCTTGCTGAAGGTGCAGTTATTAACTGGGATAGTAGTGATGTAACTATCACTCAAACAGGAAATATTTTAGCTTTTGCGGGTGCAGCTACTTCGTATACTTTCGATGCACCAGTAGTACCAAATGCCGTATATATGGGTGCTCAAGCCGTAACAATGGGAGGGATTATTCCAAGCTACCAAGAACATGGTGCAACAGCTGGTCCAGCAGCTATGGTTCTTGCTATGTATAACGCAACAGCTGGAACTCAAGCGGAATTTCTATTTTATCGTTCTAAAAATGCCGCAGTTGTAAATTCAACAGTAGTAGCTTCAGGAGATGGCTTAGGTAAAATATCTTGGTACGGAGCACAACAAACAGGAACTTTCGCAACTCAAACCCTAGCCGCTCAAATAAGAGCTGAAGTAGACGGGACTGTAACATCAGGAGCAGGTGCTGATATGCCTGGACGAATTATTTTTGGAACTGTGCCTGATGGTTCAGGAACTTTAACTGACCGCCTTATCCTTGATAGTGCAGGTGTATTTAAACCAGCGACTAATGACGGAGTAGTTTTGGGAACTACTGCTCTTGGCTATGCTGACTTACACGGAGCAACGGGATTTACCCTAAATATAGCTAACGGAGATGCGGTAATCACACATTCCACAGGGATATTCACAGTTTCCACAGGCGACCTAAGAGTAACCACAGCAGGCACTAACACTGCAAGTGCAGTTACAGTGGGAGGCACGCAAACTCTCACTGCGAAAACTCTCACAGAAGCTAAAATCGTTTCAGGGGGATTTCTCGCAGACACTAATGGTAATGAGCTTCTAATATTTACCACCACAGCTTCAGCGGTGAACGAGATTACCTACGCCAATGCCGCGACTGCTACCAACCCTCAATTCACAGCTTCCGGTGGAGATACGGATGTAGGATTTAACTTCTTAGCTAAAGGTGCTGGTACATTCAGATTCCTCGGCAATGCTACGCAGGCAGCGGAACTACGCCTTTACGAAGATACGACAGATGGTACTAACTTTACTGCTTTTAAAGTAGGTATTCAAGCAGGAGATATAACTTACACTTTGCCTATTGACGATGGTGATTCTGGAGAAGTTCTCTCTACAGATGGTGCAGGGGTTCTTTCTTGGGTTGCTGGGGGGGGTGTTCCAACAACAATAACAGTCGCTGATGAAGCGACAGATACATCATCGTTTATTGCTTTCTTCACAGCAGCAACAGGAGACTTAGGTCCGAAGACTAACACAAATATGACTTTTAACTCCAATACTGGAGTGGCCACCTTTGCTTCCACAGTTCTTACTACGACAGATATTAATGGCGGTACGCTTGATGGAACGGTAATCGGTGGAGCTTCAGCAGCGGCTATAACAGGAACAAATATCACAGCGAACACTAATTTTCTACCAGATGCCAACGATGGTGCAGGGCTAGGAGTTTCAGGGACAGCTTTCTCTGACCTTTTTCTAGCAAGTGGTGCGGTAATAAACTTTCTTGCAGGAGCGGTAACGGTAACTCATTCAGCGAATACTCTTACTATCGCTGGTTCTGCTTATACTACTTTAGCTTTGGGAGCTACTGCTATAACAATGACAGGCGCACTAGCAGCCACTGGAGCAAGAGTATCTTCAGCTTTCTTCACTGTCCTAGAATCAACTACCATAGAGCTTGGAGCGACTTCTGATACTACTCTTTCAAGAGTTTCTGCTGGTTTGATTGCAGTTGAAGGAATAACTGTTGTTGATGTTAGTACAGCTCAAACTCTTACAAATAAAGACATCTCTAGCACTACAAATACTTATCGAGCGGCTTCTTTGACAGTGGTTGGAGGAGTAGAATTAGCTACTACCGCAGAAATAAACACAGGCACCGATACTACTAGAGCAATGCCTGTAGATCAGTTTGTTGCCTCAAATAGAAATGTTAAATATTTTCTTTATCGAGTTTTGGGAAACACCACAGACAATGCAACAGGAACAGCTATTGGTGGGGATTTAGAACTTCCTTTTACTGGGACAATTACAGAAGTGGGAGCCTGGGTGGACACGGCGGGAGTAACAGGAGTACAAACTATTGATATAAACCTGAATGGCACCACAGTTATCAGCACAAAAATTACCATTGATTCAACAGAAAAATCTTCCAGAACCGCAGCGGCTGCCCCAGTGATAAGTGTTACCGCAGTTACCGCAGGTGATATAATTACTGTGGATGTGGATGGGATTCAGACTACGGCAGCAAAAGGATTAACAGTGCGTATAGGTATTAGGCAAACATAGGTCGTAAGTCCGAAAAGACAATAAACTAATTAGAAATTAACAAAGAATTAAAATATGGCAAGTAGATATACAATATTTAACGGAGCAATGCCAACCACTGCTTCTTTTGTGGCAGTGACCACAGGCACAGCGATTAAAACCTTATTACAATTAAAACCATTCAACGTGGTTAAAATTGTAGAGTGGGGAATTTCGTTTGATGGTAGTGCAGCCGCTGCGGGAATCGAAGTAGAATTATTAGATACAGGAACAGTCTTTGCGACTGTAACCGCTAGTGCTGATGCCGATGTAATGAAGTTTGATGGGGCAGAAGGTGCAGTGGCTTCAGTCGCAGGTCTTACTTTAGGAACAGCGGCAACTGGTTACACAGCTTCAGCAGAAGGTTCGATTACGGTAACAAAGTTGTTTGATGTAGCGTTTATCGCTCCCGCTCAACCTTACTATTACAAGCAGTTTCCTCTAGGTGCTGAACCAAAATGTATCATTGGAAATTCAGTAAGAATTAGGGTAAAGGCAGCCGCAGCAGTGAACGCAATAGCTTACATGGTGATTGAGATTTAAACTTACTATGGCTGAACTACTACTTAGAGCAGAATCAACGAATCAACCTACCCTAGAAGCTTATAAAGGGATTCTTGAGACGTGGACGAAGGATTATTCACAGGAAGAATATGACAAAGCGATTGCTGAAGAGGCGGAAGAAAAAGCGGGGCAAAGAAACATTACTCGTGCACGAGTAGAGGAGATCATTCTAGTAAAATGGCAACACGAAAAGGTTCAGGAAAGCAATATGTCCAACGCAGAACTCCAAGCTCTTCTTGATTTTAAAGACAGGAAGGGTTCATATAAACGAGGAATGATTTCAGTGATTATGGAGGATGGTCATGTCTGGGGAAGTAAGGAAGGACTACCTTGGTTCTATAAAATAAAGATTCCAGGAGTAAGCCGAGCGGAAATTGAAAAATATAATCAACGAGAAGAAGACCCAAACGATAATCGCATTGTTCTTAGGAGGCGAGAATGGGTTATTGAAGTAGATAACTTTATTTTTGATTCAAAAGGAGAGGTCGAAATTACTAAAGCAGAACTGGAAGCTAACATTAGAAACCTGAAAACAGGACTTTTAGCTTCTTCAGTAGATAACTAAAATGGCCGTAATTACTGTCACAGTCGAATCATCAGGGGGAGACTACACTACTCTTTCGGGGGCTGAATCAGGTCAGCAAGCGATTCGAGCTAACCTGGTAGGTAATACTGAGCAACTAGATATTGTCTGTGGTGATCTTGAAGATACCACAACTGTCACAGTAGATGGGTTCACTACCGATGCCACTTACTTTATCCGTATTATTGGTTCGGCTGGTGATTACGCTGAAATGCCGTGGTCAACAGGTAGTTATAGACTCTCGGTAGCTGGTGCTCCACTAACCCTATCAGACCCTTTCACTCGGGTCGAACGCATCCAAATTGAGACTGACGACACCGGATCGAATCGAACCGTGGTCTTCTCTTCTGGTGTTGCTGGCATAAAACTAATTAAATGCCACATTCGTACTACTGGAACACTTCAGCACCAAGGGGTTGACGTGCGGTCTGATGGGGTCATTGTTGAAAATTGTTTCATTATCGGCACTGGGACAGCTTCAACGGAAGGATTGGATAATTCCGGTGGCAGCGGCGGTATAACCCATAGATGGTATAACAATACAGTTATTAATTTTGCGGTGAATTACAGATTAGATGGACTTCCTACTACGGTGATGAAGAACTGTCTCGGTCATGGTTCATCGGGAAATGACTTTACCGGAACGGGTACCTCCAACAACAACGCTAGTCAGGACACCACCGCCCCTGGTACAGGTAGTCGTACCAGTCAGACATTTACTTTCGTCTCAGCGTCTGACTGGCACTTAGGTGCTGCTGACGCAGGAGCGAGAACTTATGGAGCTGATTTATCGGCTGATGCTGGCTGGCCTTTCCCCGATGACTTTGACGGAGTAACTCGTGTTGCTCCTTGGGATATTGGAGCTGGCCAGGTTGTGGCAACTGGTGATCTCCCAAGAAAAAATTATTATTATGGTCAAGCCGTCAAAAGAGCGGCTACTTATTAGTTATGGCTAGGCAAGGACGAGCATTTCCAAGTAGACGAGCGTATATAAACTCTGACTTAGGTCCTGTTTATTTTGATAATGCAAGTATATCTGCTTATGGGTTAGGAACGACTATTGTTTGGACTATTTTAGTTGGCACGAATACGAATAGATTATTAGAAGTTAATGTCGGGATATTCGCTGCTGGCACAGTTTCCTCGATTGATGTTTCAGGGCAAGCAATGACTAAACTCCGAAGCGATGTAAATGGAGTTTATACTTCAGAGAAATGGTATCTGGTTAACCCTACCAGCGGAACTAGAACAGTTACCGTTACTCTTTCAGCTTCTCTAACAGCTATCGCTGGAGCAATTGCTTGGCGGAATGTAGACCAGACAAATCCTTATTCTGCTAACACTGGGGCTAATGGCACAAACACACCTGCTTCCGCTGCAGTAACTCCTACTTCAGCTAATAATCGTGTTTCAGGAGGACTGGCTACACAAACAGCTACCGCCATAACTGACCAGATTCGTCAAGCTCCTCACCATAGTGCCGCAGGAGCATTAGGTAGCTTAGTAGGTTCAGAAATGGGCACAATCGTAGTCGCGGCTTCTACTACTCTTTCTTGGTCAGGAATGGGTGCTTTAGATAGCTGGGCAGTGAGTCTGGGAGCGATACAACCACCACAACCAGTCTCTTTTATTCCTAGATTGATGGTAGTATAATAAACCCATGAAAAAATTTCTTTTGTTAATAATAAATGTCTGATATAAATAATAACCTTAATAATGACCTTTCAGTGGCAAGAAGTCTTGGCAGAATCGAAGGTGGAATCTCCGAAGTTAAAACTGAACTTCGTCTACTTCGTGATGATCATGTTAAACTTAGACAAGAATTTTCCTCACTCGAAGCTGGCAGACTAACTAAATTAGAAAGTCAATTTGCTATTTCTCAAGCAGAAATGCACGTCAAAGCTAAAAATACCGCTATCTATTGGTCAATAATTAGTAGTATAATTACGGGAATAATAATAGCAGGGATTTTAAATTACTTAAAATTATGAATGAAACTGAAACTTATAAGAAATTGAAAAATCGTCCTAAGGACAATTACCCAGAATATTTGATAATTCATCACAGTGGTGGAACTGATACCCAACCATTACTGGACACCTCACACCACACGGCACAAATGATGGAAGCGTGGCACGAAGCTAAAATTCCTCCATGGGAAGGTTTGGGTTATCATTACGTTATCCACAAAGACGGAGCTATTTGGAAAGGGCGACCTGAACACTATCATGGAGCGCACACCACCAACTATAACTCTAAATCTATCGGGATATGCCTCTCTGGTAACTTTGATGCTTCCTTACCTACCAAAGAGCAGGAAAACACTCTGGCAAGCCTCGTAGCCTCAATAAGAGGACGCTACAACATTCCCCTAGAGAAAATAGTCCCTCATAGAGCCTTTGCCAATAAAACCTGTTACGGCTCAAAACTCTCTGATACTTGGGCAAGAAACTTAATACCTACAGAAAACAAAGAAGACATTAAAAATCAGATAAAAAAACTTTTAGAACTTTTATGAGCAACTTATTTTTATTCGGAATTTTGTTAGAATTATTAGTAGTAATATTTGTACTGATGGCAAAAAAATGAAAGACATCTACGAAGATTATGATTATACTGAAAAGGTCGAAAATGATTATCAGTTAAATGAAGAAAACATGAATACAAAAAAGTTTTATGAATCAAAAACTGTGTGGTTCAACGTAATTGTGTTTGTGGTGGCATTTCTAGCGTTGCCAGAATTTATATCAGTATTGCCAGCCGTGTGGTTGCCGTACGCAGTGTTGGGGGGGACTGTTGGTAACTTGATTCTAAGAATCTGGTTTACAAGCACAGAGGTGAAGTAGTATAATTAACTTGCGGAGTTTCTACAAATTCTCCGCCTTTCATAAGCAAGGAAGCACTCTGAGACCTAAGGGTGCTTTTTTGTTTTACAATATTTTTAATGAGCATATAATATCTAAAAGTTCCTTCTAGGAGGCGACAATGAAAGCTCTGCGTTGGCTACTCGTTTGGCTATTTGTTCTACTTTCACTGGGAGTTCTCTATGGATACCTGCATCCTGACCGTGTGTTCCGAACCTCATCCGGGCGAAGATTTGTGCGTCTTCTTGGGGAAAGACAACAAGCCCCGGAAACTCTTCGTAATCAGGCTCAGCTTTAGGGGCAAGAGTTACTATCAGCCCAATCCACAGTTCATCTACACTCTGCTCATGCCCTACGCTAAAGCTGGGACAGTGGTGATTCGGAAGAATCAACAGAAGTGCAAGGCGCATCTTAATCAAAGGAGTTTCCAAACTCCATAAAGTGAGGGGGTATGAGAACCATCAACATCGTCTTGTGTGAGAATCACCAACTTCACACAGGAGATAGCGAGTGGCTAGTGGTGAAGTACAATCACAAAAACCACCGATTCTATGTCATCTCACTGCACTGTGAGAAAGTGGTGATGTTCGACCCAACTCCAACCAGAGTCGGTAACTTCCTCAAACTTAGAAAGGAAGAATATCAAGTAAGGTTCGGCTTGGGGAAGTGCAGTCGGTGCATCAAGATGGAGGAAGATGCAGAGGAACTCATAAGGAGGTGATCAATCGAACGGGCGAGGGTGAAAATATTTATCTTCGCCCTTTCCTAATTGTGTAGTATAATTAAAGTGTGAAACTTTGGACTTCAGGAAGGGCTGATAAGGAACACTCTAAATTTATTCGTACCAGAGATGGTAAGTGTGTACGCTGTGGAAAAACTGAGAACCTACAATGCTCCCATTTCTGGGCACGCTCTAACTCGGCTACCAGGTATGATGATGAAAACTGCGATACTCTCTGTTACGCCTGCCACTATGGAAATCAATTAGGATGGGAATACAATAAACAAGGAGAGTACAGAGAATTTAAAATAAATCAACTAGGAATAACAAAATACAACGCCCTTGAATTGAGAGCCAAGAGTATAGTAAAAAGAAGAGATGCTATACTTGACTTAATGGAAAGATTGAGTTATACTGATTAACATAGTTCCAACAACATCTATGGATATGTGCGGGGCTATAACTATAGTAAACAATAAGAAAGAGACCCTTGTGCAGATACGTCTGCATCGGGGGCTTTTTCATTTTAGGAAGTTATCCACAGAATATGTTGTGCGGAGTTTGTGTTTATGGTAGTGTTTCTACATGGGGAATAGTGAACAATTTAATAATTTTATTGCGTGCAAAGGTATTCTCATTGTGTCTTCGGACACCAAGTTTTCACTAACTTGCCCAGTGGGAATACCTTTTTACGTCGTAAAGTCATGGCAAACATACAAGTAGAAAATGGCTACACTCGAATTGCGAATGAAATACTGGAACATCTAGTCAAGACACCTTTACTAGGAGCAGAGTTTCAAGTTTTATTATTCATAATTAGAAAAACCTATGGCTGGGGAAAAACTCAAGATCAAATATCCTTTACCCAATTTGAAAAAGGCACAGGTATTTCAAGGCAGACTATTAACAAAACTCTTCAAAATTTAGTAGCAAAAGGTATGATAGTAAAGATATATTTACCAGCAGGCAATATCGGATATACCTTTATAAAAGACCACGAAAAGTGGGTAGTAAATACGTCTTTACTAGTAAAGGGTAAGTGGGTTACTAGTAAAGACGTATTGACCAAAACTAGTAAAGACGTATTGACACACAAAAGAAAGAAAGAAACTAATACAAAAGAAATTGCGGAGACAAGCTCCGCAGAGGTAGTTTCCATTATAAAGGAGTTTGAGAATATCAATCCTGCTATAAAGAGGATGTATGGAAATACCACCCAACGTAAAGCGTGCCAGGACCTAATTGATACTTATGGGCTTGAAAGAGTATTGAGTGTGGTAGGAAAGACTCTACCTAAGACCAATAAAATGACCGCCCAATTTTTTCCTAACATTAGTACCCCTTTACAACTTTACGACAAATGGCAAAAACTTGAGGACGCAATTATAGCTTTTAAGTCGAAAAAATTAACCACTAATAAAATAGCATTTCAATGAAAATAAAAATAACAACAGGGTTTAGAGAAAATCAATATAGAATTATAGACGCAGAAGAAGCACATAAGGCATATTATTTGTTCATGCATCCAGAAGAAAGAGGTATTTTTAGTAATGGTGTAGCACTTCAAGGTAAAAATATCCAGCAAATAGAACCAGCATATAATGAAACAATGGGCTGGAATCCCACCCACGATTTAGACGATGATGATTGGAATGAAATCAGGGCCAAGGGTATTGATAGAAAATTAAGAGATTTACTTTCGGAGGCAAAAAAAACGGCAGACTTGATAGAAAAAAATCCGCAGATGCTAACTAAAACACTTTCAGAAGCAAAACAATTGTTACTAGAGTAAATTTTTAGATACAAAATAATGAAGGAGTTTACCCCCATTAAGTAACTAGAAGTATACTTGACTTTAACTAGTAATCTGCTATACTTTTGTATATGGACTATGGGGCTTTAAAAAGAGAGTTAAGAGAAATGACTCAAAAGGAGATTATGACTCGAAAAAATAGAGAAGTCCTAGAAAGGGAAATTTTCATAAAGTTAAAAAAAGAAAGTGAAAAGTGTGAGAAATGTTGGCGGACTGATAACCTTAATTTAGACCATATCGTTCCGAAAGATATTTTAAAAATGTTTGGGATGGATGTTGAGAGAGAAATTTTAGATGGAAATTACCGAATAATGTGCAGACCTTGTAATTCATTTAAAGGAAACAAATTAGACTTCGCAGACAAAAGAACGAAAGATTTATTATTACAACTTGTACAGAAAATATGAAACAACCACTAATCGTGCGCGCTTACAGAATTAGAAAAGAACAAGCGGTCGCCCTGAAACTCAAAGCGAAGAAAGAAAAAAGAGGAGAAGGAGAAATCTTACGAGAAGCTCTTGATGTGGCGGTAGGAGAGTATTTGACATTGCCGAAAATCTAAGGCGTATTACGAAAGATGTTAATAACTTTCTTGACTTCGTAATACAATCGTATATACTAATAATAAGAGAAGTTTGAGGACATTTAGGCCACGGCGTGAATCATCCTCAATAACTTCTCCCAGATAGCGAAACACCCTAAGGGTAAATAACTATCGCAGGATTAGTAACTAACATCCCCATCCTGCCGTTTCTAACAAGGTTACGGCGGGGCAAGGATAAAAACAATATGGACGAAAATAATAGTTACGAAACACAAAAGGAGCAGGATTACGAGTTTACGGAAAAGGAACACAACGCAGGCTTTCACGATAAAGTTCAAGAAGGATGTTACGAGTGCCACAAAGAGAACAGGCTTATGAAAGCACACAAGGTCGTAAATAGTCCAATAGATAGTTTGGCGGCGATTACAGGAATTAAGTTATCCGATATGCTTGGAAAATGACCACTAAACACTTCTTACTGATCTTACTTACAGTCTATATCGTCTTTCTAGGATTATTAGTATTATTTATTAAACAATGACTAAAAACAAAATAATTATAAATTCAGTGTTTGGTTCAGTAATTTGGGAATCTGAAAAGGAAACCCTAAAGGAAGCAGTAGTAGAAAAGAATCAGCGCGATGCTGACCTCCGCGGTGCTAACCTCCGCGGTGCTAACCTCCGCGATGCTAACCTCTACGGTGCTGACCTCCGCGGTGCTAACCTCTACGGTGCTAACCTCCGCGGTGCTAACCTCCGCGGTGCTAACCTCTACGGTGCTGACCTCCGCGGTGCTAACCTCTACGGTGCTGACCTCCGCGGTGCTGACCTCCGCGGTGCTAACCTCTACGGTGCTGACCTCCGCGGTGCTAACCTCTACGGTGCTGACCTCCGCGGTGCTAACCTCTGGCAACTTCCGCAGGACTATATCAATCAGTGTTCAAGAGATATTCTTTCAATATTTAACTATCTTAAAAAGGAAGTCAGTTTTTTGAAAGATATGTTGGTCAAAGGGAAAGTAGACGGCACGCAGTATGAGGGTGAATGTGCTTGCCTCATCGGTACTCTGGCTAATGGCGATGGAGGGGTGGCTAAAGTGTGTGAGACGATCCCATTCTACGAAAAAGGTACGCATAATTTTGGAGAAATGTTTTTCTTGAACATTAAAAAAGGCGATACTCCAGAGAACAATCAATTTTCCGCCCATGTCCTAAAGCTGATTGAAATGTTTGAAGAACAGAAATTTTACACTATTACTTACGAACCAACCAAAGAGGAATTAGAAAAGTGGGAAGCTGAATGGAAAACAAAATGAGAAAACAATTTAGCGACTTTAAAGTTAAACAAAACGCTTACTATCGCTTAGAAGATAGAATGTAATGACAAAACGTAAAGATATTTTAAATTTAATTCCTAAAGGAGGTCGAATGGGAATTTATGGAAAAGAACGAAGTGCTAAAATATGGGTTTCTAGGAGAAAAAATAATAAACCTCACCAATTTTTAGGGAAACATCATACAGAAGAAACTAAAAAGAAAATGAGTGAAGCTCGTTTAAGAAATGCAAAGAAATATGTGTTAGGTAGCAGAAAAATGAGTGAAGAACAAAAAAAGAAACTTAGAGATTTTTGGAAAGTAAATAGAGAAAAACATCCGAATTGGAAAGGGGGAGTGTCTGCGATACAATCAAGGTTCAGACTTTCTTACGAATATTACTTATGGAAAGTGGCTGTAAAAAAGAGAGATAACTACACTTGTGTTTGGTGTGGTTCAAAAGAAAGACCAGAAGCTGACCATATAAAATCATTCGCATTATTCCCCGAACTTCGTTTTGCGATAGATAATGGTCGAACACTCTGTCGAAATTGCCATAAAACTACAGATACTTACGGAGCAAAAAGTATAAAACATAAAAAAAATGAAAAAATTGTATAAAAAATATCTTAACTTAGAGACATATTTACTACCTTACAGGAAAGAAATTATTGGGGTCTACTTACTCATCTTAGCTTTCGCTGGACTGTTATGAACCAACCACTAAGCGAGCCATTAAATAAGTACCTGATCAAATTAGTAAATAAAGAGGCGAACGAGGAATGGAGTAAACAAGAAAGTCCGACCTTACCCCCTTATGAGAAAACAAAAGTGAAACCATTATCAGCCGGAGTTTATAATTTAGTGAGACAAATATTACCATGAAAACAATAAACATCAAAGGAAAAGAATATGTGCCAGTAGTAGAAAGAGTAAAGGAGTTTCATAAATTACACCCTGAAGGAGAAATTGAGACGCATGTTTTAAGTATGGGTGAAGATATAATCTCTGAAGATGGAAAGCAAATTTTTAAAAGTGATAAAAGAGTAATAGTAAAAGCGGTTATTAAGTTTAAAGTTGAAGATAAAATATCTGGCGTGACCTCAACTTTAGGAACTAGCAGATGGGCTACTTTTACAGGTCACTCCCAGGCCGTGTTCGGAGAAGGGCACATGGGAGATGTTGCTTTAGAGGTGGCAGAAACTTCCGCAATAGGACGTGCTCTCGGTTTCGCCAACATCGGCTTGATAGATGGCATTGCCTCTGCTGATGAGATGAGAAAAGTTAGTGGTCGAAAAAGTTACGATGCTCAAAATGCTAAAGACAAGGAAGATGGT